>QQTW01003571.1_pt1 | contig 11511 bp, 9 predicted proteins | sample 1904831 | NCBI WGS metagenome assembly QQTW01 (sample SAMN09435610, study PRJNA476489) | Subsurface metagenome, whole genome shotgun sequencing project.
TGTGGCGTGTATGCCGTGTACATGTCGGGTGCGGCTCCAAAGGGCAAAAGAAAAAGGGCACAGCAGGTAAGCAATCCAAACCACCAAAAGACAAAAAGTTCAAGCCGCCGGACCCGTCGATCGGGCGACTCTATGAAAACCCCCCCGGCAGGATTTTACGCCGGTTGTTGCTTTGCTCGTCCGGATTGCCTCGTTCGTGTTGGCCTTCACTCGAGTGGAATTCGTCCGTCGTGGGATTCGAACACGGACCCTGTGACCTTTGACCAGACTCCGAAATGCTGTGAGTCGGGGGTTAGCGTGGTTCTTCCTTATAGGAAGGGGGTCAACTTACCGCCCGGCCACAGGGCCGATGGTGGTAAATGCTCACTCTTGGATATACAACCCCTCAGAAAAGAAATTTTGGTAGCGCGGTCCTGCAGCCACCGAGTTCACTCCCTTTGGTCTTCCTCTTGAGTATCTTTCAACGATAACATGCAATCGACGCGTCTCTCTTGTTCACCCAACACAATTCATAAAATGAAACGGACCGATAACACCAACAACCCAGATTTGGAATATCTCAACCACAATTGCTCGGAGATAAACGCAACTGCAGTAACAACACGATATAAGCAAACTTAATGGGCGCAGGGCATTTGGACAAACATTCTAACTTACACAACACAGATTGTCTTAGGATTACTGTCCTCCTTTGATCTTGTACCAAATTGCCCCAGCGAGATCCATCGCCCATCCACTCCAACCCCTCAGCGTGGTCTCCATGTTCAACTTCTCAACCATCCTCCGCATGAAGACCTCGCTATCCTCAAAGTCGTCCGCATATATTTCCCACACCGCCTTCTCGACACCTCCCTGGTCTCTCTTCTCGACAAGGTCCCATTCACCCTCGCCTTTCTGCTTGACTTTCAACTTCGGTCCGACATAGAGAGCCCGACCGACGATGCGTGGATCGGCGGCAAAGCGCGTGCCGGCATCTACCACATCCTCAACCTTACCCAGCGGCGCACCCGCAAGTAAGGCTCGCGCGTCGGCGCCCAATATAGGAGTGTCAATGAAGTATGGACAGAGGATATTGACGCGGACACCATGAGCAAAAGATGAAGAGCGAAGGCAACGGAACAGCCCAAGAACACCATGCTTAGCAACACCATACAATGTCTGACCAGTGAGCGGACATAGGGAAGCCACAGAACCGAGGAGCAGGAGGTGCCGATCTCGATGCGTTGCCGCTATGTCGGTTGATGGAAACGCGGCCACAGAGTTTGGATTGCGTGCAAGATAGTAGAGGGCGAGGTGTGTGGTGTAGAGGACGCCTGTCAGGTTCACATCGATGACCTTCAAGGACGGCGGCGACGGTTCAGCAGCGTCGAGATCTTCTGGCAACTCGTACTTCATCTCCGAGTCGCCGATCCCAGCATTGGCGACCACCGTATCGATACCCCCATGAGTACTGAGTTTGGTCGCCTGTTTGAAGAAGTTGACCTGCGATTGCCAATTGGTAACGTCACAGTGGACGAAGTGGAGATCCTGGTTCCCGGTCTCTTTTCGAACTTCCCGGACGAGCTGGTCGCCCTTCTTGACGTTGATATCCCCGATGATTACATTCGCCCCGTGTGCCGCCCAGTGCCTGAAGAAGCCCGCGCCGAATCCGCTTGCTCCTCCAGTGATAACAATTGTCTTATTCTTGACCCAGCTGACATCGTATGGAGCAGCAGTGTCGATTGGTGGTGATTGACGGATCTTGTCTTTCACAGGATACTTGACAGCTCTTCCCTCCATTGCGAAAAAAAGTAGATAAAGAGAACGATGAACAGTGACACTTTGAGAACAGGGAGGAGAATGCTGAAAACGGAAGAGCGGTCAAACAAGCCATCAATTTTCACTGACTGAGTGTAAAACCATGTGCTTTGTCCCACAAGACTCTGATCAACGAACCGGACTACAACGAGAACATCAACAGGAGGCAGGGTTATATCTATAGAGTTTCCATCAACGGCTGGATGGACTAAGGTTCAGTGGGTTATAACCGTTCGGGCATGTCGCCAAGGTTCGTTTGGTGCGCATAGTAGGAAGCGAGGTGGCAGATTCATATTCTCCGTATTTACACCCAAAGGAGGTAGCTAGAAAGGAGAAGGAGAGTTGTACTTTATGAATCAACGTTACTTCTAGACCATCGATCGAAGCCCAGCCCTGACTTAAATATGAAGACTTTTATGGGGTATTCCCCGTGCATCACACCCGAATAGGCTTAGCTCATAATCACCGGGGCTTCTTGAACCTCAACCGCCTACAGCCGCTCAATCTTGGCTGCACAGTATCTGATCGTGCAACATTTCGCACCATATCGCATCGTCGGAGTCATGGCACAGTTCCGATCAAAGAGGCTTGATCTGAGCTGCTTCATCAATATCCGCGTGATCCGCGATCACACCAAGAGAAAGGTCTTTGAGCAGTACGAGACGGAAAGGTATGATCATCACCCACGTCAACAAGCCCTTCGTTTCCAGGTCCCTATTTCTGTTCCACTATATGTCGAGACTTGCTAACGCCTCTTGCCTGTAGACAAGCACTCCGCTATATCATCCGCAACACCACACTACCACAGCGAATGCGCGCACAAGCGCAGCTGGAACTGTCACAGATGCACGCATATACAAGACCCACGCAGATTCGAAATCGATGTATAGAGGGAGGTAAAGGCAGAGGTGTATTTAGAGACTTCAATATGGCACGGGTAGGTCCAGAATTCTTACGTCCACCACGGCCGCTGGTCTGTACTGACACTGACTCCTGGTACATAGTATTGCTTCCGAATGAATGCTCTGGCTGGCAATATACCTGGTGTCAGGAAAGCCAGTTGGTGACGCACTGCCTTATTCGCTCTACACGTGTTCGAGTCTATATCAGCATTCTGGAGCTCAAGCATGTTATATGGCGTTCTTCCGGCGGCGTTGCAGTACCAAATGTTCAGATATTAGATAGGATCGATCCAAGGATCAATACTTTGTCAAGATGACTCTCGTTTTCTTGTCGTGATATCAACGGTTAGATGCATTTGCCCAATTGCCATTTCGGGTGATGTCGGTTAGCCACATGCAGTTATGACACTGATTGACATCAAACGGGATCTGGGTGAATCTCCAGCAGCATGGCTACAAGTCCGTTGTATCTATCACTCACCTGCTACTCTACGTTCTCCCTGACTTTACTTCTTTATCTCATCAACACTCACCCGGTGTATCTATCTTTTACACAACCCTTTCGGAACCTCTAAACAATCCTCGTGATGTTTCGACGACTGAGCAGTAGTCTTCCCAAAGACCCAGAGTTTCCTCCCTATTTCGAAGCACTTGGGTAAGCCATTTCATCACCACTCTGCTCACGATCATTTGAAATTAAACCTGAGCTGATACCTTGGTTATCTTCGTAGGTACTTTGTCACCGAGCACGATCAGATACGATCTATAGCCAATCCCGACAAGGAGTTCCAATTTTTCATCTCGAAGAATGAACGGGTCAACGAGATGCAGAGGGAGGCCATGAACAGTATGAGCACTCAAAATGGTTCTAAATCTTCGTTAGGACTGATACAGAACCGTTCAGTCTGCATCCGAAAGATAGTGCTTGAGCGTCTGGAGGCGTTGGGTCTTGACACCTTGCGTGTACCACTAGGAACTCCTAGAGACGAGCCGCACATTCCGATATTGGTGAGCTCCGATGTTGCGAGCAAGAAGCGGGTCATCGTCGTACTCGGCGAAGCCGTTCAGGATCTAGGAATTTGGGCATATCGTACGCTTGGACGAAACAATATCAACCAAGGATCTGCGGTAGACTTTGTGAAGGCGGTACAAAATTACACAGCCGGCAAATCATCTTTCGGTTCTGGCACGAACGAGAGCCAAGGATCTCCTGGTATCGTCATCGCGAATCTTGGACAGTTGATATGGTATCGTGGCGGCCGTCGAGCTATGACCATGAGAACCTGGCAAGCTTTGCCAAGAAGATCTGCTGTTCATACGGCTATGCGTTTGGACATGATCAAGAACAGAGTACCGGGGAATGAGGATTGCGATAAGCATGTTGAGCACCTCTTCATGAAAGTCCTACCGCAAATACTTGGAAAAGATGCGACTGTGGATATCATAGGGATCGGTGATGGTGCAGTGGAGGCTGTCGCTTTCCTGGATGCAAATTGTATGTTGCTTACCTCTGACTGATCGTTGCTAATGTCTGAAGGGGGCACTTGGTCTTCTCGTGTGAATGCCATCGGTCTTGGAGCACCTCGCCATTCTTCTGAGGAACTCACAGATGAAGCGTTCGCGGAATTCCTTATTAAGGTGTGTTATATCTGTCTTTAGGCCACCTCAATGATTTTAGTCTTCGCATCGTATTCGACACTGAGGCAAGCTGGGCTGACTATTAATCCCTCTTTAGCGTGGTCGAGCCTATCTTATCTCACCAGAGCCTGTGGACACCCCATTGTCTGGACGTGAAATGTACGGCTGCAACTGTTATTCATCTGGCGAATCCTTCTATTCCGAATGCGTGATGCAGAACGTCTACAATTCTATGTTGGATTTCTTCCAACTTGTTGCGGATGTTCCGGGGTATGAGGAGGTGGAGTCTTTCAGTTCATTGCCCGCTGATGACGAGGAGGGTCAACGTTTTGAAGAGGTTGAGGAAGAGAAATCATAGCTTTAGGATCACAGCGGTTGCTATTAGTGCGCTCGGGTTCAATCACCAATTCAGAACATTCCTCAGGTCTGCAGTCTTTGCCGGGATTCCGCAGTCGAATCGGGAGCTTGGTTGCTCTGGCGGGCGTAGAAATTCCTCGTATGAATATCACACTAACAATTGAGCCGTAAATTCATTAAGGATAGAGCAAGCTTCAAACAACTTCAGTATAAAGTCCTTCAATACTGAGTCTACATCCTATGTGTTGAGTCGAAGTAGAGAGCTACGAGGTCGGGAAATAAAGTATTCGTACCGAGAATTCGGCCACCGTAGAGATTCGGCCAACGTAAACACCCAAATACCCAAATCTCCAATAGAAGCTGCATATGTTTACACATTTCCTACGGTGGCCATTCCGAATACTTTATTTTCCGACCTCGTAGGTCTCGCGTGCATCTTTAGAGGATTAAAGAAACCACTTCTGCTTTGCATAGTCCACCATCTGATGATGCTTCCTTCTCGTACAACGCAAGCGGCGTGCAAGTCATGTCAGATTCAACTGCTCGACTTGTTCGTGTACGGGTTCTGTCAACGGCCGCAGGCGCGTTTACCATTTCCTCGTGTCTATCTGCAACAACGAGGGCGTCCTTTTCGAGCCTTTTCAACATCTAATAGACTATACCAAACTGTCTCCCAGTCCGCCAAAGCAACTGGAGGAGACGCTTCAAATGCACCACTGCCAAGGTCGATGGAGGAGATGGAGGGGCTGGTCCGCCTCGCAAGGCAAACATTTGGAGAAACACTCCCAGAAGATTTCCTTTCGGCGGAAGAGTACGGCATATATGAGCGACTCTACGGTCCACCGCTACGTGCTACCAGTCCCGAAGATATGGCACTGTTGCAAGACTTAGAAATAGACGGGGAGACTGAAGGGGTCCTAGACGGGAAGAATATTCTGTTTAAGGAGAATCAGGATGGAGATCTTGAGGAGGTCGAATATGAACATGATACGGTTGACGTTGGGGTCGATGTGTCGGATCATGTGACTGAGGAGAGCGTGCACAATGACCTGCCTGGATATCCAGAAGGCGGCACCAGTATGGCACGAGATAACGAGCTGGGACAGGACAAACCGCTTGTTTTGGTAGAAGCTACGGACCAGCCGAAAGAGAGGATCTTCGATGAATATGATAAGCTGGAGGAGGAGGGTTACGAATCTGAGGAGGAAATTGAGGATGTGGATGACATCTCTGAGGGTGGTGATATTGCGCGCTCGCACCCGTATACCATTGCTGGCAGATTCGCTACAAATCCCTCTACGATTCACTTACCTAAGGAAAGCTTTGTCACTCCTATCATTTCGATGCTTTCGGAGCACTCGAACAAGCATCTATCAGAGGTTGCTCAGCGGACATTTGGCGGCCCACAATTACCTTATTCCACCGCAACTCCAACGTCAAAACAAAACTGGCAGCAAAAGCCGATCGCTTTGGGAGCATCACAGAGCAGAATGGGTGAGATGGAAGCTAACGCATATATGGCAGCTATAATGCCTGGAGCCTACGCTAGTGTCCTGAGTGCTCTTGTCGAGGTACGGAAGCGTCTAGGCACGGAGTGGATTGAGGGTTTATTGAACAAAGAGGGTGGCCCGCGGGTGTTGGATGCTGGCTCTGGGGGAGCAGGGATCGTAGCTTGGCGGGAGATCTTAAGAGCAGAATGGGAAAGAATGGAGCCCGATGGCTCAGAAAAGCCAGTACCAATTGGGAAAACTACGGTGGTGACAGGCTCAGACACTCTTCGCCACCGGTCCAGTCGTCTTCTAGAGAACACCACTTTTCTGCCAAGACTACCAGACTATGTTCACATTCGGCATGCGCCCACACTTGAAGATGATACTGCTCCGCCGCAAAGAAAGCAATTTGATATGATTATTGCGCCCCATACGCTGTGGCCGCTCAAGGAGGACTACTTGCGAAAGCAGAGCGTTCAAAACTACTGGTCGCTCCTCAACCCCAATGGAGGCGTGTTGATCCTCATTGAAAAGGGTCTTCCTCGAGGGTTCGAAATGATTGCTGGTGCGCGAGAGATGCTTCTTGACAAGTACATCTCGTCTCCGGGGTCTTCAGAGAATCAGAACGACGTGCAAGGTCCGGTAGACGCAAGATTCACGAAAAAGGAGACTGGAATGATCATCGCACCGTGTACCAACCATACCAGATGCCCAATGTACCTCACGCCAGGTCAGATCGTTGGCCGAAAGGACTTTTGCTATTTCAAGCAGAGATACGTTCGGCCCTCTTATCTTCAAAGGATACTGGGTGCGAAAGACCGCAATCATGAAGATATCCAGTTTAGTTACGTTGCCGTCCGGAGAGGTCACGACGACCGTGATAGTAACGGGCTGGTACAAGGTGATCAAGCCACGGATGTAGCATTTGCCGGCTACGAACAGCCAGAAGAAGGATTGCCAAACCTCAGAAGACACATCACAAGCGACGAGGCCCCCCAGATCAATACACTAGGTCTTCCCCGCGCCATACTGCCCCCAATCAAACGTCACGGCCACGTCACGCTCGACCTATGCACCCCAGCCGGTCAAATTGAGCGCTGGACCGTTCCCCGTTCTTTCAGCAAGCAAGCATATCGTGACGCGCGGAAATCGAAGTGGGGAGATCTCTGGGCTTTAGGTGCCAAGACGCGGGTCCCGCGAAATATCCGAATAGGCAAACCTCCAGGCTCGAAGAAGCCGAAGGGCAAGAATGTGTTCGAGATTGCCATGGGAGATCAGGGGATGGAAGGGGTGAAGCATGTTACGCGTGGTCGGGTGCAGCATGAGAAGAGGACTAAGAAAGGGAGGAAGGAGAAGGAGCCGAAGCCGATCTCACTGGATGAGTTCTAGATGGGGGCGAGCAACGGAGCAGCTAAGCACAGCGTGGTCGCTCGGTAACTGAACGACTATGAGGATATAACGGCGTCTGTCTATCATTCTACAACAGCGTGTTTGAGGAAGCCTTCCTCCGAGGACTGTCTCATGCTCAAATATCTAATCTATGTTTATACTAGACCTTCAGCAAGACTTAGAAACAGCGTCACAAGCGTTTTCAAGTTTCGCAACCATGTCTGCAGCAGCTATAATTCACACTTATATTCCCCGAAGCTTGTGGATTCACATGTATGTGTGCTGTCCTTCAAACTGCTCCTGTTCATTCTCCACCGATTATCCTTGCACCACAACGCCATTTCTCGACTCACACATCTCTCGCGGTCATGGACCTCGGACCTTTCCAAATGTCTTCCGATCGAACCACAGAGACCTCTTCCCACCAACACTATAGTCTTACATACCACCAGACAAACCCCAACCATCCACTTTCCCCAATCCATCTCTATCCTCCCATCCTCCCCAGGCAAAGCTTGGACTTGCCTTGAAACAACACTACTGGGCTCCTTCCACAACCCCTACCCAGCCGGGAGCCTTCAATTGCCAAGCGTTCCCGCTCACATTCACATCCAAACCCAGGCTCCTACAGCAGTCGTACCACCTTCCCCAGACAGCGAGGGGAATGGACGAATACAGAATATCTGGTGGCATTTACCACCACCCATACGGACAGAAATAATTATACTTAAGTACCTGCGTCAATCCCAGACTCTGGGAATCAAAACCGTGACCACAGACCAGCTCCGTCTTCCCTGCCCCAGTCATGGACCGGACAACCGTGCACCCTCTACTGCCAGCACACATTGCAGCCACCGAAGCCGGGGACATTGGATCCTACCGCTATCGCTGCCGCTCTAGGCTTGTCGCCATACCCACAGACCACGCTTCCCTTTGACAATAGATCCCGGAAATGGGAGGAGTGTCAAGCTTGGAGGATCACACCGGCGTTGAGGGAGAGGGGAGGATTGTTGCTATGTAAGGGGTGTTTGAGGGATGGGGTGGATCCAGAGGCTAAGTTTTAGGGTGAGCTATCGTGGAGAGGCGGTGTAGGGGCCGGGGGATGATTGAAGTAGGTGGGTGAGTGGGCGAGTGCGTGAGGAGTGACGATTGGGCTGGGGTCGTGAGATGGGTGGATTTGTTTCGATGGAATATTGGACGTAGGATGTAGGGGGAGTAAGGGCATTTTCTAATGCTATGTGTGGTTATTAGTACACCGAACTGATTACGCCCGAATGCCAATACAAGAAGTCGGCTGTACACTTCATCTTTGAGCAAACCGACCGCGCTCTCTCTCTTGCTTCTTCGTTGTTGCCTTTCCCTCTCCCTATCCGTGCCACAGACACCGCGACAGCCCAACCGACGTCATTGGATTCTCTACTTAACCTTCTTCAACTCGTCCTTCTCGTTGTACGGATGCTTGATAGTCAAGCACCAGATATCGAGATAATCGCAAATGGTCGTGATGACATCGATCTAATCGCATGTCAGCATTTTCTTCGGGCAGAGTTAAGGCAAAAAAGACTTACCACAAAACTCCCATAAACACCAACCCCCAACCCCAAGCACAAAAATACAAACGCAACCTGATAGACGCCACTGCCCAGTGCGCTGGGCCACAGCCCCAGGAACGGTCCCAAACTATCAAACAGCCCGTAAGCCAACGGCACGACCAGCACGTTGCCGTATGGAAACTCGTCTTTGACCAAGTGTGCCGTGATCATTTGGCCGACGCTGTAGGCGTTGATGAGGCCGACGTAGAACATGAAGGGGACGAGGTGCTGGTAGAGGATGATGGGTTGTAGGTAGAGGTACATTGGGATGAGGACCCAGGTTAAGAGGATGGGTAGGAGACCGAGGAGGGGCGTTTCAACTGGTTGGTTGCGTTGTTTCCGGAGTTTGATTACGTTGAGAGCGCTGTGTGTTGAGATGTGCGGGTTAGTGAAAACAAGAGGAAATGGGAAAGGGGGGAGAATGTACCTTTGTACAGTGTTGAGGACAAGTACGATGCCTCCGTACACCATGTACCACTGATTGAATGGCAACTCGTACATGAGATCAGGGACTGCGGGGCTTTTAGGAACGCCGAGGGTGCGGAACATGGATTGTTGCCAGAAGCTTCCGCCGCCTTTGATGGCGGTAATCGCATAGACGACGCATAGGGTCAGGATCCCTTCGACTGGGCCGGAGACGAAGCCCAGTGTGAGGGTCTGCGTGTAGTACTCGTCCCAGGTCTGGATGTAGAATGTGAAGAGCGCTGCAGGCGATCAGCAACTGTCGTACCTCGAATTTGGAGGGAGGCATCGAACTTACCGCCAAAAAGAGTCAAAACGGTAAGCCAACCCTGGCCAAGATTCATTGCGGCAGCGAAGAGAAGAACTTCAAGTGTGGTATTGCAGGCATCGACTCCTGAGAGCATGTTAACTGGAAGTTCATACGCCGATCCATGGCAAGTGCTGCGCCTACCATGGTCGAACAACTCTCCCAACGGTCCGCTCTGATGGGTCCTCCGCCTATAGTAGTGTTACTGAAAATCCAAGGTGTCCATGTCTACCAGATCGTAGCATACGCTTGCGTGCCATCCACTGCATCAAATGTCTGGTACAAGAAGAGTCCCACTGCCCATGAAGCGTAAACCCACGGCGGGCAATCTTGATCGAGCCCAGGATTGTACCACAGCATTGTGAGGAAGTTCACAATCACGAAGCTGAAGCCCGACAGAGTAATCTAAAAGTCAAATATTTATGAGCAACATCTCCACCTAGGTTCCATGTGCGATGGGCTTACAGCGTTTGGTCTATTGAATTAGACGTTGTCAGCAAATCGTCTTCTTTACTTTACAAACATATAATTCCAGAGTAGAAGAATAGACTCACGCCATAGACATCGGAAAGCACTTGATAGCGACATTGGTATAGAAGGGCTTCAGTATGTAGCGCGACACCAGCGATTGATCAACAGCGGAGTACTTGTACTCCTTCAGCTTTGGCAGCCTGTGCTGGCGGATGTAGACCATCGCGATTCAGCAACGGGTCTGGATACACCAGGTAAGGCTTCTGGTACCAAATGTACAGAGAAATATTCGTTGGCTCTGTACGAGATGCGACACAAACGTGGTTCTACTTTTTTGATAGCGAGACTCGGATCAGGGAAACGCGCCTTACATAACCCCTGCACCAATGACCTCACACGCTATGTAGCTCCAGTTGCAGCGGCTCGCCGTTTAAGCTTGTGATTGAAGACCTTCGCCGTAGAATTGCATTTGTTTATCTCAGCTTGTCGGATATACTTCCTGATTATGTGTATCAGGTTAATATATCTTCTTTGTTCAAATGCAGTAGATGAGCATGCACGGACTGTTATTCGGCCAAGTACTTTCCTCTCCACTCTGCTAGTAATACATCCTCATGAGTTGCCATTAACTATCTCTTGTCGCCCCCGCCCCCCAGGTTCATCTTCACTTATGACAGACCAGTCTTTGACGCCACCCTTCCAGTCCGCTATCCGCCCTTCCTTAACCCGTACCAGTACTACCCGAACCTCCTCCCCTTCTATGAAGCAGCTGGCCCCGCCATCACCTTCAAATGCACCTGCATTCGGAGTTGAACCAAAAAGACCCCTCTCCTCTTTCGCTTGATCTCCAAATGTGTTGTTTTCTAGATGCTTTTCCTTGCACCACCTCTCTTCCTCACTTCCCTGCTCCACAAGCCTTGCAACTCCATTGATCGTAGTGCTAATGCTACTCAGCGCACTTGTGTTGATGTTCAGCAGCAAACTGGCTAGACTTGACCTTGTAGCCTGGGGTGGTGGAGAACCCTCTCGTTCCGGATCTGGCGCACGCGTTGGTGGTCGGTGCGAAACCCAGTCATGAGTGAAGATGAACCTGGGGGGGCGGGGGC
>QQTW01003572.1_pt1 | contig 11509 bp, 11 predicted proteins | sample 1904831 | NCBI WGS metagenome assembly QQTW01 (sample SAMN09435610, study PRJNA476489) | Subsurface metagenome, whole genome shotgun sequencing project.
AACATTGGACAATTAGTCGAACTCGATGACAGCGTCAAGGACGTTGGACCCGTGGACTCGTGGAGCTGCTGACGCTGCCCCGCGCCGATAAACTCCGTTGCAGCGGAAGAGATCATCTTGGGAGAATGAGCATCGGATCAGCTCCCCTACGTCCTCGATACATACCACTCCAATCAGCTCCTGACCAGCTTCTAACCAACTTTTACCCCATGACCAAACCATCAAAACCTGCTCAAGCATCCAACGATGTCAAACCGGAGGCCCAACCGTGCGGGAAGGATTCAGGTTCATGCCAACCCCCACGCTGGCTGACAGATGAATGAGCGCATCCGGCGACAGCATGTAATGCACGCCGGTTAGCGCGGTGCAAGATGGACGTTGAAAGCGTGCCGCGGGCTCGAATGATCGGAAACAAATGATAAAATGCCGCTGCCGCCAGGGTGTGCGCCTCATCCTTCGCTTCCCCCAAGCCGCCTATCACAGCCAATGCCACACGATGATAAGGCCGCAATCGTCATGCAAGGCCTCAGGCATCAACATCGGCCTCAGTATGCTGCACGGCGCAGTATTCCAGGCTAAAAGACGACTTCCTCCTCATGTTTTATATTGGTGAAGGCACGTCGAAGCCTATGTACATACCTTTAACCGTTCTTGCTCTATAACTCGATCTTTCCAACGGGCTGATTTGAATGTTGTCTCGTGGCTTTGGCCAAATCTTGAAGGAGCCTGATATCCCGCGGTTGATTGGCTGTCACTCGAGAACACAAATTGGCTGCGAACTCCGAGGAGGCCCAGCATTGTTAAGGAGGACTAGATGAAGTCCCATCACTTTCCTCTCCAGGTATAGGATCTGTTACTGTTCAGAATATGAGGACGACATTTCGTGTCTTATGGAAATCTGCAACCTTCTTAGCGAGTCTCATTTTTGCATCAACGCACGTTTGGCGTGGGGTGCACAAGCCGGCAAGCTGAAGAAAATTTCTCTATTCTACGCCACGTTAATCTATTCGCCCTTTGCGGAGATCCAAAGCAATTGCATTCATGCTGAGTGGAGCATTCTTCATCGTCCTCAGCAAAGAACGTGCGCCGTTGCGCCGCCCATGCTCCCTCGGATTCGCCGTCGGTTCAGCCCTAACCTTGAAACAGAAGATTTGCAGCGTACTCGACGTTTCCATTGGTTGCGTTCAGAGCCGCGATGGCCTCCTCGCGGGAGAGACCCAGGCTCTGCAACTGATCTATCGACGCTTGTGGAAAGGGCTGTGCGCCCTCGGGAGCTTCAGAGGCTAGGGTGGGGCTGGGGTTGGTCTCATTCTGCGGTTGCGTCGGGGGAGCTCCCAGTGTTTGGCCCTGACCCTTGAAGTTCGAGCCTGAGCCAGCGGCAGCGTCCGAGCCTGAGCCTCCCGCTGCTGACGAGGATGTACCTGCGGGTCGAACGGCTCCTGATCTGGCACCAATCTCGGTCCCTCCAGGGCCAGAGATGGTTGGTTCGTTGACTTCTGCCTCCTCCAAGTGCTTCGGGATCTCGGATTCAGGAAGGAAAGGAACTTCGTTTCCTGGGAAGATGAGCTTGTTCTTCTGCAGGTCGATGCAAGCTTGATAGCGTTTCAGCATGTCCAGGCCGAAGAGTAGATCAACGTCCTTGCCCTCCATGACTGTGAAAGCGCACGGCAAGATGGCATCGCCAATCTTGATTTCCGCTCGGTGGACTCTGCCGAGAATCTTTGCCGTTCCCACGCCTTTGGCGATGCCAGAGTACCGATCATCTATGAGTCTCATGATGCCGCATGCTTCGGCACACGCCGGCGACATGATCGTAGCTTGTGCGCCGGAGTCCACGAAGGCTTTGACGGGATGACCGTTCACTTCGGCATTCACGTAGAGCATGGTGACTCGCCCAAAGACTGCAATCAGAGTCAGCGCTTCGATCATACAAGTCATAAAAGCGTCCGACAGACTCACATTCGGGATTATGCTCGTACGCATGTTGAAGGTTCTCCATGACCCGGTCTTGCCTGATCAGCTCCTCGATCCTTCGCTGCGTCTCGACATTGAACGGATCCTCGTTTGCCAACGCAATCTGGTTCTGTCGCTCGCGATGTCGCTCTTCCACTTCCCTGTTAAGCGCCAGCCATGTCTCCCTGAACCGGACAGGATCGCTGAGAGCAGCCGCCAGTTCCGGCTTTTGCTGCTGCAGCTGCGCAACAGACTGTGGGTTTCCAAGAATCCGCAATCGGGTCGTCTCCAGCTCGTCCGCGTCCGGCAACCGTCCCCTGCCGGCAGCTGAGCGCTGTTGCTGCGTCTGCCTGGGCTCCCCGGAGCCAGGCCTTCTGACGATCATGGCAAGCATCTCGCCATCTTTGACTCCGAGACCCTCCAAGGTCTTGCTGTCATCCCGGAGCGGCTCCCCGTTCAGATAGAAATGCTGGGAGTGGGCAGGCAGATTCGTCTCACTCTGAATCGAGCCTTTCAGATTCGCAATGGTAAAGTCCGGTGGCAGGTCAAGCGTGAGGAGGTCGGGATACTGGGTTTCATTGGGAGCATTGATTGATATGGTGATGCGCGGCCTGTGGATAAGGGTTAGTCATCAAACTGTCGCACAAGCTGCCGAGTCAATTTTGTTCCCTCACATGGCCGTTTAATGTCTCGCTGAGTGATATGCAACTCTATCTGTTTCCGTCTCGACAACTGTGGTACAATCTATCGCCGAGGGAATGAGGAGTGTCGGTGCTTTCGCTGAGAAAGAATAGTTCAAGGCGTGAGCAAACCGATAACTGTCACAAACTCTCCGACTGCCCAGATGGCTCGAGGTACGCGACGTCGCCACCGCACGGCAGAAGAAGCTGACGAAAGTCGAAAGCCGTCGAAGCTTCCAACCGGTTATGGTGACCGGAACTGATCAGGCCCCGACCATAGTATATTTAATCAGCTCCAGACCCACCCGAGCCGGGACAGAGACATGGGACACGTGAGAAGCAGATGCGCACTCGTCTGCAAAGCCCAGCGAAGTCTGCTTGAAGTGTGTTACTCGCGAAGTGGCGGTAAGAGATCTCTTTGCACAACAGCCGCGCCCGCGATGCGCAGCTTTGGTCTCGGAGGCCGCCGGTACCCAGTGACTTGCGGCCTGGAGCTGCTCGGTGTGCTGGTCGCAGAGCGAGATGCCTTGCATCATAGCCCGGAACCGCCTAGCTTCTGCCTGATACGGGCAGAGAGAGAAGACTTCGATTTTCCGTGATGCATGCTTCCGTGCAATCGGCAGCGAGAGGCTGGCATGCCTGTTCAGGCCTCATAGGAAAGCAAAGCGTTGGCATGCACATAGATTCTGTCGTGCACCGGGCCACGCCCTTGTGCCTTGCGCATGCGTTTTCCGCTACAGCGTACGACGATCTTCACAGAGCGAGGAAGCGCGAGAAGTGGTCGAGCGTCAGATAGTGGTAAAGCGTGACGTTAGGGCCGCCGAGCGCGGCGAGACTCGGGTCTCTTCTATCATACTACTTGCCTCGCGGGCTGCGAATTCCATGTTTTGTTGATAGTTTCAAATGCGCGATGCCACGCGATCTTGAAAGTGAAAAGGCAACATTGGACGCCATGGCTCCCCTCACCAAAGAAATGACCAACGACTCTGCAGCCAGCGCCCCGTCGACGCTGTTCCCCCACGAAACCGACGACAGGGACAAGATAATGAAAGACATGGATCAGCTGGGTATGTTACGTCCAGTAAGACAAGATCTAAAGTACGCTCCCGCTAAAGAACTTAAACTCTCAGACTCCCGGAGCAAGCTCCATCCATACGTGAAGTCACTCACGATCAGTGACCTAGATAGCTGCCTCGCACTAGAAGCGACGGCTTTTCCGCCGGATCAACGGGCCTCGAGAGAAAAGGCAGGTTCTCTTTTGTTTATCATAGGATTGACATTTCTAATATTGCTACCATATCAATTTTTTCCCGCACCTACAATTTTCTATGATCTCCGCCATTTCATGTCTGTTTTTATCCTCATGGGTCATCAACCTAACGGCTCTGTAGTTGCGTTACCGTCTGACCAAATGCGGAGAGTTGTCTATCGGACTTTTCACATCAGCTCGCCCCAATTCAGAATACCGTGGTGCGGAAACGTACGAGAGTGCGACTCCGCTAGACTCATCGGACCCGGACAGAAAAGCAGTTCTTCTTGCCTTTGTCCTTGCGACCCAGACACACAATGTGACTGTCAAAGACGCGGACATGGACTTCCCGACCAACTGGGAGAGCGACTTTCACGCCGCATCCGAAGTCGGCCATCAAGATTTTGGCAGGACCGTAGCCGTGCACTCTGTTGCCGTCTTGCCAGCTTACAGACACATCGGCTTGGGCGGGATGATACTGCGGGCCTATATGCTGAGGATGCAACACAGCGGCGTGGCTGATCGCATCTCTCTATTGACGTACGACAGGCTGACTTCGTTCTACGAGAGTTTGGGCTTCGAAAACAAGGGGAAAAGCACAGCCCAACATGGCGGTATCGATTGGAATGACATGGTGACTTTCCACATCCCAGTCGATCATGAATTACGTTAAACTAAAACGCTCAAGATCTTCGAGTTCCCCAAAAGCCGTGCGAGTGCTAGACCTCTACGGTGCGAGCGGCTCATGAAGCGGACTAGCAACGACGTTAAAGACAGCGCAGCGGCTAGCGCTAAAGACGGCGGTTCTCATTGAATGTCGGCGTTTGTGGAATTGCGAATCAGCTTCGTTGTTCATGTCTGTTGGGAGAACTTCCGGAAGGCATCAAAAGAAGGCCGATCAATGACTTCTACACCGAGTGGAAAGGGGCGATTGCTAGACGGACCGGCGGAAGAAACGTTCGGGCTTGATATCTCGGTAGATGCATCAAGCCGCAGCAGATTTGAAAGAGCGCGGTCTTCGATTCCTGTACCTCTCTAGGCGGCTTCTTCATAGGAGTCTATCGTGACTCAATGAAGTGTCAGCACTATGTATGTATTACCGCAATTCGCGGACACTACATTCTATTGGCAGCGCCGTGAGCTTGCGATCTCAGAGACTCGCCAGTCTTGGTAACGCTAGGTTAAAGTCGTGTCTCTGTAGTGACCTAGATTGTGATGTGCTGGGTACACCTGTAAGTTAGGGTGACCTCACACCTCAGCTGAGGACCAAATATTTCGGTGGACCCCAATGGCCATAGCATAAGCAGCTTGGGAATGCCCTCGGACACGTCCAGCGCCAGCTTGAGCGGTAATAATACAGAGAAATGAAGCCCTACGTAAACCATACTGCAATCCCATCCTAAAACCTGGTCCAATCGCCGAATCAACCTCCTGCACACAGGTCTGACTGGCTCGAGGTTTAGGGCGCCACCGGCTCCGGCTGTGTTGGCGGGGGCAGCGGCAGCGGCAGCGGGGTGGTTGGGCCCGTCACGAAGATCGTTGTGATGATATCGCCGGACAGGATCGGCGCTGGTGTCAGCGCAGTAGGTGTTGGCATCGGCGTAGGTAGGATCGGCTCTGGCACCGGCTCTAGCACCGGCCCTAGCACCGGCTCTGGCATCGGCTCTGGCATCGTCGCCCGTTCGGGCTCATACCAACACTCTACACTCTCGAGGATGAAGTTGTCGTCGATGTTCCAATACTTCCACCACTCTGGAAGAGACCCGGCTCTGATGAACGCCGTTTCATAGAGAAGAGGGCTCCCGTACTTGCACAGGACGTCGCGCTCAGTGTTTTGAGATATGAGCTCGAGGCCTACGATGTTGGGAGCCACTGGGTTTGCTTTTGGGAGTCAGTTTCAACATAGGGATTCTTCGATTGGAAACGGGTTGAAGGATTAGAACATAACTTACTGTCCAAAGGCGTCCATGAGACGGCCGTTCCTTCCGAAATGGCGTCATCATTCAGAGGAAGGACGCGATCAGTGATGTAACCAGGATTAACTGGGAGGAAGTAAATGCGGACAGAAGGAGCGGTATCGGAAACAGGATCGGTAGCGGGAGCTGGAGCGGCTATACTGAGGCCAGCAGAAAGGACGAGAAGGAAAGTCTTGGAAGTGACCATTTTATTGGTCTACTCGTGAAGAAAGGAAAGTGGTACGGAATAGAGAGTGGCGGCAGGGAGCAAAAATGGGGGGAAACCAGCCGCCTTTTGAAGCTTCACGCCGGTCATGAAATTATGGGGCTGACGAAAAAATTACTGGTCATGGCGATGGTAAAAGAAATCAAAGAGCAATCTGCCTTACCTTCACCCTAACCCTCTTGATCAATTGACCTCTTATGTCGAGGTCGGGGTTGGCCGAAGGGGAGAACATGAGACGATGAGCAAGAAAAAGAAAAAGCTTGTTGCTGTTGCATGAAACAAAGAGGCTTTTCTATGCTTGAGCCTACTATGTAAACTGATACATAGTCGCGCCATTTGATTGGTCCAGAGGCTACAGAGTCTAGGGTTAGCACTTTAGAGACGCCCCACTAAGTAGCCGAAGATATTAAACCATTTACAGTAGGCGGTGCGTTACTGCCGACAATACAATTTGGATTGGCCTTAGATTTTACTGTCCGTCAATCGCAAGATTCGAATTCAGAGGAGCTGCGACCTCCACCTTGGGCAGTCAAAGAGCAACAACGGTATCGATTGTGATCAATATGAAGACCACCTGGAAAGACATCGCGCCTGTGCCGACGTCGCAAGAGTTTCTCGACATTGTCCTCAGTCGCACACAACGGCGACTGCCCACCCAAATTCGCTCCGGCTTCAAAATTAGTAGAATACGAGGTGCGAGAAAGACGAAGTGATACATAGTGTGCAGGCTGACACGCCGAATTAGCGTTTTACACTCGCAAAGTCAAGTACACGGCCGAGACATTTTCGGAGAAGCTGTCCGCCATTCTAGAAGGATTTCCTCGGCTTCAGGACATCCATCCTTTCCGTGAGTAGACCCAGGCCTATGGTTGTCTTATATCGAGACCAGATACTCGGCGACATTTCATAAGCTGGTAGCTTCTATTCAGAGCTGACTTGTGTAATCAGACAAGGATTTATTGAACACCCTATACGATGCGGATCACTTTCGAATTGCTCTTGGCCAGTTATCCACGGCGAAGCACCTCATCGAGACGGTAGCACGGGACTATGTGCGATTACTGAAATATGGACAGTCTCTGTTCCAGTGCAAGCAGTTGAAGCGCGCCGCGCTGGGTCGGATGGCTACAATATGCAAAAGACTAAAGGACCCTTTAGTCTACCTCGAAGAGGTGCGGAAGCACTTGGCCCGTCTGCCATCCATCGACCCGAACACGCGCACCTTGTTGATAGCTGGTTCGCCCAATGTGGGAAAATCGAGCTTTCTCAAAAGCATATCCAGAGCCGACGTGGATGTGCAACCTTATGCTTTTACGACTCGAAGCTTGTTCGTTGGCCATTTCGATTATAAGATGCTCCGCTTCCAGGCAATAGACACACCAGGAATCTTGGACCATCCGCTGGAAGAGATGAACACAATCGAGATGCAGTCAGTAACGGCGATAGCACACTTGCGTTCTGCAGTGCTCTACTTCATGGACCTCTCAGAGCAGTGTGGGTACTCAGTCGCCGCTCAAGTCAAATTATATCACAGCATCAAGCCTCTCTTTGCGAACAAAATCGTCTTCGTGGTGATCAACAAGATCGACGTCATGCGTCCGGAAGACCTCGACCCGGAGTCGCAGGAACTGCTACAATCCATGCTCAAGTCGGGCGAGGTGGAGATGTTGCAGCTATCCTGCACAACAACAGAAGGTTTGATGAATGTCCGCAACGCTGCCTGCGATCGACTGTTAGCAGAGCGCAATGCGCAGAAGCTGAAGGCTGGAACCAACAGCTCGGGAGAGTTGACGGGAAGGCTCGGTGACCTGTTGAAGCGCATTCACGTTGCACAGCCTTTAGGTGGTGTCACGCGCGAAACATTCATTCCGGAGGCAGCTAAGAACCGAATGAAGTTCGACCCAAGCGACCCCAATCGACCGAGATTGGAGAAAGAAATCGAAGAGGAGAACGGGGGTCCGGGTGTCTACAACATTAATCTCAGGAAGAAGTGGATGCTGGAGAATGATGAGTGGCGTGAAGATAAAATGCCAGAGGTGTTTGACGGCAAGAACGTGTACGACTTCATCGACCCCGAAATCGAAGCCAAGCTCGCCGCGCTCGAGGTTGAAGAGGAGCGTCTGGAGAGCACCGGCTTCTACGACGAGGCCTCGGAGCTCGAAGACGCCGAAGACACCACGATCCGCTACAAGGCCGAGCTGATCCGCGAGAAGCGCCAGCTGATCCGCAACGAGGCGAAGATGCGCAAATCGCTCAAGAACCGCGCCATCATCCCGCGCTCGGCGCGGCCGAAGTCTCTCTCCGCCATGCAGACCCATCTTGGCTCACTCGGCCTGGATACTGCAGCTCTCTCTGCGCGAGCGAGATCCCAAAGCAGAGGCCGCAGCACAGCCCGCAGCCGTGCTGAATCTGGTGACAGGATGGACGTCGATAGCCCTGCGTTGGAAGGAGCTGCGGCGCTCAGGGCCAAATCGCGTAATCGTAGCCAGAGCACGACGAACAGACGCGAAGACGGAGTGACGAATGAAGTCGCCAGAGCCAAGGCGGAGAGACTAGCGAAACTGGGCCAGAAGAAGATGAACAGGATGGCCAGGCAGGGCGAGGCAGATAGACATACAACGTCTGCAATGCCAAAGCACTTGGTGAGTGTGATTTCGGCGCTGTCCATAGCGATTGCCTACTATGATTCGCGACCTTTGCTGATATGCGCAGTTTACCGGGAAGCGCGGGATTGGCAAGACGGCCTGGCGGTAAAGCATTTACCTTGCTTACTAGACCTGTTATATATGAGGGCTTGGGCGTCTCTTGCTTGATCTTGGCTGCTGGCGCCTGGTGTTTGATGAACACCTTTTACAATCTCCCAGCGAGCAGTCGTACGGTATCATGAAGATGAGTGCATGTGTGGTCAAATCGAGCTGAAGTTTGATATCCGAAACATTCATTCCCACAGCGGAAAAACCTCGCGCCAGCATGAACCGTCGCTCTGCAGGAGACGATGCTGAACTGATTCTATCCCGTAAAACCGCCCACAACTCCGGCATGACAGCCAGGCGTTGGATGCGGACCTGAACGCCTAACCTCCGAACGACCTTCACCACATTGATGTTTATAGAGATGATTCCCTCCGGAACATAGTGACAATAATTCCAAACCGCCTCAACCAAACTGACACGCTCAGCCAGCCTCATGAGCTTATGAGTCTCCTGCCCCTCATCAATCACATCAATCCCCCTTTCCGCTCTTGGCACGTGATGCTGACCAACCACGCCCTCGATCTCGCACTCTGTCTGTCACGTCCAGTCTTCCGGAACCAACGCCAGAGCTGGAGCTCGAAGCTCCAACAGCCGGTGCTCGTGACGTAGAACGTTCATCATCATACCCAGACTCCTCACCTCCAACCTCAAACGAGTCCGTAAGCTCGATCAAATCGCCCATCACGCCCCCATCGACCGCCATGCCCACAGAATGACCAGTATTCCTAGGCTGCCGTGGTCCCTGCCCACTCGGTCCCGCAAGCCCGCCGTGATCGGCAAACGCAGTCGCTGCTTTCGACGCGCGGGTCGCCATTTTGCGCATCCAGCCCTCGATCGCACCTCCGACATTCTCGAGGTCGAATCCAGGACCGTTGTCGCCGCTGGCGTGGGCAGCTGAAGCCGCGGCGTCGAGATCGTCGGACGCGGTCACCCAGGGCACGAACTGAGCGTCCGGAGGCGGCGCGACGCTCGGCAGATGGGGACCAAAGATGGCGTTGAGCTTGTCCGGCGCGGGCCCCGGAGCTCGAGTGCTCTTGCTGAGCGTGCCGACGCCGCCGGGGCCGTGGAGGGCGAGGGTATAAGGAGGTATGGAAGGACGGCCGGATGCGGAGCTTGTGGAGGATGAGGCGCGGTGGAGGCGTGAGAAAGGGTCAGCTGTCATGACTGCGGCTGGGGAGAGGTCGGCGGAAGGGCGTGCTGGATTGAAGTCGAGGGATGCGCGAGGCGTGCCAGAGGAAAGGTCAGAGAAGGTTAGTGATTTCCGCCGAGCACGCGGGAAGAAGCCAAGTGTGCGGCGAGGAATGCGTGCGATTTCTATCGGGTCTGTGGAGTGCGGGAGGAGGACCCAAGAATCGTGTTTCCATGGAGGTTCGGCGTCCGTATAGGAGGACATTGGGGGTGATGAGTCAGAACGAGGAGGTTTGCTTGTTGGTTGCGAGGAAGGCCGATCGGTGTGCCAGCCGTTCGGGATGCCGTATGAGGTGTTGTTTTCGATTGATTGTCCGTCTCCACCATCCTGCGGATCTTTCTTCTTTTCTAAAGGAGCTGGCACGGGTCGACCTTTCACCCCACATGCATCTACGGGCAAAGCGATGGTCTTCCGAATTTGAATACTGTCATTGGGCCACAATCTGTTGACCTTCCGCAGTACCGCCGCGGGACAGCTGTACTTGATCGAGACACCGGCGAGGGTATCCTCCGGCCGTACGTGATGCACGTACACCAGGGACTCTCTCTCGTCCGAGTCTGCCGGAGGCGCCGAGGCTGATGCACGATCATCCGAAGACCGTCGCTTGTAAGCTCCCAGCCTATCCGGCAACAGGTCGCCCGTAAGCAGATCAATCCGTTTCCTCTCTCGTACAAGTGCCTCCCTCCCTTCTCGCGAACCGCCCCCTATCCGAGCCTCGGGCGAGCCGGGCGGACCCCATTGTCCGGGCGATGCGCTGCTCCCGGTACGCTTGTGTGTGGACTGCAATCCCGGTCCCTTTACTGCCTTGTCCTTGACCGTCCTTGCTCTTTCACCGGGCAGTACGTTTGAGGCCAGCCCTTGGATTGCCGACAAAGAGCTTCCCCAGAACCCAGACAACGTCGAGAATGGGTCCTTTCCGCTATTACGACCCGTGTCTCCAAGCCAGCCCCCACTGCTCGGACTCGAGGTCGCATTCGAGGCGGTCGTTCGCGAGGGATTCGTGCGAGGTATAGGGGAGGCTGATCGGGAGTTGAAGGCTGAGGAGAACGGCGTTGAGAATCGCGTGCTGTCCCCACTGGGAGCATCTGCGTTGGTCTCTTCATCGAGGCCGGATATCAACCTCCGGTTACGAGGCCTCAGAGCAGACGCAGCTGGTGTGGAACTCGTCCGCGCGCCAGGAGAGGAGCGGGTGGTCGTGGATGTTATAGTGGGGTTCATGGCCCTAAGAAGAGTCGTACGAAAGCAAATTGGCGCACATGGAGAGGCTGTTCATATGTATTGCGAATGAATCAGGCATCTCGAGTGAGCGAAGAAGATGTCACGATCATGGCCTGAGCTTGGATAAGGCCATACGGAAGTGCAGTTGCTCAATTTAGAGCGGCTGGGTACGCAGGTACGGACACTCCGTCGTCGCGGCGATATCGATAGGGAGAGGCCACGTACGAAACGCTTATATTACAGCCCTACGTCTGTGCTGAAACACGTTTTATACTGATCCTTTTCC
>QQTW01003573.1_pt1 | contig 11507 bp, 6 predicted proteins | sample 1904831 | NCBI WGS metagenome assembly QQTW01 (sample SAMN09435610, study PRJNA476489) | Subsurface metagenome, whole genome shotgun sequencing project.
CTCCCAAATGGGCAATGCAGAGCAAGTTCCGAAACAGTCCACGTTACAGGACGGCTTTTCGACCGGAGGCTCCAAATAGGGGGAGTCGGCAAGAGTTTCATGGCCAATATAATGAATAAAACCGATGGAAAGCATCATACAACGCACTGCTATACGAAATTGAGCAGGAATGGTAGGTATCTATGATGAGGAAATGCGTGAAGCGCACCCTCGTGTCTCTTCTACTTCTGTTGATTGCCAGCTCGTCGCAGCGCTGCCTGATGGCTTCGAGCTCTTTTCGTTTCAGTAGGTCATCGCCGCTGCATGCCTTCAGTCGAGGCTCGTCATTACTCCTTCATTCTCCTTTGTACCGCACATCCATATCTTTGAGGTGGCAGCAATGATGGGAAAGCCACCAATGCTGCTCATACTTTGCCTGCTTCACGCTTTCACTTTCCCATCTTCTCTCGGGCGGCCACTACGCCACAGCCAGCTCAGATACACCATGGATGTGGTGGGGACCTTTGCTCTGTTACACAGGCTCAAGGCAAGCCGAGGTCGAGTGCGTGCATATTGAATCTTGTGCTAATCCTCAATAGTGGCGCTGGTTGACAATACCTTGCATTTCGTGCGAGGCTCTTACATGCGCTCTGTCTTCATTAATAACGATCATCTCCACTGAAAAAAGGCAGCTTGACTCGCAATTTAAGCAACCAGGTTCGGCACGCTACGGATTTGCTACCAGACTCGGAGAGCTTACCCTCGTCAACCAGAACCGAGTATCTTTTGGATCAGTCTGAAGATTAGATTCCCGGTGGCAGCAAGCCTCTTGAGTTCCATAGAGATCCGAGCAAGGCGTTGAACATCGAATTCAAGCACAGCCTTGGATCAGGCCCCGTTTTCTATACGAACGATAGCGTTTACTTCTACGGCGGGCTGGGTCCTTCGCCTGATGATGCAGCCGATATCCTCCCTTTCTTCAATAATTCGACATTGGAGTGGGACGTCGTAAGAGTCGATGGAGGCAATCTTACAGTTACGATCGGACTGTCTTTCATGCTAGGAGGGATTGTGGGACCCTCCGAGGAGCGTAGACCTGAGATAGGTATGGTATTATTCGACGCATCGAACTTGACCAAAAAGTGGACGAATCACACCGAAAGTGATCTCGCAGGTAGCATTACGCCGCCTTCAGTGGTTGGGTGTGCCATGGTGCATTTGCCATTTGGCGAAGCCGGAGCTCTCCTAGCTTTTGGAGGTGTTGATGTAATATGGTCTGCTAGCTTTGGCAGAGAAACAACTGACATCTACTAGTCTTCTCGGAGAATGACGGAGGAGACGTCCGACGCGGAAGAGCCACCGATACCCATGGACCAGATATCAGTTTATGCTATACGATCCAGTGCCTGGTACGGCATGAATGCCACTGGGGACGTTCCCACTCCTCGCCGCAGATTCTGCGCAGGCGTTTCTGCCGCCCCCGATCAATCATCTTTTCAGGTGACCATCTACGGCGGCAGAACGCTGTGGGATGATAAGGAAACAGACGAAATCTACGTGCTGAGCATCCCAAGCTTCCGCTGGATCAAAGTATCGCAAAACGCAGATCCGGCTGCCGGGCGTTTCAACCATGCCTGTGCGACTCACAACGATGCGCAAATGGTTGTCATTGGAGGAAGCGGGCCGCCAAATGGAGAATTCCAGAACGGGCCTTGCGACTCGGACTATCCCTTAATACGCGTGCTTGATACGGCTACGTATACTTGGAAGTCGGATTCCGACCCGAAAGCGACGTATTCGGTTCCGGAGGCTGTGTTCAGTTTGATAGGGGGAGAGTGAGTGATCGTCTCCGTTCAAAGCCAAAGCAGTCACTGACCGAGAGTCGCAAGTGCATCTGACGGAGCGGAGACGCACGCGCCCGAGAAATGATTTCCCCTCCCTGCTCTCGAGAAGCTCTTCAACCGCACTTTGCGAAGTCCAAGCAATGCTTCATCGACTTCCAAAGGCAATGGCGCCAGCGATGCCGACAGCAACGGCAGCGACTCGGACAGCACCGAAGCCCCGACAAGGAACGGCCCCCTCGTAGCCGTCATAGTCAGCAGCGTCGCTGGCGGAGTCACGTTCCTCTCGCTCACGGGTCTGCTGGTGTTCTTCTGCCTCTGACTACGGAAACGGCGGAAAAAAGCCACAGAGACTCGTGTCGAGCGCATCCGGCCTGAAGCGCATGCTGTGCCCGAACTTCACGCGACGCCGGCGCTGCATGAGTTGCACGGTCATGGGCCATATCAAAAAGTGGCTGAAGTCCATGCGTATAGCAGCCCGAGCCCTTTTCCGACTTACGAATTGAACGGGACGTCGCGTCGATAATCCGCATTGTGGCGGGGCTCTAGATCTAAATAAGATCTGTACATGGTTCCCGTTGGATTAAAGACACTCGCAAACAACGGCTATATCACACTAGAGTAAAGGAATTTGGGAGTTGGGGAGGCGATGCTCTAATATAGGTAAGGCTAATTTACCAGCTTTGATCAGCTTTTTCTCTATCGAGGAGTCTTCTTAGAACATTTGCCATTATGATGCCTGAACAAGGAGGTTATCATTGCATACATTGAAGGGTCAGCGTTGAATTAGAGAAATCTATTCCATGATGCTAACCCAGAAAAGAAACTGATCATACAAGGAAACTACTTCAAGAATAGGGAATCTGATTTGCGATTCCATTGATTGAACGCCAGGCAGGCGATATCAGCAGCAAAGCGGAGCGATCACATCCTGCAAGGGACCGAGTCTGGGTTTCACGATTCGATCACAATGGTCATTCTTCAGCAGCAGGTAGCAATGATAATCCTCTTCTTAGGATCACGCCCACGCACGATTTAATATTGCGGTCAAGCCATCGCTAGAAAGGGTGCGTCTATGGTCGACTTCCTACTACTCAATCTCCGTCAAAGTTCCCTATTCGCCAGAGTTGCTTCTGGGGGTATCTCTTCATCGATACTCCTTTCGAATTTGTCCACCTGCTCAACCTCAATTCCCGTGTCACAGAGTCAAGAGACACTATCACTGCAGCCTTAATGTAAGGGAGAGCCTGGAAGATGCGCTGCAGCGTTCCGCTGAAGCTGTAGGTAGATGTCTTGAGCATTAGTCACGCACATAACTCCCACCAGGTTCAGCGGAGGGCTAGACATACGAAAATGCGGAACTTACCCTAGTTTGACTCGGTCCAGCTCGTGATAAACTCGAGCGGACGGCCATCAGTCTGGGAATAATGGAATACAGATTATATTGCTGGACGATTCGATGGCACCAGGCATATCTGTATGGACGGAGAAGTCATGCAGACGGATCAAGACCTTACCGCCGTTGAGCTAGAATATAATGATTAAGATAATTATTCATGCTTTCCGCACCACGCGTCATCATTCTGAAGCAAAGGGACCACGTACGGAGATTAAAGGGCCATTGACAAGATATAAAGCTGATGTGTCAGTGGAGCTAGCTTTTGATCCAGCGTACAGAATTGCATAACTGGGTATCTGAGATCAGCTAAACATCAACACTTCACAATAGGGAGCCTATCAAAGCTTTGGGGATCAACACACCAAACCTTCCTAAACTGGAAAGTGACGATATTAATGCAACTTCGAGCCACACGGCAATGGTGGCAGAGCGGGCCCTAGTGAAAACTACTATTGCACACGGCCCTTTCGCGCATCCACCACGACATCATAGACTTGCTGAAGTCGTGCGTGGAAATTTTTCTTCAAATCTTTCGTCAAGCGCGACACGGAGTGCGACATGCCGGACGATAATCTTTGAGACGCAACTTCCGAGAAACGACGCTCGCCAGATGATCTTTTAGAAAAAACCTACTCACACGAGTTCTATAAACAATGATTTTCAGACGAGCCTTGACCTCCGCACTTCTCGCCGCTTCCGCTCTATTCGCAAACTGCGCCGCCAGATTATCAACATGCAGCTTCAAGGAGAGCCTGTTGACCGGAGAGTATATCGTAGTGGTGTCGATGAGACTGTTCAGAGAAGAGTTTGGGGAGGACATTTGCCAAACTGCAATTCCGGAGCTGCAAAGATTATGTCCTGGAGTCCAGATGCATCAGACTAGTAGAGAAGGAGTGGTCGCTCCAAAAGAAATTGGAAACATGTGCAGCGTGGTCATCGACATTCCTCCTTCAATTGGAGAGTGCATCGAGTTATGGCTTGGCTGTTATGTGCGAGGAATGAGATGCGTATGTCCCGTGATCGAAGCAACTTAGCTCCTCTGGTTTCTGACGGGGTTGCTGACATGATTTTTAGCCGTTCCTGGGGACCAAGTTCTATTGACCGGAGGAAGGGATGGAGTCGTCTGACCGTCTGTATCGCGGAATCGCTTCCTGGAGGGGAGAATATGCAAGTTCATAACAATAGATGGTTCTAACCATCCATCTCGATTCCCTGAAGTCTATCGACAGATGAATCGATGGAAGACCGCTCCGAAAGCTCAAGCTTTTCAGATCCCACTCTGGTCTCGGGCACAAATCGTCATATTGTGCGTATAGCACGAGTTATTTCTTCCCAGCACGACTAGTTTAAGGTTTTAGATTCATCAAGACTGCGTCAGGCCCGAAGCCAGGCTTTTTGGGGTGCTGGTCGAAGGATTTAGATCATTGGAAGTCTGAAGGCCTTGCGTTTCCGGTCCTCCGTGATTTGCTTGACGCGGGAAAGAAAGTTTCATACACTCTAGATTGAACCGATTGTTCCGATGAGTATAATAACTCTCCCACCGGCTGGTATCAATAGCGTTCGCATTTCTGCCGTTCGTTTTCTGAGAGTCATCCCATTTGTGTTTGGCACCTGACGGAAATTAGCACTCATTCTCTAATATAACGACGCGAGGCGAAGTCCTCAATTGACGCAGCAGGCAAAACCCGTTGGCCCAGGGCACTTGTTCCGAATGAACACGGCGCACGCGCCGCATCAGTATGCTGTAACGGAATTTTCGTTCGATGCTGGTATTTTGCGTTGAGCGGAAAAGAGTAAGTTATATGCTACAATACTCGCCTCTCATGACTGATGTGGCGGCTCAGCGTTCCGAGATGCTGGAAACTGGACTGGTACGACAAAAGAGGCAATCATTTTAGTTAACAACCTTGGAAGAGAGCAAATCGCGTTCCGCGGCGTCCACGCTAAGGCTCAGCGCGGCCGCTAGCGTCGTAACTAATGCTCCTCTAGCGAAGCTTTAGTTACCAAGCTAGCGGCAAACCTCGCCGTCCTCCGTTCACTCTAGATGTCGCCTTCCATAGGCACCGGCTCTAGATGACCTGCCTCATTCTTTCAACGCTCCAAAACCTACATTTAGTATGTGGGATACGTCAACGAAGGAAGGAAGTTTCAGGCCTCCTCTTTCTTAAAGGACTGCAATTACATTAATGGCAGTCACCGAGGCAACCGTCTCTGCTGCAGCTGGTAGTCGCAGTAGTACGGTCTTGGGCAAGACCTCATTGGAGCGTCCCACATTAGCAAGATCTGCCGGCAGGGACATTCCAAAAAAGCAACTGGGGAACTATATTTCTGAGCCATGGAGTCGGGCACGGCGCAGATGCAGGCCGCGCCGCATGCAAGATTGGCTGTTAAAGCTCTGTTTGCAGAGCTCTATTAAAGACCAACGATGCCCTTCTAGCTTGTGTGGAGAAACGGTCGCTCTTTTGTTGCATGCTTGAGGGTTTGCCGTTTTCAAGGCAAGATGATTGCGTTGGTCGTCTCGTTCCTCAGCGCCGTGCTTCTTGTCGGTCACGTATCCGCCAGAGATACCATACCTTCTGTCACCACTACTACAACTCAGGCCGTCGTTCCAACCGGAGTAATATCTGGCAACTACAACGGAAAATGGAGGCCGCAGGTCCATTTCTCGCCGCCGCAGAAGTTCATGAACGATCCGAATGGTCTCTTTGTCGATGCCAAAGGCGTGTGGCACATGTACTACCAATGTCAGTTACAGTCCAAGGGCACTTTCGCAGTGAGAATGAGGCGTCAACTCATGCTCGATAGACAATCCATTGGGCTTGGAGGCTGGTAACCAGCATTGGGGTCATGCTACGAGCAAGGACCTCTATGACTGGGAAAACCAGCCGATTGCTCTGTACCCGACGCTTCCCAACCAGCTCGTCTACTCCGGCGCTGCAGTCGTCGATCCTGACAACACTTCTGGCTTCTTTCCTAACCAGAAAGATGGTGTTGTTGCCGTCTATACCATTGCTCAATTCGTCCCTGAGCCACGACCTCAGACTCAAAATGTCGCCTATTCGACTGACGGTGGCTATACTTTCACGCCGTACAAAAACAATCCTGTTGTTCCCAGCACGTCGATTGCCTTTCGCGACCCCCAGGTTATCCGCTATGGAAAGTCCTGGGTCATGGTTGTTGCATACTCGACCGACTTTGCCGTTGGTATCTTCACATCCCCGAACCTGATCGACTGGACGCCCACCTCCAATGTGACATTCGCCGGGGTCATAGGCTTGCAATATGAGTGCCCGAACTTGGTACGGATACCTGTGGAAGATTCTGACGAAGAAATGTGGCTCTTGTACCTGTCTATCAATCCCGGAGCTCCACTTGGTGGATCCACAGGGCAGTACTTCCCTGGTAAATTCAACGGCACACACTTCACCCCGGTTGATGATGCCACTCGGTTGGCCGACTTTGGCAAGGACAACTACGCCACTCAGTTCTTCTACGGCACGAAGCCAGGCGAAGCTCCGGTCTCGATAGCGTGGGCATCGAACTGGCAGTATACCAACCAAGTACCAACCGGTCCGCAGGAAGGATTCCGCGGCGCCATGACACTCCCCCGCAGAAACTTTCTGAAGAAAATCCCTCGCACCGGGTGGACACTGGTTAGCGAGCCGTACAAGATCAACGGACTTTTCGGTCCCAAACTTGCTTCCGACAGCTCGCTGGGTAATGACAGTGCTACCGTGGATTTCTCAGACGTGTCTTCAAACGCCATCTACTTTGAGGTCAAGGTCACCGGTATACCTCTCGCCACTGGTCCAGTCAACCCGGAGTCGTCCCTGAACTTCACGTTCAGTGCTCCCGGTTCCCGTGAGGAGCTCCGTGGCGGCGTTTTCTTTAGAACCCTTCATATCTGGCTTGACCGGGGCGGAGTGCAGGGCTTCGATAACCCATTTTTCACCGACAAATTCTCCCTCACCGTCGTGCGGGAAGACAATCTCGTGATTTCGGGTGTGGTCGACCGCTCAGTTTTCGAGGTGTTCATCAATGGCGGGGAGCAGAGCGCTACAAATACTTTCTTCCCCAACGAGCCTCTTCGCCAGATGACCATCGAGGCAAAACTACTGCCACCAGGGCTGGACATCAGCTTTAATGCCTATGCGCTCAAGTCGACCATGGCTTGATGATGGGTCGCGCACCACTTGATGAACACCGCCTTACCTTGCATTTATCAAGGTTGGTCGCTCAGACTAGCGTATACTCAGTTCAATTCTTTCTTGGATACCGCTTATATATACATCAATAGTACATATTCGTTTCTCAGACGCGGTCCAGATATACCGTCTATTGCAATGCAAACTCTGGTTCTTGATTCGCATCACTAATACGGATGGTCAATAACTCTTCAAATGCTACTACCCGATGGTTCAACGTCTTCTTCAGGCCCGAGATCGATGGTTCCCAGTTCCTCTCGCACTGATCCGGGTAATCATGTACTGCATCTGAGCAAATCGCGGGTGATGCTCGTGAAAGAATATCAGCACCTTACATTATAAAGTCCAGCACCTTCCTCACCGAATTGCTCTTCTTTATATCAAACCTTACAGTACAAGTCAAAAGTACCAGAAGTCAAAGAAGACAAAGCACAGCAGAAGGCAGCACTAGTATCGTATATATACAGCTGAACCCTACTTTATCCATTATGCATCTCAAGCAAGAGCTTCGAGAAATCAAAGAGGGCCTGGATTGCCATCGCGGCGTATGTTGTTTTCTTTGAAATCTCCCAAAGTTGAGATACTGACATGTAGCAGCACATACTCGACTTGCACCGACGACTTAGTCGGCTGGAACACCGCTTCGACGAGATGACAAAAAGCGTCGATATGATCGCGGAGTTCATGAACAGCACGTTCGGACGGCTCAACAGACCGTCCACGCATCAAATGCCCCAGTGGGCAATACTCGACGCAGCATTCACCTTCCTAGGGTATGCTCCCGAGTCCGGGGCTATCCGAGCGGATCATTTTAAGTTCCTGCTCGTTGAGTTCGACAGCGTGTTCGCGGTCGTGCGCCGGTCCCTGCCGGACATCGAGGAAGACGCCGTGTGGCGAATGCTCGCGATAATGGATCCCGAGGGTGATTACCCCTATCTCGATGCTCGTAACGAGGCTGCCCACAGAGTCCGCGTCGGCGAAGCACGCGATGCTGCAGGGTACGAGATCGACCGCGGCTATCCCGCAGAGGGCGACGCGTTCAGCCTGTGGATCGATCTGATCGCAGGCGTGGGTGCGGACGCGCATGTGTGCCTCGCTGAGGCAGCATTCGAGCGGGGGTACGACGTCGAATGGACGTCGCAGCAGGTCGCGCCCTGGACTTTCGTGTTTGCGTTTGGGAGCGCCGATGGGAGAGATTTTCGGGAGCCTGCAGAGGAGGCGGACTGGTCATCCGAGAGCGACGAGGAGACCGAAACTATCCTGACGCCTTGTGGTGAGATAGGTGAAGAGGAGGAGGAGGAGATTGACCCGGAGTTGAAACTCCGGATGCAGGATGCGATGATGTCTGCTTGGAGGCGTAACGTTTGAAAGCCTAGAAGGTCCCACAGGGCATTGCTCGGGCAGGATCTTGCCATCATTATATAGATTGGGTTCGAGGAAGCCGTTTTTGTTATTAAGTTTTTCTGGTACCGCAACATCATACTAAAATCAAAACAATCAACTTAAAAAGATAACTGCCTGTTAAACTCCTGCGCAAGTCTCCGTACAAAGTCAGGGGTCACCATGGGTTTTAGCAACTTGTGGTTTTTCATCTTCACAGGTTCGCTTTTTTCTTTTTACGCTCTCAGCACTGCTCATATACTATGTAATTTACGCTGTCATTCTAGGTCGAATACTGTTCCGAGGACACCCGAACTACGAGGACGAGAGGGCACCTCACCTTCGATCAATTTCAGACCTATGAACAAGCCGTTCCAAAGGGACTCAATATCGAAGAGGTGCTATCACCACCATATTGGAGCCTTCCGGACACGTTCTCAGAGCGATCTCAAGCAGTGGTAGCGACGCTGGTTTCAGACTTTGGCATCAATGGCGCCACGTCCTCCGACAGCCTTATAACGATAAAGTGCCGGGCAGACTAGCCTGGGGCTTACTTCGGCTTGTGTGTTTGGACTTCAGTGTCCGGGCAATCGAGGGCCGTCATCATCGATGTTGGACAGAGAAAGCCGTTGCCGTGCATATATTACCTCAACGGGCTGAACCTCCATCATCGCTTGCCTGGAAGGTAGGGGACGTTCCTGTACTCATCACCCAAGATATCAGGAATGCGGCTTCACTTGTTCAAGAGGGTATCAAACAGGAAAGGACAGGTACTACTCCCACCGCGACACCCGTAAAGGGTTTAAGCAAAGCGAAGCGTCCGAGAATACTCTTTACATGGTACTCTCTCTGAGGCACGTAATTCTTTTCACCGGAACATAAACAAGCATGCGATATACACAACCGGAGAAGCTCTTCGACGGCATAAAACCCCCTCGGAAGCTGCGATTCACTTGTTACTTCAGGCTTTGCATGGTCACCCACCTCGATCAACTCGTCTAACTTCACTCCCTATTGAGTTGCAAGATCTTGTTCTAAGCTCAGTCTCAAGAAGTAAGGTGGAAAGGGCCCGGTTAGGTTGCATTCTTGAAAAATGGAATGCCTCTCCAATGGAAGGGTAGAGAAAGGCCTCTTGAAAGACTCGAACTCTTTCAGCCGCGACGGTTCCCTGATCGGCCCATTGAGCAGCATATTCAGTTCGACGAGGTATATAGCGGAGTCTCATATGAGGAGATGTTTCAGCACCGCTCAACTCACCTTCTACCTCCTCCACCTCCGCCAAATCAAAAGTCTACGCACAGTTGAGCTCAACCTCAACAGGTAAGCAATAAGGCGGTTTGCCTCCCTCTTAGCTTTATGCTTAATGCCACCGCCGCTCTAGGACAGCGGCAACCTCATCGACTGGAGTCGTCCTACTGGTACCGATCTGAGTGGAGCTGCGGACCTGTGACCGATGGTAAGGGATAATAGGGCAGGATGAGCTAGGAAACAACCGGCAGGCAGGAGAATTGATGAACCTTCCCTGGGGCATGATCTCTGAGAATGAGACCGGTACAAACTTGTGATTAAATGCTGAGCTCATCATCCCGGAAGAAGATTATGACGTGGACCTGTATGTCTGCAGGTGACGAACAAGCACTTTCCTTTGGGTATTACGCCTGATCCACAAGGCATGCAAACGGTCGAGAGCACTCCAGAGGACAGCGATCTTATTCCCAGTGGAGACGTCGAGCCGTTCATGCAAGACATGCTTATTTGAACGGAGAGTCGTGAAGTCGTACAGATAGACTGATTGGCCAGCATCATCCAAAGCCGTTCACCGGTGGACAAGGCTGATAAGGTCAATCGCATGCAGCGGACGTCGAGATTTGAAACGTGCAAACTTTCGTGAGAAGACGCAGCTGCACAGATCTTTTATTCAGCTGTCTGTCGATGAGCACATGTCTGAATTTTCTCTGCGGTTGCTCCCAACGCTCCGGCCGCGGGTCGCGATATCGGAGTTCTCCGTCGCGCGGTTGGATTTCACAATCGTCATGTTCGTCACATTACGGAGCACTCCATGCAGACACCGACAAGGCTTCGTTTCGCACCCCGGTTTGGTGCAGCCACGGCGTTCTTCTGTGGCTCGACATCTAACCGAAGTCCAAATACCTGGGATTCCACTCAAAGTTCGCTATTCTAGGAGTCTTCTCTCAGCATCTCCTATTCTCTATCAATCGCTTCCGCTGACGTTCCGTGAGATCGTCGTTATCACACTCGCACCTTTACATATCAGGCCAGCCCTTAACCAAGAACAGCCAGGTCCAAAATGAAAACCCCTCTGTGGCTGCACTAGACGAAGGTTCAGGAACTAGGACTACGCTACGGCACTGTACAGTAGCTGTCGGTCGCAGCTCTACGTCCAATGCTCGACTACATATTATTTCGAGCCACAATTAGAAAAGCCCTGGAGAAGAGGAGTTGGCGAGGAGGCGTTTCGCATAGCTTGCTGACCTGTCAGAACTCTGGGCACGATCCCTCGAGCAACGCCCTACACGGATCGTGATGCGCCTCCCATTGCCCCTATGGCCCGTGTTCATGAAGAAAAGACATCGGATTCCCTACAAATTATCTGCCTGGTACGTCGGTGGCAGGCGTAGGCCGGTTGATAATGCTCCTTTCTTGATTTTCAGCAATTTCTCTCCCACCTGGGCAGCCTTCCAT
>QQTW01003574.1_pt1 | contig 11506 bp, 12 predicted proteins | sample 1904831 | NCBI WGS metagenome assembly QQTW01 (sample SAMN09435610, study PRJNA476489) | Subsurface metagenome, whole genome shotgun sequencing project.
CTAACCATAAACATAACTCTATCCCTAACTCTAACCCTAAATCTAACTGCAATGCGCCCGAACAAAAGTCTTGAGTTGCGATCGCGCTGATCAGTTAAATGTGATTCGCTAAATATTTCCAGTAAAGGAAACTCAACAAGAAGCGGTTGGGTGATTCATTCTGTCCAAGCGTCCGACCCAAACCGCAATGGCTACGCCCCTTTACTTTCAGTTTTGGAATGCGTTCTCAAGTAGCTCCCTGGAATTCCAGTTGAGCGTTTTACAAAAGTGAGTGCTTCCAGTTGATGTAGGCAAACAATAAAGTTCTAAACTCAGAGCGCCTGGAAGCCTTGATATTACGTACCTAGTAGTCGGTCAAGGTTATATCGAGGGATAAAGTCGCTTCAGCTTAATCCGGGCATCCGCTGTAGTGAACTGCCAATCCACGGTGTGGTGCTGAGCATTCCTCGATTGTTGCCAAGCATTGACTTCAGATCGGAGACTTTCTTGATCTGGAATGCGACGATAATCAGCATTGCCGTGCTAAGACACTCAGTTCAATTTCTGCCATGTTGAGCCAACTGCCATGTTTGGGCGTCAAGTGAAACTCCAGTTTGTTCAAAATTCGTCGAGCTTCAGCAGGCTCGAAGGCTTTGTACAATGATGCAGCACGATGCGTATTCAACTGGTCTTGCACCACCAGGATTTTGAAAACGTTCGGGTAATGGACATCCACGAGTGCTTTCAGTTGTGCGACACAACCGTCAATCGCGGTGCGGTGGTCTGTGACCGTGACCTGACGACGTGCCGCTAAAGGTTCAAAGATCATGAACAGATTACTGACTCCATTGCGTTCATACTCACAGTCGAATCGCTCTGGATGTCCGGGTTCCATCGCAATCGGGGTGCGCGTTTCTTTCATATGTTGTTTGTTACTTTCATCCAAACAGACCACCGGATAGTTCGAGTCATACGGACGGTGATAGACTTCCAAAACCTCTTCCATCTGGCAAACAAATTCTGCACTCTGTTCGGGCGCGTTTCCCCCAGCACTCTTTCAACCAAGGCTTCAGTGCGTTTTTTTCAGCGTTTGACGAATCGTTTCATGCGAAATCTGCTCCACATACCCCAACTCGACCATTCGGTCTGCTAACAGGCGTAATGTCCAACGCGCTCGTCCGCCGAGGGCATCCGAACAGGTCAGGGCAATCAAATGCGCTTCTTTTTCGCCATCTAAGCGTCGAGCTTTTGAAACCTGCTGCCGTTTGTAGCTTAAAACTGCATCATTGCCTTCCTCCACAAACTGCTGTCGCACCCGCTCAATCGTCGCGACGCTTACATCTAGCGCCTTACTAATTGCTTGATCTTTCCAACCGCCCTCAGCTTGGTGCTCATCAGTTTTGAGCAAAATGCGGGCACGGGTGAGCTTGTAAGCGGCGGCTTTTCCCGTCGTCGTCAGTTGCTGGAGGGTAAGGCGTTCCGCTGCACTGAGCGCAACTTTGTACTTTTTAGCTGGCATGATAGACCCGCAAGTGAATGAACAAGGGTCTCTCAATTATCCCTCAATTCTTGATTGACCGACTACTAGAGGCTTCCAGTCAAATTCACCCAAGGAGCAAAACCCGCAACCAGTTGTAATTTATTCTTGAATTCCAGCGAATTTACACAAATAGCTGAGTGTTCCCTTTTTTGTAGTACAGTACTTCAACATAATCTATTACGCTTTTTTCAGCGCTCCCATGCCCCAAACCAGGAACTGAACTTCAATATTACTCCGGTAAGATTGAGTAAGTTCAGAGAGCGGCAGTGTACCCAGCCAAAAAATCAAGTGTAAAGGAAGGTATGGAAACAGCAGATGTAATTATTATCGGTAGCGGGCAGGGTGGTGTTCCGCTTGCCAGAGACTTTGCCAAAGAAAGGCGTCAGGTAGTTGTCTTTGAACGAGATGCACTGGGGGGAAGTTGCATCAACTATGGTTGTACGCCCTCCAAAGCCTTTCTCGCCGCCGCTCATGCAGCGGGTCGTGCTTGTCAAGCCAGAAAGTTAGGAATTCATGCTGACATCCAAGTGGATTTTCCTGCGGTGATGGAGCGGGTGCGGAGTATACGCGGTTCCTTCAATCAAGGAACTCAGAAGCGCCTACATGATGCTGGTGTGAAGGTGGTTTGTGCTGAGGCATCCTTTACAGGCGATCGCACGGTAAGGGGGGGTGATCTGACGGTCCAGGCTCCATTAGTTGTTATTAACACAGGCACTTCCTCTTTGATTCCTGACATTCCTGGTTTAGCAGGCACCCCTTACCTCACAAATCGCAATTTCTTTGACCTCAAGGAATTGCCCCCTCGATTATTGGTTATTGGGGCTGGTTACATTGGGCTAGAACTGGGACAGGGATTAGCCCGCTTAGGCAGTGAAACTCACTTGATTGTCAGAGGCGCTCGCGTTCTCAACCACGAAGAACCGGATGTAAGTAATGTTCTGGCAGAAGCGTTGCAACGAGATGGAATTCACCTTCACTTCAATGTAGACACAGAGAAAGTCACCTATGCTAACAACGTATTTACCTTGAAATTGAATAATGGGCAGGAGCTTCAGGGGGAAGCCCTATTAGTTGTGATTGGGCGTAAACCGAATACCAGTGCCTTAAATGTAGCAGCAACGGGTGTGGAACTGGATGAGAAAGGATTTGTCAAAATTGATGAGCATTTTCGTACCACCTGTAAGGGTATATATGCGATCGGGGATGTAGCAAATCAACCGGCTTTCACCCACGTTTCCTGGGAAGACTACCGCCGTCTGAAAGCAATTCTGTGCGGGGAAGAGCGAACTCGAAGCGATCGCGTTCTGGGATACGCCATCTATACTGAACCGCAAGTTGGACGAGTTGGGATGACGATTGAGGAGGCACAAAGAAAGGGGCTCAATGCTCGTTGCGTCACGCTGCCAATGGCAAACATTGCCCGCGCAATTGAGTGGGGACACGACTTTGGTTTCTACCGTATGGTGATTGACAACGACACCGATAAAATTCTTGGTGCAACCCTGGTTGGTTATGAAACAGCTGAGTTAGTGCATATCTTTCTGTCATTGATCGAGGCGAAGGCAACCTGGCAGTTATTGGAGCAATCCGTTCACATCCATCCCACCTACGGCGAGGCGCTACCTAGCTTAGCACGATTGTTTATTGGAGAGGATATGCCATCCTGCCCAAATATGTGAGAATACGGGCAAGAAATGACGCAGAAGCGGAACTTGTTAGATCCGTTTGGCTGGCAAGAACCCTACGTTTATAAGTGCGATTTTAACAAAATAAGACCTATCCGACTCCAGCACCACCAGTGTCACAACCAGCGCCCGCACAATGAGAATAATAGCCGCAGTTTCCAACCTTAACAAAATTCCGGGACAGGTCTATCTTTTGTTAGCCGTCATTATCTTTGCTACTGCTAACTCAGTTACGCGAAAATTAACGGAAATTGGTTCCCAAAATTTCATTGACGGCAGAAATCCCATTTCATTTTGCAATGTTTTATTTGTGGGAAATATCTGCGCCTTGCTGGTCTTGCTTTTAATTTATTGGCGACAGTTGAGCATTCGTTCCTTCCGACAGTTTTCCCTAAAGGATTGGGGCAGTATGACAGCAGTGGCGCTGCTATCTGGAGCGCTAGCCCCAGGTGTAATATTTGAGGCTCTTTCACGCACGATGGTTAACAATGTCGTTTTAGTCGGACGCATCGAATCACCTCTTACTCTGGCTTTATCTATATGGATTTTAGGGGAACGAACAAATGGTTGGGAGATTGCCGGCGCGATCATTTCGTTTGTCGGAGTCGCCGTAACGGTGGTGCTTCAGGGCTTAGGGAACACAACTTCAGTAGGTTTTGGCATCGGCTGGGGTGAGGTTCTAACTGCGATCGGGGCTGTAGCTGTAGCCGTCTCTAACATTATTAGTAAAGCGGGCCTTGACCGAATTCCTATAGGAATTTTTACTATATTTCGGACAGCTGTGGGAAGCGTCATCTTCTTCTTTGCTGCATTATATTTGTACGGCAGCAATCATTTTATGGATATTTTCTCACCTTTTTTGTGGAAGTGGATGCTAGTTTATGGCACCCTCATAGTCGTAGTAGGTCAATCATTCTGGCTGACTGGCTTAAAGAATTCTAGAGGGTCTGATGCTTCACTAGCTGGGGCTTTCAACCCGCTTGTTGCCGTCTTGGCAGCATATTTGATCTTAGGCGAATCACCTACACCAGCCCAGTATCTTGGGGGCGGTATAATTTTATGCGGTATAGTGCTGAGTCAGATTGGAAATTGGCGTAGACCTTCTGCCTCTAGAAGCAATCATCCTCAGATAGAAACTGGAGTCGGATTTAAAGGAGTATAAAAAGATAAATAAAATTTAATTATCAGGTTTGCTAGCAGGTGTTGTAGTATCAAAATACTCCCGCCAACGGCTGATCCGACCATCTTTAAAATCAACAATAATGGCATCATCAGCTTTGTTGCGAAGACCAGTAGCTTTTTCAGTGTCTTCGTAATGCCACTCGACTGCAGCCTGATTGTTCTCAATGATAATCCGCCGAATGTCAATTTTCACATCTGAATAGTGCTGAGCAAAATGAGTGACTTCTTCTCGAATTTTCGCTTGTCCCTGCCACCGTTGTCCTGGTAAAATGAGTTCCCCATCAGGTGTAAATAGTTGTGCGAGGGCATTAGCGTCACGAGCAACCCAGGCATCTCTGGCAAGTTTTATCAATGTTCGCATACTTGCTTGCTTCCTATACTGATTGGCAAATGCATCTGTACTAAAAGTTAGGCTAAAAAAGATCAGTCCTAACCCTACCCAGTTAGGCAATCTTTTCCAAAGTTTTCTCATAAAAGTTTATAAATAAGATCTCAACCTGTAGTAATCTCAAGTAAAACTTATTATCATAGGCTTTACCAAGGCTTGCCCAAACCCGGATTTCTCACCAAGAGTTGAAAAATGGGGTTCATAAACTGCGAGAATACAATAACCACAAAGCTTCTAGCAGATTAATCAAATGACCCCGACAAAAACAGAGTGTACCGCAAAACCTTACACATTTGGGCAACTGAAACGGCGTCAAGTGGTGGCAGATTTCAGTGGGGGGCAAATCACGACGGATGGGGGATTAATCTTAGTTGCGCAAGTAGACAGGCACTATCGCATCAGTGAACGATTGGCAGCGTGTTTCGGTGACCAGCGCAATGAGCGACGGGTGCAGCATGGGTTGAGTGAACTGATTGCTCAACGGTTGTATGGGTTGCTACAAGGCTACGAAGACCTCAATGATCATGACGAACTGCGCCATGACCCGATGTTTGGGCTCGCAGTGGGTAAATTGGAAAGTCACCATGCTCGGTGTGCTGCTTTAGCCGGAAAAAGTACCCTGAATCGACTGGAACAAGCCATGCACGTAGAAGGGGATCTATCTGAAGAGCGCTACGTCAAGTTCAGCCTCAACCCAGAGGCGATAGAGCGATTGTAGTGGACTTGTTTATCGAGCAGATGGGGAATGCCCCCAAGCAAATCATCTTGGATCTGGATGTGACTGATGACCCGGTACACGGTACGCAAGAGCAAAGCTTCTTCAATGCCTATTACGACCATGAATGCTATGCCCCGTTGTTAATTTTCTGCGGACGACATTTGCTGGCATCCAAGCTGCGCGCGTCAAATGTGGACCCGGCAGCAGGAGCGTTGTCAGAACTGCAACGGCTCATTGCTCAAATCAGAATCCGTTGGCCTCAGGTGGTCATCGTTGTGCGCGGCGATAGTGCTTATGGTCGCGAGGAAATTATGAGTTGGTGTGAAGCACAACCGAACGTGGAGTATGTGTTAGCGTATGCCAGCAACGAACGACTACAATCCTTCACCTGGGGGCTAGAACAACGAGCTAAAGCCGCTTACGAGCAACAGCGTCAACAGATGGTATTCACCCTAGAACCGTTATTGGTCGCACAAACAGACCTGAAAGCTGAACTGGATGCTGTCGTGCCCCCTCAGGTCTGGTACCAGTCGCTTAACTATCGTACAGAGGATTCCTGGAGTTGCTCGCGCCGCTTGGTGTGCAAACTCACTTATGATGCGACAGGGGCACGTCGTCACTTTATCGTCACCTCGTTTTCTACCCAGCAAGTGAGTGCAGGCAAACTCCATCAGGACTATTATTGCCCCAGAGGAGAGATGGAAAACCGCATTAAAGAGCATCAACTCGATTTATTCAGTGACCGAACCTCTACCCATGAGTTTGAGAGCAATCAACTGCGGCTGTGGTTTTCGTCGTTTGCTTATGTCCTGATGCAAGCACTCCGACAACATTGTTTGAAGCAAACTGAGCTGGCAACCGCCCAATTCGGTACCATCCGACTCAAGCTCCTGAAAGTGGCAGCACAAATCCGTATTAGCGTTAGACGGGTGGTGATTGCTATCAGTTCTTACTGGAGTGGACAATCCCTGTTTGCTCACGTTTATCAACGCTTGCAGCAGTTACCTCGTTCCGGATAACCTGACGCTTCCCTAGGCAACCCCATCTTGAGCTTGATTGACCGGGTGAACACCACACCCTGGCTTTGCCCTGCCAAGATCCGTTATTTTTTGGCCTCAACACCCTGCCCCGTCTGAAAATTGAGCTTCTTTTTACTCATTAAAACAACGATGAATGAATTTATCATCATCATCACGCCTTGATTCTCTAAATTGCCACTTTTTCCATGCACTTAACTGTACTGGTGAGAAATCCGGGTTAAAACCCGCTTTGTAGAAGTTAGACCACGAAGCGGATTGCTCAGAGGTAATGGATTGCTCAGAGGTAATTACGTTAGGCAACATGTGCAGGAACAAAGCGGCGAATGTGAGCGGCGATCGTTGCACCCTCCTCTTCCAGGGCAAAATGTCCGGTATCAAGCAGGTGAAATTCGATGGTGTTTAGATCTTGCTTATAGGGATGAGCACCCTCTACCGGAAAGATAAAGTCATTTTTGCCCCACACCACTAACGTCGGCGGTTGGTACTTGCGAAAATATTCCTGCCACTGTGGATACAACGGCGGATTAGAACGATAGCTATAAAACAAAGCCAGTTGAATCTCGTTGTTGCCTGCTCGATCCAGGAGGGGCTGATCAATGTTCCAGTTATCGGGGCTGATGGCTTGAGGATTGCTAGCCCCGTTCAGGTACTGCCATTTTGTAGTGTCAAGCCCGAAGGTTTGCCGCAGTTTGTCAGCATTCTCGGCTGAGCGATCATGCCAATACGCCTTGACGGGTTCCCAAAAGTCGCGCAAACCTTCCTCGTAAGCATTACCGTTTTGGACAATTAATGTCTCTACCCGCTCTGGATGTCTCGTGGCGAGTCGAAATCCGATTGGAGCACCGTAGTCCATCACATAGAGGCTGTATTTGCTCAAATCCAGGGCTTTGGTGAATTTCTCCATTACGTCCGCCAGATGATCAAATGTGTAGTCGAATTCATCGACGGTTGGCATCGAACTATTGCCAAAGCCAGGGTAATCGGGTGCAACTAGATGAAAGCGATCGGCAAGCTGTGAAATTAAATTGCGAAACATGTGGGACGAGGTCGGAAAGCCATGTAGCAGAAGAATTGTCGGATTCTTTTTATCACCTGCTTCTCGGTAAAAAATGTCGAGTTCGTCGATAGAGATAGTGTGGAAAGTTGTGTTCATGGGTTAGATCCTGGATGAATTAATGTGAGCAAGCCGCCTTGCTTTACCAAACGTTCGGTAAGAATTAGAATACCGAACGTTTGGTATGCTGTCAAGCAGAAGCGCAAAACTTTTCTTGAGGTGGTTCAGTGTCTAAAGCGGCGGTTATTCCTCAACTGATGGCGGTTTTTCAGCAGTATGGCTATGAGGGAGCCAGCATTACCCGGTTTTCGGAAGCGACCGGGTTAAAACGAGCCAGCCTCTATCACTACTTCCCAAACGGTAAAGAAGAAATGGCAGCCGCAGTGCTGGAGCACGTCACGCAAGCTCTCAAAGAACAGTTACTGGCACCTTTGTACAGCGATCGTCCCCCGATCGATCGCATCCGCGCCATGAACCAGAATATCGACGCATTTCATCAGCATGGACAGCAAGACTGTCTGCTGGCACTCCTCAGCATTGGGGAAGCACATAATCTGTTTCAAGGGCAAGTACAGCAGGCACTTAATCTTTGGATCAACAGTTTGGCAACCGTGGTAATGGATGCAGGAATTACGCCGACTACTGCCCATCACCGGGCGGAAGACGCAATCGCTCAAATTGAAGGAGCGATCGTACTCACACGAGGATTAAACAGTACGACGACTTTTGAGCGCATCTTGAAGCAAATCCCAGAAACCCTACTACGTCCTGAGTAAGATAACCGAATATTCAGGGGGTACGATGAACTTATCTAAAATTGCGCCCGCCGTATTTTGGATCATTCGTAGGTGTCACTAGTCTCTCGGTTGACGGCGTAGGCTTTTTTAGACAGGTTTTTGGTAGGGGCGCGATCGAGGTTTGAAAAAGCCTGCTCACCTTGAGCCGGAAGCCACCCGCGACAATTTTTCCGTCGTCAGCATAACCCGCTTGTCCTGATATAAAGAGTAGGTCTCCAACCCGAATGCCCTGAGATAGAAGAAAAGGTTGATAAGGGTCAGGTTCAGTCGTAATCTGCTCAAGGGTCACGTTAGATATCTTCATGGTAGTCTCCATTAATGTTGATAGGAAGGCTTCTTCGTGACTCGACGCTGAATCATTGCAGCAAAAAGTCGAATTCATCGTGCAAAGTCTTGACCGTTATTCGTTCAGAAAACTTGTCACTCAGTTTTTGCAGTGGCTTGTGACGATGGCTTGATTAGTTGCAGTGCCGTGACCGCAAGGATAATCAGGATACCGCCAATGAGTTGCAGAAACGTTAGCGTTTGATTAAACCAAATCCACGCCAGCGCAGAAGCAATCACGGGTTCGAGCGTTGCAATCACCACAGCCCGTTCAGTCTGAACGCGTTGGATGCCCCAGAAGAAAAGGGAATAAGGAAGGGTGGTTCCAGCAATGCCGACATAAAGGATTTTCCAGATATTTTCCGACTCCAGCAACGTCGCAGGAACTCCTTGCGTTACCTGGTAGGTAAGCCAGAAGACGCTGGCAACTACAAACGTTTTCAGCATCACGCCAAGGGTTTCATCTGAGTGTCCGACTCGCTCACCTTGCAGGTTGTAAGCGGTGAAAAACACAGCACTTGACAGACCGATGAGAATGCCAAATCCGTTAAATTCACTGAGGTTACTCTCCATTACCTTCGACACCAGCACAATTCCGACAATCAATAACAGCATTGCTGCAAATATCGATCGCCCAGGCATACGCCGAGTCGTCAATGCTGTCCATAGCACGACCATCAGGGGCGATGTAAACAGCAGTAAAATCGCAACAGCAATTGGAAGACGGGCGATCGCCAGGTAATTTGCTCCTATTAAGCCAGCAAACAACGAGCCCAGAATAAACTGTTGCCGATTCATTGCTTTCGCTTCTGGTTTCATCCTGAAGCTGTTTAGAATAGCAAGACCAAAGGTGGCGATCATCACACTCGATACTGCCAGTTCAAAAGGATTTACGCCTGCGACAAGCAAACTACTGATTATGTTGGCAGCTACTGCCCAAAGCATGACGGCAAAAAGTACCGCAACTAGCCCTAACTTTCGTTGAGAGGCTGTACTTGCTGTTTCAAGTGGTGATGTTTTCAGCATAGAATCCTTGTGAACTAGTGGTAGAAAAAGCGGAAACCCGGATGTTTCAGCTATCAGCTAGCTTGAGTAGCGACTTGCCCAATTGCCTCAATCTGAGTGGGGAAGCAGTAGATTACCTCTGCCAACTCGGACGGTGACATCTTCTGCATCACCGCCAGGGTCAGTAGCGGCACGGACTCGCCCGCGTGGGCAGCCACAAAGGTTGCCCCCACGATGATCCCTTTGTGGGTGTACAAAGCGGCAAATCCCTCTGTCTCCCCATCGATCACCGCCCGCTCGACTTTTGCTAGCTCCAGGCGGTGGGTGTTGATGGCAATTCCCTGTTCTGCTGCTTCCTGTGGGGTAATTCCGACTTGAGCCACTTCTGGGTCAGTGTATGTACATCGGGGAATGACCAGATCCGAAACGCGCTTTCCTGCTCCGTCCAGCGCGTTTGCCGCCGCCAGTTCACCCGTCGCGTGCGCCACATGAGTGTACTTCTCCGGTCGGGCTACGTCTCCAGCAGCGTACACCGAGGGGTTTGTCGTCTGGAGATGGTCGTCGGTTTTGACTCCAGCCGCGCTGAACTCCACCCCGGCAGCCTCCAGTCCCATCCCGTCCACATGCACCTTTCGTCCAGTCGCGATCAGGAGCGCATCATACGCCAGTTCCGACCCGTCGCTCAGAGTTAGGCGCTTTTGTTTGCCATCCACCTTTGTCGGTTTCACGCCCAGGTGCAGCCGCACCCCTTCCGCTACTAACCGCTTAGACACCACCTCGCTTGCCGCCACTTCCTCCTGTGGCAGCAGGCGTTTTGCATGACCCACCAAATCGACCTCGCTGCCCAGCCGCCGGAATGCCTGAGCCAGTTCGCAATTTACTGTACCGCCCCCAATGCAAACCAACCGTCGAGGAAGCGTGGTCAACTCGAATATAGTTTCATTTGTCAGGTAGTCGGCGGTGGCAAGCCCTGGCAGATCAGGAATAGCGGGTGCGCTGCCCGAAGCAATCAGGGCTTTCTTGAACCGCAGCAACTGTCCGTCCACCTCGACCGTATTGGCATCAATAAAGTGAGCGTCGCCGAGAAACACATCGATGCCAGCCCCAGCCGCGACCGACACCGCAGCAAGGCTACTCTTGAGCGCTCGCATTTCCCGCACGCGGGTCATGACCGCAGCGAAGTCGACTTGCGGTGCCTCTTTGAGCGTGTAGCCGAACTTCTCTCCTTCACGGGCATTGAACACGGCGCGGGCGGCGCGAAGCAGGGATTTGCTCGGATTGCAACCAAAGTTGACGCAGGTGCCGCCAGTCAGGTTGCGTTCAATCACCGCGACGGTGTGTCCAGCAGCGGTGGCGACAAACGCGGCGGACAGTCCAGCTGGACCGCCCCCAATCACCACCAAATCGTAAACATCTTTCGGGTGAGGAGACTGCCAATCGGTCGGGTGACCTTGGGCGATCGTCTGACGGTTTGGGGCATCAAAGGGGGCGATGGTTGCAATAGACATAAATTATCTCGTTTGAGTCTTAATAGAGGACAAATTTTGAGAAGTACAAAGATGGGTTAAGTAATTATTTCAAGCTGTGAATTAGTCAACGCCTGAATTAGAGTCTCATTCTCCTAATTTGCTGTTATCTTCAGAGTTTAGTCCCCCCATGTTCTGAGTTAGCTGTTGCACTAAACCAGCGATCGCGGCATGAGCAACTTGAATAGATTTTTGATGTCGAGCGTCGCCAAATTCCTGGTATTCAATGCGAATAACATGGTGTTCGCTGACTCCCAATAGTCTTGAT
>QQTW01003575.1_pt1 | contig 11505 bp, 17 predicted proteins | sample 1904831 | NCBI WGS metagenome assembly QQTW01 (sample SAMN09435610, study PRJNA476489) | Subsurface metagenome, whole genome shotgun sequencing project.
AGGAGAAGTTGGTAGCGAAGCTTGCGCCAGTCGAACGACTTGTCCGAGTTTCAGTTACGCGTCTCCTGGCTGTGGGCGGTGTACTAGCGTACCAGCGATAGAGGCCCAAGAAGCCACGCTCGATCTGCTGGTCTTTCTGGCGACTTAGGGGGCCGACCGGCGTGCGCGATCTGAGGTCGTTCAGGAGACTGTTGGGGGGTACTGTGAGGTCTGACAAGAGAGCTCCCTTAGCGCCAAGGATAGCGCCTCTAGGCGACTTACAGCCAGAGTTATATAGGCCGGTACACTAGGGGCGTGTACCCTGGTTTCGGGAACCGATATTCACAACTCATAAGGTAAGGTGCTGATAAGTGTCTCAAGAGTCACAGTTCTTTAAGTCTCCCTCATCAACGTTTAAACGAAGCACCAGTCGATAGAACCGTCCCGCCCCACAAGCGCGACTGTGCGGAGGTTGCCGAGGACACGGTAATACTCGATGCACGAGGAGGTGCCCTTCCCAAACTTCGCCGCCTACTGCGCCTCAAAAGGTGGAATGCAGATGGTAATGCGTAACCTGGCCATTGAGTTCGCCTCCTACGGCGTCCGCGTGAACATCGTCGCCCCAGGCGCAATCAAAATGCCTATCGATGTGCAGCTCCTGAGCAAGCCCGAACTCTTGCAGGGTGTGCAGACGAACATCTCCTGGGGTCACTTGGGGTGGCGGAAGATGTCGCGAGCGTCGTGGCGTTTCTCGCCTCGGGCGACGCGAAGCACGTCAACGGCTCGACTTACTACGTGGATGGTGAGCTGACCTAGCACTACGAAAAGCAGTAACTTAATACCTGGACAGCGAAAGCATTATGTGGGCTCATTGGTTGAGCACCAGGGGTTAGAGTTCGCTCAAGCGGAACCAGGGGAACCAACTACCGGGGGTGATGCAGCGGACAGCGGTAAGGATGGCTGCAACTCGCCACGGCTTTCACGCATCAAAGTGGTGTGAGGTGAAGTAAAAACGTGATGGTTACTGAAGAAGTGTAGGCCATCGCCCTGCGACCCCGGCACGCACGGCTATAGCCCGACGAGCGAGAAGGAAGAATATTCAAGCTACGACTGCTCGACCTAGCCCTGGGCGGCGATATGGAATTTGCTGGCAGGTCCATCCCGGCGGCAGACAAGGTGGGGATGCTGGCTATGCTCACCTACTTCTTCTACAACACAACATTTCTTCGGCAACGAACTTCTTTTCCCCCCTAGCGGTCCAAAAGTGGTTCACGCTCGAGCACCGTACAGAAATGGTCTATGCAACCTCATCAACCGATGTAGGTTGAGCCCGTACGTTTCATTGTTGTGCGGTAGATGAGTGCGAGCAACGAAGGAGGAGTTTTTGCTGGGTAGTACCTAATGGGGAACGACAGGACAGGTTGTTAACGTTCGGAATGAGCGGCGTTACGCCGCCTTGTGCTCACTGTACATCCGAGCAGACCGTCAAAAACGATCACACCCGTAACGGCAAGCAGAACCGTAAGTTCAAAAATTACGGCGAACAGTTTGTCGTGGATTGGCGCAATAAGATCATCAGCCCAGGTGTGTAGGCAAATGGCTCCACGTTTTAGCGATGCGCGAGCTGTACTGCTGGAACGGGGAGCCAACAGCTACGACTCTGTTCACTGGCGAGCTGCGAATTGCACGCTTCCGCCTTCTGCCGCGTCATCTTCATGTACGCTTTGACTATTCCTGTATCTTGACACTGCAATTGGAAGCTGTCCTGTTCCACATGGTTTAAGACACCCTGACGTAAAGCGCCGATGAACCGCTTCTGCTGCTTCAGGAGATAGTTCAGTGCAATGGCCAAAGTTCGGACGCTCATGGTTCCCTCGGACACGTACGCTGCTACCAGTCTAAGTTTGGCCTGATCCCGCTTATAGGTTTCGCTGTCTACCACCGCGCAGTAACCTGGCAGGAGCTCAACTATTTCTTCAATGACGCTAGTAATTTCTGAACTATAGAGTTCCTTAAGTTGCTCGAGGGCAGCTTCTGATGAAGGGGCGGGAATGAGGACGTTGGCAGCTGCTTTACTCATACTGATGTCCATTGGTTGCCTTTCTAATCCTGCTTTAGTGTTTGTAGGGACGAGTAATCCAAGCGTGCCATCCTGTAAGGATGTGCCTTACCGCAGCTGGTGAAGGGGGATAAAACCTTCGTATCGTATGCGTGATGGAGAGAAAGTGGTAGGGGCACGAACCCGCAACCTGTAGGGTTGTCTGCACTAAACACACAATTTCGAGCGAATGTGGGTATTCTCGTTAAGAGTCGGGGTAAAAGGGCATCCACAAATCGCGGGAAATGCCGAATGATTATGGTGGTCGTGGGTTGCGGCAATTCCCGGCGGGGTACAACGACATGGCCGTTGGCTCATTTGAGCCAGTGCAGCTGACAAGATTCATGTACCGCTAGCTAGAGCTTAAGACCCCTACTATAATAGGGACTTATGAATCCTATCGACGAGCAAAACTTAGGCCTTGCGTGAGTTGGGTGGACCAGCCGAATGCAGCCAGGGCCGCCACGGGTGTCCTGGGTTTGGACACGATTCTAAACGGAGGCTTTCCGCGGCACTGGACCTATCTAATTCAGGGCATACCCGGTACCGGGAAGACCACCCTCGGTCTTCAATTTCTCCTCGAGGGTCTCAAGCACGGCGAGCGCGTACTCTACATCACCCTGTCTCACACCAAGCGGGAGTTGCACGAGATTGCCCACTCGCACAGCTGGTCGCTCGAACAGGTGCCGGTCCACGAGTTCTCAGCAGGTGAAGCAGTCGCCCACATCGCCTCTGAACAAACTGTGTTCCATACCGCCGACGTTGAGCTTAAGGAAACAACCGACGCGATCCTGGAGGTAATTGAGAGGATCAAGCCAGAGCGCCTCGTATTCGACCCCATCGAGCAGATACATCTACTTACCGACGGCCCGCTGCGCTACCGGGAACAGCTCCTGACCTTGAAACAAGTTCTTACCGATATGGACTGCACAACGCTATTTCTGACGGGTGAGCCGTCCGGGAAAAGCGATCAACAACTCCAGCTCCTGGTTCACGGCGCGCTCGAACTCGAGCAGAACGCGCCCGACTACGGGGACGTGCGGCGGCGACTCAAGGTCGATAAGGGGCGCGGCATGCGTTACCACGGCGGCTACCACAGCTTCCGCATCCGCACGGGCGGCCTAGAGGTCTATCCTCGGCTCGATACGCCTGCTACCGATGACAACGGACGCTCTACCAGGACTCTCGTAAAAAGTAGCGTCGAGGAACTCGACACTCTCTTGGGGGGTGGTCTTGAGGAGGGTACCGCATGTCTCCTGGTAGGGCCGACCGGCGTCGGTAAATCCTCCCTCGCTGCACTCTACGCCCACGCTGCGGCAAGACGTGGCGAGCGCTCAGCCATCTACCTCTTCGACGAACGTCCAGAAACGTTCCACCAGCGCTCGGAGGGTATGGGGTTGGATCTCCTGCCTCAGATCGAAGCGGGTCTAGTGCGCTTGCAGCAGGTCAACACCGGGGAGCTTTCCCCCGGCGAGTTTGCCCACACCGTCCGCCAGGCCGTTGACCACGATAAGGTCAAGGTGGTGGTGATCGACAGCCTGACGGGTTATCTCAACGCCATGCCGCACGAAACGCTGCTGATCCCCCAACTCCACGAACTACTGAGCTTCCTGAGCCGACAGGGTGTGCTCACCTTTCTTATCATGGCCGAACAGGGCGTGCTGGGGAGCGGCGAGCTCGAGCCCATCGACGTTAGTTATTTAGCGGACACGGTCCTGCTGTTACGGCGCTTCGAGGCTGAGGGCCAACTGCGGCGCGCCATCTCGGTTATCAAAAAGCGCTATGGTGCGCACGAGTCCACAATCCGGGAGTTGCGCTCGACCAGCTCGGGTGTTCAGGTCGGCGAACCCATCACGGCGTTTAGAGGCATCCTTACTGGTACACCCACCTATGAGGGAAGAGCCGACGCCTTGTTGACCAACCACCATGAGCCCTACGGCGACTGACCCACAAGATGAGTGCGTCCTGGTGCTGGCACCGCTTGGGCGAGATGCGCCACTTCTGTGTAGGGAGATCGAGCAGTAAAAGCCATACGAGCTGTTGTGGCGCGAGGCCCTGCTTAAGGCGTCCAGGCAACAAGGCGGAGTTCGAAGCCACCTGTGCTTGGTGCATCAGGCGCTGCCGCTGCCGCCACTGATGGACCCGTTTATAGCCGCCGAGGTAGCCCGAGGCGTGTACCTCGCGCCACAGCTGCTTAGCGTTCCCGCACCCTTCCTGCTAACGTTTCAGAAGGCGGCCTTCGAACGGGTCGAGCAGACTGGTCTAGCGTTTCCGGTAGCGTCTTTCGGGCAGCGCGTCCAAACTTATGCTGCGGCGCACGAAGGCGAGGCTGACCCAGAGTTGCCTAACGATGGCACTTCTACTAGATTCTGATTCACGCAAGTCGCGGATTTGCTGGATGCGCTGACGGCGCTTTTCCTGTGCCAAAGCGCGATCTGCTTCCTCGCGCGGTGAGCGGAGTAGTCCATACGGCTCTGCTTTCATCTCGCCAGCGATCTCCTCCATGCGCTCACGGATGGGCGCGTCAAGCAGGGAACGTTTCGGTCGGTAGCGAATGCCTGAGCGGTGGGCACCTAGCACCCTCACGGCTCGACGTTCGCTCACTCGCCAGGCATCCTGCAACTTCAGCACGAGTTCCCGCTTTGCCGCTGGCGTTAGAGCTTTTTTCCCAGAACGTCCTGTAGCATCGCTTTATCTAGACTAAAATCCGCCACCAGCTGCTTGAGCTTGCGGTTCTCCTCTTCAAGCTGCCGTAGCCGACGCAGTTCGGATAAACCTAGCTCGGCAAACTTCTTCTTCCAGGTATAAAACGTCTTTTCAGTCACGCCCATCTTCCGGCACACCTCAGCCGCCGACACACCACTCTCAGCCTGCCTCAAAGCGAATGCAATCTGCTCCTGGGTGTATCTCGATCCTTTCATCCTAAACCCTCTCTTTCAACTGGAGTTTAGGCCGATTGGAGTGAGTCCTTGTGGACCAAATTTTGGGCTCTGAATCACTGTTGGTGATCAAAAGCCAGAAGAATGCGGCTGCGAAGGGTTGAGAAAGAAGCGCGACCATACATCTGGCGTTTGACAAGTTTGATCTTATTAATGATGCCTTCAACCGGACCCTGACTCCAAGGCGACATCACAGCGGCCTCGAGCGCTGCTTGGTCGCGGGCCAAACTCTGTGCGAAGACGTTAAGGTCGTGCACTTCACTCGCTAGGGCGAGATCGAGCCACTCCCGAACGGCTGCAATCCGTTTACCCCAGAGCATGTCTAAAAACGCATGTATCAGTGTTTGCATCTCCGCGATGGCAGGCAGCCTTACCGACACTGCTTCACATTGACGCCAGCGTAGGCGGCGAAAGCTCGCTCTCGCGCCGCCTCAGCCGAGATTTCGTCGAGGCGTGGGTCGGGCAAGCGCCCGACACGCGCGTGTTGCGCCGAGACCTCGCGGCCGTGCCGCCCCCTTACGTCGACCAGACGTGGATCGCCGCCGTCTCCACCGCGGCGGACGCGCGGACGCCTGAGATGAACGACGTGCTGGCGGCCTCGGACGAACTGATCGGCGAACTTGAGGCCGCCGACGTGATCGTGCTCGGTACGCCGATGTACAATTGGGGTATGCCCGCACGGCTCAAGGCCTGGGTGGACCAGATCGTCCGTATCGGTCGGACATTTTCTTTCGACTTGGCGCGCGGCGACTTTCCGCTGGAGCCGCTCCTGTCAGGCAAGGCGTTGGTGCTGCTGACCTCGGCGGGCGAATTCGGGTTCGAGCCCGGCGGTGTGAGGGAGGGCATGAACCACCTCGCCCCTCACGTTGCGACCCTTCAGCCGTATCTTGGCATTTGCGACACCTACCATGTCGGCATCGAATATGAGGAGTTCGGTGACGACCGCCACCGGGCTTCGATGGCAGCCGCCGCCGCTCGAATCCCGGAGCTCGCTGCGACGGTGGCCGGTCGCTTGCGGGCAGGCTGATCGGCACGTCCGAGGCCGCCGCACGGAATGATGGAGAACTCGGCCTGAGGACCGTCCAGTCGCCAGCGGCCGCGGATCCGCCGAAGAAGGTGGTGCCCGCGCGCTTGCCGCTGGGGTTCGCGTTGTCGTACTGCGAATGGGTAGTCCGCGCGGCAGTAGGAGCAGGTTCCGCAGGCGACTGTGGAAGGAATCACTACGCGGTCGCCGACACCGAAGCTGCACATCATCGGTCCTACCGCCTTGACCATGCCGACGCTCTCGTTGCCGAGCACCGCGCCGGGCTTCATTCCGGAGAATGTGCCGCGGATGAAATAGGGGTCGGTGCCGCAAATCGCGGAGACGGCGAGACGCACGATCGCGTCCTTGGCTCCTGGATCTCGAGGGTCGGGCACTTCTTCGACTGTGATGTCGCCGATGCCGCGCCAGACGAGTGCCTTTATGGGTGCGTTCCTTCCCATAGCGGGCAGCTTGCCGCCCGCGTGTAGATAAGCGACAAGCAGCGAGAGTCCGCGCAGTCCTGATCTCTGAAAAGAAAAGATTACCCCGTTTGCTACCTAAAGAGCACGCCCGAGTGAATGAGGTTGTGAACAGCTATCTTGAGATTGACTCGAGCACGAAGTGACCAGAAGGTTTTAACTTGTGCCACGTGAAGTGTAAGAGAGCCGACGAGAACGCTGAAGCTGGTTTCAATACGCTTTCTCAAACGGTTACATGCACTGTTCCAACGGCTTGGTTCGGTCAAGTTCTTACGCTTGGGGTTTCGATAGCACCGTGTCCTAGATAGGCTTTATCGCCGACAACCCCTTGAGCTATTCCCTCCGTAAGTTCAGGAGCCAGGGCGGCTTCGTGATGGTGAGCAGGAGCGAAGCTCCAGCGCTCGAAGAGACCTCGCTCGTTGACTAGGGCGTGAAGCTTGAAGCCGTACACCATGCCCATTGTTGAGAAACCCTTGCTCGCTCCTAGGCACTTCACCCAGCTAGCCCGTTTCCCTTTGGCAACGGGCAGCGGCTTGGCATCGACAATCTTGAATTCGCCTACAGAGCTTCCAATCAGCTCGAGCGCCAAAGCTGCCCATAGCTTCTGTGCGTTTCGCACCACACGATGACAACGACTGTACTCAGGCAGCTTGGGAAACAGCTTTTGATAGCTTTGACCTACCAGCCAATACCACACCGACTCGAAAGGCTGCGCCATTACTTCTCCAACGATTGCAATAGTGAAAAGTTCGCTGTAGGACGCAATCTGCTCAGGTTGTTTGGGTAAGTTGTAATGCTCCTCGTGTGCATCAAGCCAATCGTCTACCAAGACGTAAACATGCAGAAATAGGTCCTCAAGGCTATACTGGTAGCGGGGATGTTTGGTCATAAGCAACCTCAACGTCCCCCTTCTTATTCCTTATTTCAAGTAGCAAACGGGGTAATTACTTTTTTACCCAATCGGCGACTGTTGGACCACACCGAACAGCCATACTGACATCCTGCTCGACCGGCTCAGCTATGTTTTTTGACTTGCGGTCGAATTGGTGAAGGCCCACTATTCCTCCGATGATTAATGCTAGAGCACCGACTTTTCCAAGGCTCAGCGATTCGCCAAATATAACTGCGCCTAGGACAACAGTTCCGATCGAACCTATCCCCGTCCATATAGTGTAGCCAACTCCGACGTCAAGTGTTTTTAAGGCCTTGGTTAGAAAGTAAATTCCGACCGATACCGCGACGACTGTTATGATTGACGGCACCAGTCTAGTAAAACCCTCTGTCGCATTGGTGCTCAGCGCGAATATTATTTCCAGAATGGCGGCTATGAATAGAAATACCCATGCCTTTGTCGTGGATTGTGGAGTATTAGACACCGGAAACCACCTTGAGGCCCACAACCCCGGCCACGATTGCGACCATAGAGATTATCTTGCCGGCATTCAGCTTTTCCTTGAATATGAGAACTCCGAAAATGACTGTTCCGACCGCGCCGGATGCTGTCCATATGGCGTATCCAACTCCTACGTCTAAAACCTCCAGAGAAAGTGAAAGAAAATATATCGCTCCTGCAGCTGCAAAAAAGGTAAGCACAGAGAACCATCTATGCGAAAAGCCTTTTGAAGCGTTAGCAGAAAGCGCAAAGATGATTTCGAACACCGATGCTATACCTAGAAATACCCAATGCATCTCAAACTGCCATACTTTTCAAGTCGAGCACATCACCCATCCCGACGTTTAGGCTGCCGGAGATGACGGTGAGGTCTTCTTGTCGGGGGTGCCAATGGGCGGGAAGTTCGTACCCAGCAGGCATTCTGAGCCGCAGCGTAAACCGCCCGGCCTGAGTCGGATCGCCGTCCAGCACGACGAGTTCGACACCGGCGGGTAAAAAGGGTGGGGCAGCCCCCCAAACCAGGTCGTCGGCGCTCACTGCGCCACCGTTGTCTTGTGCCCACGCACCACTTAGCACTCCGATGACAAGTACAAAACCAAAACTTCTCTTAAAACGTTCCACAATTTGCTCCTTAGAGATTAAACTTGTTGCTGGCTTAACCGTGAAATTTGGAGGGACCTGCTCGGGCGGTATGTGGTGCACAGATGTTTGCTTGGCCGTTTCAGGATAGAGTAACCACAACCTTTCTTCTCTTTTTCATAAGTGAGCCTTCAACGACAAACTCCAAAGCTTACGAGGTTGCGCCTACTAAAGGCACCTTGTTGCTGGCCGTATACCCTTCTCCTTCCTAATGTAGCGTTCGGGGAAGAAAGTCTTGAATCTTGGTTTCACCCGTCACCTGTCAGGTTAAGGGGAAGTCGACAAAGTGTCTTGAACAAAGTTGCTATGGGTGGGCGGGCAATCACAACAAGAACTGGTTTGTCTCCTCTCTCGGAGATTTGCTCAAGCATTTAGGGCCGTTCCCAATATGCCTGCAACGCCCTATCAGTCAGATGTGCCAATCACCTCTCGGTAAGGCTGGAGAGCAATCGTGTGCAAGACGTCGAGTTGAAAGCTGGACTACGATAGTCGTTATTGTGGATGAGCACGGTGACATCACTAGGACCGTTGCAGGTGGTCCAAAAGGCAGTACTTTAGCTCCCGACATCAGCCACAAGAGGGACAGACACCTGCTGGGCTGGGCCATATCCAGTTACCAGCCCGCTATACTGATCGAAATGGTCGAGAACGAACCCAAATCGGATAAAATCGAAGGGGAAGCGCTCAGCTTGATTTCTATTGATGAGCGCGGTGGTATGGTGGCTTCTGGAACGTTCAAGAGTTCGGATGAGCGACTGCGCGACCTCGAGAACCTTTCTGGTAAGTTGTTTCAGTACAAGGGTTTAGCTTTTGAAGAAGGTAGCAGGCGGCGCGAGATCAGGGCTGTAATGTTTATCAAGGGTAGCGACGGCGATCTGTTCGAGCTTGAATCCAATACAGAACCTGTGATTGTGCAGAGGCTTGACTGATTTCAGGTCTATCACATGAGCCGTACGGCGACTGACCCACAAGATGAGCGCGTCCTGGTGCTGGCACCGCTTGGGCGAGATGCGTCACTGCTGTGTAGGGAGCTCGAGCAGGTTGGTTTGAAGTGCGTAGTCTGCACCCAAACAGAGCTTCAGGTTCAGCTGTCCTCGGGGTTGGGCGTTCTACTGCTGACCGAGGAGGCGCTTACCCCAGCAGTTATCGTCACCCTGGGACATATCGTGGAGACGCAGCCCGACTGGTCGGACCTGCCTCTCGTACTCTTGATCAGCGCGTCATGGCAAGGTCTGAAAGCCTTGAGCTTCGCGGGCGTAGTGACAGTCCTCGAGCGGCCCACCCGCGCCTCGACCCTGGTGACGGTCGTGCGCACGGCTCTGACGGCGCGCAGGCGGCAGTACCAGGTACGAGATCTACTCAAGCAACAAGAGGACGTCAACGCGCAGCTTGAGGCGCGGGTAAACGAGCGGACCTTGGAACTTCGCACGGTTAACGCCCAGCTCAAGGAAGAGATCGCTGAGCACGAGGAAGCCAAGCGGCATCTGCTCGAGAGCGAGGGGCGGTTTGAGAAGGCGTTCCGAGTGGGTCCGGTTGCCGCGTCCATTATGACGCTCGACGAGAGGCGTTTTCTCGACGTCAACAAAAATTTCGAGAAGTTGACGGGCTACACTCACGAGGAGGTCGTCGGTAAGACGGAGCGGCAATTCGGCATATGGGTTCCGCAGGACGACCAAGCAAGAGAGAAGCTGAGGCCGGAGTTGTGGAGGGGGTATCGCGACCTGGAAGTACGTATCATGACCAAAGAGGGTGACACCCGCGATATCCTGACTTCAGCCGAACTCATCGAGATAGACGGTGCGTCCTGCTTGCTGCACATGTTCTACGACATCACCGAGCGCAAACGGACGGAAGAAGAGATGCTACAAGCCATCCATGAGGTCATGCAAGATACCGCCTGGTTCAGTCGCTCGCTGATGGAAAAGCTGGCCCAAGTGAGAGCTAAAAGGGCAAACAATGCCGTTATGGGTCATGAGGTTGCTGAACTTACCAAACGTGAAAAGCAGGTGCTTGAACAGATGGCAAGAGGACGCAGCAATGCTGCTATCGCAGCCGACTTAGGGCTGGTTGAGCAGACGGTCCGCAACTACATCACCAGCCTCTATGAAAAGCTCGGGGTTCATTCTCGGGCTGAAGCTGTCGTGTGGGCACGGGAGCGCGGCCTCGCCAGTTTTTAGGCCTCAGCCAACTGAGTCTTGTTCTACTCGCCTATGCCGTTAGGGTTATTAGACCTATCGTGTCGGGCACGATACCTCTATTTATCCACTCGACTACCCCATAAACTTTTACTAACGTGCGTCGGTTGCATTTAGGGAAGTTCGTGCGCCTTTCACACCCTATCTTTTAGTCGTGGTGAGGCTGCGGTTAGGGCACGTCATGCACTCGTAATCACCGATTATTGGGAGACTCAAAAGATGTGTAGAAATCAATGGCTGGCACTTCAAGCCTTCACTCTTAAGGAGATATGTCCTCCATGCACCGCATCGTTCCTGTAGGTCGAACCGGCCGGAAATCTCGTTTCCGAGTTATGCGCGCCTCTATCGGAATCAAACTGGGTCAAGGACGTTGGTTCTTCAACCGGGGTGACAGGCTCGACGGTGTACTCATGACGCATCCCGTCAATGCGTCTCGTAAGGTCATCATCGACACTGGGCTGGGCATGTTCAACCTTAATGAAGAGGACCTCGAAGAATTATAGCTTGTGGCAGCTGTACTGAACCCAACTTTGCCAAAAGTAGACAGGCGGTACGAACCCCGATTCCTCGAATGCCCGTCGGCAGCAAGAGTTCTTGCCTGCCCGAGCGCCTCGTTTCTAGCTCGAGCTCGTTTTCTAGCACCCTCTTTTCCTCTTTATCCGTGTTGTTACGCCGGTGTTGGCTCTTTACGAAATAACTGACCTGTGCTGGGTTGAGGACACTCACAGCTACAGTCTTGTCTTGCAATGTGGCCGCGAG
>QQTW01003576.1_pt1 | contig 11504 bp, 10 predicted proteins | sample 1904831 | NCBI WGS metagenome assembly QQTW01 (sample SAMN09435610, study PRJNA476489) | Subsurface metagenome, whole genome shotgun sequencing project.
CATCTTCTTCGTCCGGAATGCTCGCGGGCTGTCGTTAACGTCCGCGAACCTCATCCAGAACGCTAGGAATGAATAATAATGGGTACACTGCCACAGTCGGACTTGGCGTTTGTCATTGTAGCCGAGATAGGCAGCAGTCATTGCCTCATTCTTTGCCACGTCAATCCCGGTGAGGTCATCTGGATTCCATCGGAGCTGTACCTTTTCCTCTCCGCCCTTTGGATTAGCAGGCATGATGGAAATGAAGAGTCCTCGAACAGGGTGTTCGCTGGACCAGTCCGGAAGCAGTCTTTAACCAAGGGAAGTTCGAATACCTTGAAAAGGGTGTTTGTTGGACTAGTCCGGAAGAAGCAGCGGTACTATACCTTGCAATCGATTGGGCACTGTTCTTGTCCGATGCTCTTGAAGAGGGGGTTTTGCCGGACTAGTTCCAGAAGTAATAGGGATTTGTGACGGGCTGGCTTAAAAGGAATAGGGCGTAGTAGCTGAAGGAACACTACCACCCAAGGAACAGACTGCACGAAACAAGGAAGAGAAGGGTTGCCGAACTAGTTCTGAATTTTGAAGTACCGAATTCAGTCGTCCGCGGTCAGCTGAGCTGAGCTTCAAACCGAGTATTTACGGAAGATGGAAGAAAAGGAAGGAAGGAGGGCGGAGCTCCTTTAAGTACTCACGAGGATGTGCACGGGCCCTCACCCTTCTTCATGAACAGACGAGTGAAGGAGGGCTTCACGGTAAGGTGAGATAGGAAGGGTGCAATGAAGGGGCAGAAAGTGAGGTGAAGTGAGGTGAAGGACGAGTTATAGCGTAGTGGACGGTGAGGTTGATTCCTGGACTTCCAAGTGAAGGAACGATCACGGCATAGCCAAGTGTGATGTTAGGAGAGAAGGTTAAGAGTAGACCCCTTCACTGATCGCGAAGGCATTCGAACACACAAGGTAGGTGCCAAAGGTGTCGTCACACGTCGTCGATGCTTCGAGTGGTATTCGAACCGATACGTCGATCATCCTAAGCTACAGGGAAGGTGTCTTCTACGCGAGGGGTCACCTGCCTCAACAGGTCAGCTCTCGGCTTGAATGATTCTGAGCGCTTGTAGCGGGAGCAGTCAAGCGTCTGCCAGAGTCTTTGTCGTACCGTTATAGCGAGTACTGAAGTAGTCCGAAGCTCATGTAGCATAGTCTTTCCCGGGCCCGATCCTACTGCTGAAGGGAATCTTGTCCAGTTGTGCATCCTCATCAGCTCTTGATGAACCTGCCAGCAACAACAGCCTCTCGTGCAACAGCATTGATGATCCCGAATCTTGCAGGGCCCAGCTTGACTCCTCCATACCACCGACTGACGACCACTAGCACATTCCATACGTCCATCATCTGAAGTAGCTTGAGTAGACGTACTCCTGCAGCATCTTCTCCATCGTCATCGCAGTCTTGAAACACCATCTCCTTCCCCTCGATCAAGCTCCGAATCCTGTAAGCGCTGATGTTGTGGGTAGCCTTGCTGGTACGCTTGTCTGTGGCTAGGAGATGGGCGATAGCAGATTGTGCTTCTTTGGTGGTTTTGACAGTGCAGGCTCGTGCGATGAACACCGACTTCTTTTCCGTCACCGTTGCCGAGAGAACCCAACGTGGGGAAGCCAGGTTATCCCCAACCTCCTCGGCACTTCTGATCTCATGCTCGAGCTCCCCGTCTAATTGCTCAGAGACTTCCACATGCTCCTTCACGCTTGTCGGTGACACCTGGTCTAAAGTCTGCTCAAGCTCTTGTAGAAGGTCGAAGAGGCATACTTGGCCGGGCGTGAATACCCTTTGCACAAGATCTCTGGCCGTTTCAAGGACGTGATTGCCGAGTCCTTTCCTAGACGCGGAGCCGACACCTTGAACTGCTGTGACTTGAAGACAGCTTTCGGGATACTGGTGAGGTATCGATAGGCGAAGCGTCACCTCCACTTGCTCAATTCTCAAACTATACTCGCCACACGATTTAGCGTCGACCACGTGCTGGATTGTTTGCGCGCCATAGATGGAATTGATGGCTTCAATTTCGTTCTGAAGCTCCTCGCTCATCACGGTCTATCATTGGCCTACTGGTAGCAGTGACGAACCAAATCGTCCCGACATCGCCAAGAATTCAAGCGGGCCCCCTTGAGTGTCCAAGTGTGTCGTAACCGTACCTAGAGAGGTCGGTGGCTTCCAAGTCGGTAACCTCGATTGTTATAGGCCTATAGCTGCTAAGATGATATACTTTTATTCATGTCCTTGCGCGGTAAACGGGTGGTTACTCAAGAGAGTACGAGTACTTGATGGCGGCCGCCGCCCCCATGCGATCAACCTTTTGTCACCGACCCTGGGCTCATTCAACACTCTCCACCATCGGTACCCTCTTGGTTGGTAGTAGTACGTCGATTCACCTTACTATTGAGGTACGTATACTGTACGCACATGACTGGGCGCTGTAGCAGGCCATTTTCAGAACCCGGACAGGTAAATGTGAAAATGGCTTTCGGCACCCCTTTCCTACAGGAATATTGTCGACGGTTGCTATCGGAGATGCTCGATCAAGCAAGTGAGTGGCTGTTGATTGGTGTGGGAAGGCGGGGAAGCACGCCATCGACGATTCCGGGCAGAGCACGCTTCGACCAAGGCAATAATAGTGAGGCTACCTATATATCTATCTTCCAAGCTTGCTTAGATCACATACACCCGCGCGGCCGTTCAGTCATATGTCGTAATCGTAATGCAAAACTTCTCACCTCAGCACATATGAAACGCTTAAAGACGGTGCTCGACGTCGTTTGCCATGTTCTCCTCGATATCATCGAGTTTCTTCTTCCCCCAAAAGCTCTTCAAGCCGGCCACAAAACGATGACTCATGGGGGCTACATCCTCTTCGTCGACAGCCGCGAAGCAGATCCTCATGTAGGAAAATGACTTCTCCTCCCGGATTGTTTCCGTGGCCGCAAACAGGGAACCAGGAGCAACAAGCACCAGGTATTTGGGCGTGGTCAGATGAATCCAAAGTCCGCGGCTGAGCTTCTCATGGGTCGTCTTCTTCCAAAGTGGATGAGTCTCCAGGTTCAATCTGATCCATATGAACATCCCACCTAATGGCCATACGAAATCGAACATAGGTACGGTATCAACAACGCTCCACTCTTGACTTATGCTTTGGCGTCTCCCGGCCTTGACAAGCTGCTTGCCTTCTTCAAAGATGCTACACATGGTTTGCATGCGCCGCTCATAGTTGCCTCGCAGTCCTTCAAGCCAGCGTACCCAACCGTCAGTCTTCCAGCCTAGGTCATCTTTACCTCCCCCACGTCCATCTCGGTTTTGGGGACCCATGATCATTTCAGCTATCATTGACTGGACAAATCCTGAAGGTTGCTGAGTCGAGCACTCGGTTATTCGCATGAGTCTTTCACACAGAGCTGGCTGGGTGGTGATCCAGCCAAGACGGCAGCCAGGAGCAACGGTCTTGGAGAAGGTATCCAAGCGGACCACGCGGCCATCTGTATCGACGGAGAGATAAGAAGGGACCAACGAGTCAAGGAAGGGATAACCTGATGATTTAGGCACGTTGAGATTGCGCGAGCCGGGAATGGCGCTCGCTGGGCTCGGTTGGTCGGAGGCACCGCTGTTGGCTGAGGGATATTGTAGGTACCAGTAGGGATCATCTTCGACTATGATGATGTCGTATCTGGAGCAAAGTGCGTATATTTCTTTCCTACGACCTACGCTCAACGTAGCGCCTTTTGGATTCTGACCAATGGTGACAGTATACATCAAGTGCGGTCTTTTTCCTTTGCTCTTATCCCAGTTCTCTAGTACATCCTCGAGACCACCCTTTCCGGCAACCTTCATTCCCTCGTCGTCAACTTTGATAGGGTCGATACGCAGTCCTCGTGGCTTAGCGGTTTGAATTGCATTCATGTAGCAGAACTCTTCCACGACGATGCCCCTTTGATCCTCGACACGATCCTGGCCTTCCACCCAGATGTCACTGAGGGCTTCAATAGTCTTGGCAAACCCATCGGTGGAACCACAGGTCAGGATGATCTCGGGGCCGCCCGCATACGGCACGTTAGGATGCATGTTCTCCCTTGCAAATTGCCGCAAGTACGAGTACAATGGCGGATATCCTTGTGATGTGCCATACTGCAGGGCGCTCCTGAGATCAATTCTACGGAGAAGATCGTTATTCTCCGAGGTCTTAGGTACGACGACTCGAGAAGTCGTGAGGCTGCTAGTGACTCGAGGGTGAGAATGACACTCAATAGGGGAATCGACTGGCTTATTTGGTGTTGGCTTGAAGCGGTCAGGAAGCGCAGCGGCACCTTCAAGAGTATCAAATGGGAAGTAGTTGTTGTTGGGCAAGCCTGGGAAGAACGTCAGTGCTTGCGACGCGAATTCGGGACATGAGTGCGGACCGCCAGCGAGATTTCCTATATTTGGAATCCTGAAGTATTTATAAAAGTCTTTCACAGCACTGGAGCCTCGATTCTTTGTGACCTGGGAATAATGGTGGGAGAGATCCAGCGGTTCCGGCCGAGGTCTCGTGGTATCCATGTTTGTCTGAGCAAATTCAAATTAAATGACTTGTTTAGGTCTCGCAGTACCGAATATTGGACGCTGCGTACATCCTGTAATCGACATCATCACGCCTATCTCTCCAGTCTTCTGATAACCGATTAGCGTGGAAATCGATGACATGACTTCTAAGGGGGTCCACCGCCCTGCGCCGATTGGCCAGTCAATTCCAGGGTCCACTAGGGACGGCTGAAGCCAACGGCAGTCCCTCTGCCCTTTGCCATGGAACCATGTCTTCAAGCAGCCGGCTTGTATCGGATTCACCTTCAAATTGTCGAGTCCTTTTCCAAAATGACCGGTGTTATTGCGTTGGCGATACTGCCTACTTTATCCCATGACGAGGGTAAACTCTTGCGACCAGACTCCTAATATTAGGTAAACCACATTTCAACTCCCTGGCCGACTCTTGCAATACCAGGTATGGAACCTCCGAAGACCAGCGAACCAGAAGGTGACGCGGAGCGCCATGCTTCTTCACAGTGGGAGAGAGAGGGGGTCCCTGAACCATCCACGGGCAACAATTCTATCCTTGATTTCCGCTCCAGAGCTTCATCCGATGTTGGCGATAGCACCGGCGGCTATGGACCTTTACCAGTGTGGTTGAGCGAATCTTCCAAGTCCTTCCGTTGGAAATGGGTCCCTTATCGACTTCGCCATTTTGCACGAGCCGTCGCTGCTTGGACCAAAGGACCTGATCCACCGCAAATCCAGAAGATAAAACCATTCTTCCCCTCGGTACAAGAAGCCCCAGTCAGGTTGATCGCACGATACTGCCCAAGACCAATATACAAGGCAGGCCTGTTAGCGCTCTTCATCTTCTGCTGGCTTTTGACCTTCTCCTTGGTGCTCCATCATTCGGCCTCGGCTGGCAACATCAAGGGTTATGGCAAGCCGCAAGCAATCTGGTGTGGAGCAAGCTACTGGTGAGTGACCAGACCTTTCCCTCTACCATTTCGAAGCTAAACCAATCAGGTCTGGGGGAAACAGTTGTGGCCTCAACGGGAACAGATGCCGTCCTTTCGACAATGCCTACCAGGCCTTTAGGTGTCCTGCCAACTGTAAATCCGTTCATGTCACCACACCGCATGCTGTAGGAGGAAAGGACATCAATTGGCGACCTTTCGTTGTAGGGGGTCCTACCGAAGAAGCGGCCGGCCGTTCCACAAGCCAATACACTTACCGTGCCGACTCCTTTGTTTGCCAAGCAGCCATCCATGCCGGCGTTGTCAGCAATGAAAAAGGCGGCTGCGGCGTCGTTGCCCTGACCGGTACCCATACAAACTTCACCTCGACCCGTCAGAACGGCATACAGTCCATCCCTTTCGACGCCTCCTTCCCTAAATCCTTCACCTTCCTCTCCAACATCTCCTCGTCCTGCATTAAAGATCTCCGTTGGCCCCTTCTGGCCGTAACCGTGATTTTCACCACACTCCTCTCGCTCTGCACCGCTTCGCCCCTCGTCTTCTTTCCCACAGTCTTCACCATGCTTTTTTTCCATGTCGGCCTTGTTTCCGACCCACCGACGAGTAACGACTACGCTTCGCTTTCCTCCATCATCATTGGGCGATTCCTTCCGGCCGCGTTCGTTGCAGCAGTGTTTTACCGCTACACGGTTAAGCTCCAACAGCAGGATCTGAACGCTTATATTGAACGTACCATCCTCTGGCTTGGTGGCGCATGGGTTGGGAGTTTAAACAATTACACCTTTGACTTCATTCCCATTCAGCGGCTCACACCTGCCGACCTCCGTGCTCAACCGGGTGCCCGCCTCGCTCTGGTCATCATTGTCGTTTCGCTCTTCACGATCGCTCTAGGCCAGGTCTGGTATCTTCGCCTCGAGGGCCGCCTTCCGAAGTACCTTGGCATCTACGCTATTTTCATCACTTTCCTCATCGTGTGCGTCATTATACCCCCGCTCAACCTGCGCATCCATCATTACTTCCTCGCACTTCTGCTCCTTCCGGGGACGAGGATACAGACGCGACCGTCGCTCCTATACCAGGGTATCCTAGTCGGTCTCTTCATCAACGGCGCCGCAAGATGGGGCTTCGACTCCATCCTCCAAACGACCTCGGAACTTCGGGGGCCGGATGGACCATTGCATTCTTCGCTACCGAACATCACCTCCATTGTCCCCACCTTCTCGAACATCACCTTCGGATGGGCGCTCCCGCCGCTAAAGAAGGGATACGATGGTATCTCGGTGCTCGTGAACGACGTAGAGCGTTGGCGATGGTACATCGGTGAAGGACAACCGCAGAAGACATTCGAGAGGCGGGACCAGGGCAAAGTGGAGTATTTCCGCTTCGCGTACATGAGAGGAAGCGGGGCGGCGGATTTTACAAAGGCGGGGATATGGAATAGCAGTGGAGGTTGGGATGGAGGGGAGGATCTGGGAGGGTTAGGATGAGAAGAGGAAGAAGGGTAGACTATCGGATTCCCTGCAAAGATTCTGGATATTGTTAGACTCAGTCCTGATGCGTGAGACTCTGCTTTGTGTCGAGTGCCTGCCAAAGGAGTCACAGAGCGAATTGGCTGCTTGCTAGGCACAATTCTTCAATTATTCCGCCATGGTGGTGTGGATGCAATGGTCGAGTGCATTCTTGCCGTCAAAGAGGCAATCGACTAAGAGCTGAAATATGTGCTTCGGACACTTCGATGCATAAACGGCGAATCAGCGGTATATTGAGAGACTTGGATACAGGCCGATTAGAGCTCTACTTGAGTATGAGTATCGAGGACAGTAGTCTGGAGAGTTCCGTGTTGGACTGGCCCAGCTCCCTCGGTACAAAGCCCAAGACTCATTTGCTTTGCAGCAAGCATCGCCCACAAAACAACATGCAGAACTCGCGGTTGAAGTGTTGCGAGGATTACTTTTGTCAGCAGAGCTACTGTGGAAAAGTAACAAGCATGACTGTCGAATATAGCGACCATGCAAAGGCTAAATATGCTTCTAGATAGCGAGCAAGTAGCTCTCATCGGCATGATCGTAAAAGCCATAGACAGAAAAGTAAATTACAAAAGCCACCACTCACCCCCGACAACCGACATGTGTCAAAAGGCCATAGATATAAATCCCTCGAGAAGAGTCATTGCGGCGGTATGATCATTGGACCGGACACCTTCAACCTTGGGCTGTCGACAATATGATTGACTTGGTCTGGGAGTCTGGGTACGGAGTAGATGGAGTAGATCATGAGCATCGGCTCGGCGGGTCGCTTGGTGCTGCTTAGTCACCTAAGATGGCACCAATCAAATCCAAGGGATTCAAGCTCGCTACTGCAGTAATCCGCGGGAACGAAAGGCACCGGAGGTCCATGAAAGAACCACGATTAAGAAAGATGGATTGTCATTGCATCTCATTTCACTCGCTTCGCTGCTAACCATAGTCATTCCTTTCCCATCAACATGATCACAGCCACGAAGCTGCTAGAATAAGATTATCCACAAGGAATGTATGTGGGTAGGTGTGGGGTATCATCATTCGCTCGTGCTAAGAAAAGAGTGTTCGCTCGCTATATACCGCTGGAAAGAACGTGACAATATGGAGGGGTATCCTCCGTGCAGGTCTGTGAGGGTTTTATTAATGAGTGTGTTGTTTGTTGCAGCGGAGTCCTGCTGGTAGGTCGAAAATCTTCCTGGATTATGGTATGCAAGCCATCGAAGCGAGTCGTCAATCGTTTACCCAACGCCGTCGGAAGAGGTAAGAATGTTCGGTGTTTGTTCCGCCGAATGGAAAAGAACACTGGGCTGTTAGAGTTCAGAAAAGGGATAAGGACGGAATTCCTAAGGAGCAACATCGAAAGGGCAAGGCGGTAGCATAAGACCTTCTTCCCTCTCATTCGCGCCCCGGGCGACCATCTTGGGCTTCTTGGTGATCTGCCTCTCCATGGACTGGTATGTCTTCTGCTCAAACACAGATCTTTCTCCCCTGCTGTGCGACGACGAGGGCCTCGTGGAAGACGAAGGCGACGAAGAAGAAGCATGTTGCCCGACGCCCTTCTTAGCAATACTCCACGTGCGGGTAAGGCCTCTGCCCACCCCTAACGTGGCGCTGTTGACGATGGTAAAGGGGTTGCTGTTGTTGCGCTTGCGCTGGAACACGGGACTGTGTTGCGGTTGGCGAGGCTGAATGAGCTCGAGGTCGTATGGCCCGTATGGGTCACGGTCAGACGGGAACCAGGAGTCCCGCTCGTCGTCTGTGGTGTGGATATGGTGTTGCTCATCTTCTTCGATGGGCAACCAGGAAGCTGGCGCGGAGGAAACTGGAGTGCGTTGCTGCTTTTTTTGCTGCTGCTGCTGCTCCTTGAGACGTCTGCTCGCAGCCATAATTACTTGTTTGCGGGCGATGTCGGCGGCTTTTTCGAGAGGGACGGCCATTTGCACGGCCTCGTTGGCGATAAATGGGTTGTGGTTCTCTTCAGCGGCTTTAGTGCGGTTGAGGGTCTGTTGCTTGGTGAGAGTTGAGGAAGGGGCGACGGGCTGTTTGATGGCTCGTTTACGCTTTTGCATGGGAGCAAGGCTGGTGATGTCGATGAGTTTGGGGCGACCATAGGCGACTATGGGCATTGCCACGGCAATAGCGGTCTGAGGGTCGGATTCGAGGGGGGAGAGATCGAGACAAGTTTCCTCACCAAGGACACGAGATGAAGACTTGTGTTTGAGCTCTTCGGAGTGGGTGCTCTCGGCATCGCTGCTGTCAGGGCTGGGGGAGGGTTCTTCCTCACTGGACATGTATCGGTCATGGAGGTCGCCGTTGGAATAGGTGTTAAGGCGGAGCTTGTGTTGGGGCGTCTTGCTGGTGAGACTCGCAGAGGGAAAGTCCATCTCCTTCTGGGGCTTTTCAAAATCTTCTTCGACAAGCCAGATTTGTTCCTGGCTGGAGCTTTCGGTGCTGGACCGGGGAGTCTCCGTCCTCATGTGCTGACGACGAGTGAGGACAGGCATGGTGAAAGTGCGCTGGAAGTGATGCTGATCTTCACATATGGGAGAAGGATCTGTCAATGAGACTAGGCTGCGCAGTTGATGGGACTGAAGGATTTAGGATAAGATGAGGGCAGTGCTATTCGGCTCCTCTAGCACAATAAGATCACACAGATCCTTTCGTCAACAAGATAATGAAGCTATACAGACAGCTACTTGACCTTCACAATCAAGGTAAGGCAAAGTAAGGTAAAGCAGGACAACCAATTGAGCGTCGGTGAACATATGACGCGAGAGGGCGACAGAGTAAAAAGAGTTCCCGAAAGCCCACGACCTCGGAGTTATATTCAAACAGCTCTGCGCCGCAAGTCACCACACACCACTCACCACCCTACCTTACACTACTTACCACAAAGGCACGCCGTGTGTTAGCCCACCACTCCACACCAACCAGACCGATCATCCACAGACCCTTACGGATAGCCTTCAGACGCGGCGTAGATCACGAGTCGCCATTGAGATTGAGCATGAGCACGAAGCCATGACCCGCACGGCATAAACATCCTCACCTATGCCTCTACCGGACTGTTCCTTGGCCCACTGCCTTCCACTAGGCACGCATACAAGGGAAAGGGGAGTAGGTAGCATGAACCTTGGTGTGGGCAATTTGCCTGGTGGATGCTGCCGCTGGACTTGAGATGCGACGGCAGGTAAGCGGTAGCCCGGCATCGTGGTCTGCTGTGAGGTGCGGGTTTCAGGATATGTCAGGCTGTTTACACTTCTAGGTGAGAGGAGCACCACCTGGACGGCACCGCACCAGCCCCCAACCCCACCTAGGCATAACGTCCAGACACCGGCGGCCCGCCACCACCGCCCAGACAAGCAACCATTGCTGCGCATGCGTTGATGCTTCCCAAGCCCACACGACAGAAAAATATCCGACAGCATTTACCCCAGACGGTAGACGACGGACGGCATTGCGCGACCATGGCATTGGCTGCCGTTCAATCTGTCACAGTCACGCAGAGATTGCGTCGCCCTTCCTGAAGCTACCTCATCATATCCTGCACATCGTGGTCTACTGATTGCACGGAAAGCCAGCCAGGCAGTCATTATTCAGCACAACATCTGCTCCTTCCGCCCCCTCCGTTGTGATGATGGCATAAGCTGTTGGATGGCTGTCGATCGGTCCCTGCGTGGCCGGGAAACATAGCCGAAGGCATGGTGCTGCTGTTGTTCGGACACTTCCAGATCTCGGACGGAGCCCTCATCGAGTCCGGCTTCTGACACACAGGCTTGCTTGCAGGATCATCCCGTCCTATTTTCGACGCTATGGCATCATTCGGATTCGCCTGCATTTTGTTCGGATGGCCCCTCCACGAGCTCCTTTCGCTTCTTCCTCGCTTACCACCGCCCTAGGAGCTCAGGCTGCAACAGGCCCCCACGACCTGAACCGGCATAGACAATTCCTGGCTCGCACACATCACTATTGATCATGTCCAGCTTCAAGGCGGCGGGGTTGGGGTCCCCAAGCAAGACTGGCTCCTTTGTTGGAGGATGTTGCCTCTGCCGCTCAAGCATCCAAAAATTTAAATCTTCCGCATAAATGCTCGCGGTTGGCGGGAACAGTATGGGGTGCATAAGCTCAGCCGTTGCAGGAGAATTCATTGGATGCAAAGAGGAACCACGTACATGACCTGAAGCTTCGCTGCGGCTCATGAAATGGATACCCTGCATGGCTACCTCTCGATACGTGCGAGTGTTCATGAAGCAAAGGATGCTGCACCACATGCGCTTGCCTCTGCGAGCAAGCGCCTGTCCGGATTGATCTTGTTTCGCAATCTGCCGTACGACTGGGCAATATGCTCTCACTCAGACTCTCGCTCTATCACTCCCAACGCCATCAATACAGAGCGTTCGGCGCTTCTAACGTAGCTTCCTATGGTTGAACGTTCAACGTCGGACATGTCACGATACGCAACAGGAGCGGTCAGCGAC
>QQTW01003577.1_pt1 | contig 11503 bp, 7 predicted proteins | sample 1904831 | NCBI WGS metagenome assembly QQTW01 (sample SAMN09435610, study PRJNA476489) | Subsurface metagenome, whole genome shotgun sequencing project.
AGCTTCGGCGTGGCGGTTTGCTGAATATTGGAATAAATTTTACTCTCCAGTCCCGCCGCAACTAGATTGGTGGGAATGGCTGGGGTTGCCTAGCTTGTTTTGGCTATTTGCTAGTTGTACCCAAGGCTGCTATGGACAACTTATCTACCACACCTCATCCTAAAAAAGTAATTAGAACTGATATTCGCGCTCCCCAAAGCTTGCAACCTTGGCGAGTATTCAAAAGCAACTATTATAGAGTGCTGGCGCTGTTATTAAGCGACTTACTAGCCTTGGCTTTGGCTTGGCGGTTTGCTGAATATTGGAATAAATTTTACTCTCCAGTCCCGCCGCAACTAGATTGGTGGGTATGGTTGGGGTTGCCTAGCTTGTTTTGGCTGTTTGCTAGTTGTACTTTCGTACTATTTGCTTACGGAGGTTTGTACAGCTTCTCAACGCAGTGGAAATACGTGCGTTGCGGTCAGTTGGTCAGTGTAGTTTACTTGATGTCCTTAGTCATTGGCTACTTCTACGATCCCAAATTAGACCCACCGCGATCACTCTTTTTTACAGCTTGGTTTGGTAGCATCTTGTTAGTAATCGGACTAAGACTGATAACAGCATTAATGCTACGGCAAGCCGAGCAACGCCAACAGCAAATTCCTGTATTTATTATCGCTCCTGCCCATCGCTTGGCAATTTTAAGTAAAGTATTGCAAAGTAGAGCGCAATGTCAAGTCGTGGGTGCGGCTCTAGCACGTAGTGCCAATGCGCCTAGTACTCTCCAAGCAATTTTAGCATCGCAAGCACGAGAAGTATTAGTCGAAAACTTGCCCCAAACCGAGCTTGCTTCTGCTTTGTACTGGCGTTTGCGGCGATTGGGAATTACGATGCGCTTGATTCCCTCTAGCTTGGAAATGCTACATCGTCGCGGAACTCCTGAAGTTTTTGCGGGATTACCGACACTTTTACTTCAATTTCCCATCATTGGCGGTTGGGACTACCGTTGCAAGCGATCGCTCGATTTTGTCGGAGCATTATTAGTTTTAATTATATTTTCACCTGTATTGATAGGAGTTGCGATCGCCATCAAGCTTTCTTCTCCTGGTCCTATTTTCTTTTGTCAAGAACGCATGGGACTGCACGGCAAAGTATTTCAAGTGTGGAAGTTTCGCACTATGGTTGCTGATGCTGCAACATTGCAGACACATTTAGAACAGAACAATGAAGTCAAAGATGGCGTAATGTTCAAAATGAAAAACGATCCTCGCATCACTTCTATAGGGCGTTTGCTGCGCCGCACTAGCCTTGACGAATTACCGCAATTATTTAATGTTTTATTAGGTCAAATGAGTTTGGTTGGTCCGCGTCCCCTGCCGTTACGAGATGTAGAACGCTTCGCTCCTTGGCATCACATCCGCCATCAAGTACTACCAGGCCTTACAGGTTTGTGGCAAGTTTCGGGACGTTCTAATATTAATAATTTTGCTGATGCAGTACGCTTAGATCTTTACTACATCGATAATTGGTCGCTGAATTTAGATTTAGATATTTTAGTAGATACCTTCAGAATTGTTTTATTTGGTAAAGGTGCTTATTAGTGGCAAATATGGAAGATAAAACGCGCCTCGATACTCGCTCTAAAGAAAATTCTGAAGGTAAAATCATTGGGCTATTAGTAGCTGCTTTTTATGTCTTATTTACGCTTTTACCTGATAGCAATACGCAAGTTGTTACTTGGTCTTGGGTTTTCTTGTGGCAGGTTGGGCTAATTTGTCCTGTTATCTGGTTGTTGTGGCAGTTATGGCAACAACAGGGAATCCAAATTTTAGGTCAAAAGTTTGACTGGGTTGCTGGCTCAGTAATAATCACATTAATCCTTTCATCTGCGATCGCAGCTTTTCCCAATCAAGCTCGTTGGTATGCTTGGGCGGGTTTATGCTTTGTGGCAGCTTTATATGCGCTCAACAACTGGCTAGCAGGAGCGCCGCAACGCCGCTACCAGCTATTAGTAGTACAAGGCTATCTAAATTTGGCATTTATTGTACTTAGTCTTGGCTTGTGGACGAGCCAGATTTTATTACCAGAATTAAATCGTTTAAATCAAATCCGCCAACAGTACGGGGTAAATATACCTTTTAACTTTTCCACCGTCGAACTGCGTAATGGTTTTCCTCTAGGTCATCAAAACTACGTTGCTGGTTACTTAGTTTTAGCAATCCCGTTACTAATTGGGCTAAGTATTATCCAAACCCGATGGCGGCGTTGGCTGTGGGTAGCGGGAGTCATTTTAGGATTAATCGACCTCTACTCTACTAGCTCTAGAGGTGGGTGGCTGGGATTTATCGTCTTTATGATTGCTAGCTTTATTGTTTTGCTCTTACGCAGCGATTTACCTCGGCACTGGCTTAGTTTAGGAGGAATTGGCGTATTAGCTGCATTAACAATTTTGGTATTAGCAAATAATCGCCTAAACACCCTCATTAGTGGAGTATTTACAGGTTCTGCGGGTGGAGGAGAACTAGCCTACCGCACTATTACCGCCACTACAGGCTGGAAAATAGGTAGCAGCCACCTAGCTTTTGGCGCAGCACCAGGCAGCGTACCAATCCTATACCAACAGTATCGCCCAACTTGGGCAGGCAGAGAAGCGGAACTTGCTTACCAACTGCATAGCACTCCCGCTCATCTCTGGGCTGAACTAGGACTACTTGGGATTGCAGCATTAATTGGCGCGATCGCTCTCCTCATCTATAACGGCGTGAAGTGGATACGTGCTGTTTCTAGTTCCAAATCTACCACCTTATACTCAGATCAAATTTTTGTCTGGAGTATCTACGGCAGTTTGCTTGCGTATGGCATAACTAGCCTTACAGACTATCAACTAGATAATATTTGTATCAGCGGTACATTAATAATTTTTATCGCTGTTTTAGCGACAATATTTCGCTCTACATTGGCGATCACCCCACGCTCTCCATTTACGCCTCAAACAAGTCTGGGCTTAACTTTATGTGGCTTGGGTATATTAGTAGCAGTAGGGATATGGTTGTTTCCCATTCATTATGCTTGGAACTTATCTAGCATTGGTTTTGCTAACTTAAGCGTCCAAGAAGTCACCAAAGAACCGCAGCAGAAGTCAAAACTAATAGATACATTTGTCCAAGACCTCACGAAGTCACATCAACTAGCGCCTTGGGAACCTTATTATCCCTATCAACTCGGTTGGAATTTAGGCGATTTAGGCTTGCAAACCAACGATCCCAAGCAAAGACAAGCATTGCTAACAGCAGCAATAGATTGGTTTAAAAAAGGCAATCAAGCTTCGCCTTATCAAGAATTTGGACATACTAATTTAGCTTGGCTGTTAATGTTTGCAGGCGATCCCCAAGCCGCCAGCCAAGAATTTACCCGTTCAGCGCAATTGTTTCCAGCTAAACGAGGCGTATTTTATGGTTTAGGCTTAAGCTTACTTGCCCAAGGTAAAACCGATTTAGCAGTTGAAGCTATTACCTTAGAAGCTTTACGCGATCCCATGATTATCACTAGTCCAGCTTGGAAGTCGCCGCAATTACAATCAACTTATCGCCAAGTGAGCGATCGCCTAGAGGCAAAATATACAACTTTATTGCAGCAGCCTTCAACACTTACTAATTACTGGCAAACTTGTCGGGGTGGTTTACGCTGGTGGCAAGGTAAATTCAAAGCCGCGCAAAGCGATTGGGAAATTTCTCAAAATACTTTAGGCTTGCAGGTATTAGAACTTGCCGCAGGTAAAACAATTTCACCGCAAGCAAGCAATAATGGTGCGATCACTGCTTGGTTAGAGCCAGCAAACAGACAAAAACTGCTCCAACAAGCATGGATCGGTGCTACTGGTGCTGTTCCCCCACCTCAATTAGTTCAAGAATTCCTTACTGGGATGGCAAACTCACAGAACTTCAATGGCTGGTTAAAGCAAAATGCCCCAACTCAACAATACAGGCGTAGCCGTGCTGGATTCGGACCGCTTAGTCGCCATAATGACGGTCCTGCGCCTGTAGACTTTTTGCCCGTAGTTGAAAATGCCGCGATGACAAATTTGTTCCAGACTTTACTACCTGCAACACTTTACAATCCTGGCTTAGACTTTGCCTTACAGCAATGGCGCAATCTGTTACTGAAAAACATTGCTTAATTTAGGTAGTTGGTCTAAAGTCAGATTTCACTTATCAATTTCCCTCTCTAAGATAGAAAGCAGAACACACCAAATGCACAGGCTAGTGTTCAGTAAATAAGCGTTCCACTCAAGCGGGAGGACGAAAATAATGGCTGACGTGCAACAAGTAGAAGATCGGGAGTACGCCTTAGAACGGGATTGTACTACCTTGTCGCGTCACGTCTTAGAGCAATTGCACAGCTTCGGCGCAGACGCGCAGGATCTTAGTGCTTTAATGAGTCGCATTGCCCTTGCAGGCAAGCTGATTGCGCGTCGCCTAAGCCGCGCGGGGTTAATGGCAGGCGTACTTGGATTTACTGGGGAAACCAATGTCCAAGGAGAATCTGTCAAAAAAATGGATGTTTACTCCAACGATGTATTTATTTCTGTCTTCAAGCAAAGCGGGCTTGTATGCCGCCTGGCATCAGAGGAAATGGAGAAACCATACTACATCCCAGAAAATTGCCCTATCGGTCGTTATACCCTACTGTACGACCCGATAGACGGCTCTTCTAATACCGATATCAATCTGACCTTGGGTTCGATCTTTGCCATCCGGCAACAACAAGGTACAGATGCTGATGGTTCGGCGCAAGATTTGTTGCAAGATGGTCATCAACAAATTGCCGCAGGTTATATTCTCTATGGTCCTAGTACGATGCTGGTCTACTCTATCGGTAAAGGAGTTCATTCTTTTACCCTCGACCCCAGCTTAGGCGAGTTTATTCTTACTGAAGAAAACATTACTATTCCCAATCATGGCGCGATCTATAGCGTCAATGAAGGAAATTTTTGGCAGTGGGATGAATCTTTTAGAGAATATATCCGCTACGTTCATCGCACTGAAGGTTATACCGCTCGCTACGGTGGGGCAATGGTTGGAGATATTCATCGCATTTTGATCCAAGGCGGCGTATTTCTTTACCCTGGTACAGAACAAAAACCAGAAGGTAAGTTGCGTTTGCTGTACGAATCTGCGCCGCTAGCTTTTTTGATCGAGCAAGCAGGAGGTAGGGCGATTACTGGAACAGCAGAAATTATGGATGTAGTGCCAGAAAAGCTCCATCAGCGCACGCCTTTAATTATTGGCAGTAAAGAGGATGTTGCCTTGGTAGAGTCTTTTATTGAGCAACAGGCACAAAGAAAACAAATGGAGCGATCGCGCGTACCGCAATAAATAGCTTTTTATGTGACTTTAGTTTCAAAATATCTTGACGCTAATTGTTACCGTTAGAACAAAACTAGGAGCTTAGACAACATGGCAACTAACCATTTATTAGAAATCAAGCAGTTCGGTCAAAGTATCTGGATGGATAACTTGACTCGTGACTTGGTTAAGTCAGGCGAACTTAAGGATATGGTGGAAAATCAAGGGATCTGCGGGATCACCTCAAATCCAGCTATTTTTGAAAAAGCGATCGCTGGAAATGTCATCTACGATGCAGACATTGAAGCAGGTATTAAAGCCAAGTTACCCACTTACAAAATCTACGAGTCGCTAGTATTTGACGATATCCGCAATGCTTGCGACATCTTGCGCCCCGTCTACGAATCATCAGATGGGCTAGATGGCTATGTAAGTATTGAAGTACCGCCGACAATCGCTCACGATACCGAAGCGACAATTAAAGAAGCTAGGCGCTACTACGCAGAAATCGGACGGGACAACGTGATGATCAAGATCCCTGGTACAAGTTCGGGTTTGCCAGCAGTAGAACAGGTAATTAGTGAAGGGATCAATGTCAACGTTACCTTGCTATTTTCTGTAGATAGCTACATAGAGTCAGCCTGGGCTTACATTCGCGGCTTAGAAAAAAGAGCAGCAGAAGGTAAAGACATCAGTAAAATTTCCTCCGTTGCTAGCTTCTTCCTCAGCCGCATTGATAGCAATATTGACGGCAAAATTGATAGCAAGCTTAAAGGTATTGATGATGCGAATTTAGCGGCAAAACTAACTGCAGTTAAAGGTAAAGTAGCGATCGCCAATGCTAAAATTGCCTACCAAGAGTACAAAAAGATCGTGCAAAGCGATCGCTGGAAAGCTCTATCAGCCAAAGGTGCAAACGTACAGCGCTTACTGTGGGCAAGTACCAGCACCAAAGATCCCAGCTACAGCGATGTTATGTATGTCGATGAACTAGTTGGTCCCGATACTGTCAATACCTTACCACCAAACACCATCGAAGCTTGTGCCGACCACTGCGATGTCGATAATCGAGTAGAAACTGGAGTTGAAGAAGCTTATCAACTAATCGAAAGCCTCAAAGATCCAGACATCAATATCGATCTTGACAAAGTAATGGAAGAGTTGTTGGTTGATGGTATTGATAAATTCGTCAAACCTTTTGAATCGTTGATGAGTTCATTAGAAGAAAAAGTCAGCAACTTATCGCCTGTATAAAAAAGTAAAGGGAAGGGCTAACCTCCTTCCCTTGTCTTCCTTTGTCCCTTCATCAGCAAACAACTATGATTAAGTTGCTAGAAAATCCTTTGCGCGTAGGGTTGCAGCAGGAAAAACTGCCCGAACCTCAAATAATCGTGATTTTTGGAGCTTCTGGAGATTTAACCCAACGCAAATTAGTTCCCGCCCTTTATAAGCTGCGTCGGGAAAGACGCATTCCTCCAGAAATTACAATTGTAGGTGTCGCGCGTCGAGACTGGAGTGACGAGCATTTCCGCGACAAAATGCGCGAAGGAATTGAACAATTTTCCGACGGTATTGGCTCGGAAGATTTGTGGCAAGAATTTTCTCTAGGGCTGTTTTACTGCTCTGGAGACATTGACAATCCCGAAAGTTACCAAAAACTTAAAAAGCTCCTCGGCGAACTAGATGAGAAACGCGGTACTAGAGGAAACCGGATGTTTTATCTTTCGGTTTCGCCCAACTTCTTTCCTGAAGCGATCGCCCAATTAGGAAAAGCCCAGATGTTGGCAGATCCCGTTAAAACACGCTTATTAATTGAAAAACCCTTTGGACGCGATTTGAGTTCGGCAAGAATTCTCAACCGAGTAGTGCAGCAAACTTGCAGAGAAGAACAAGTTTATCGGATCGACCACTATTTGGGTAAAGAAACCGTCCAAAACTTGTTAGTATTTCGCTTTGCTAACGCCATATTTGAGCCGTTGTGGAATCGCCAATTTGTCGATCACGTCCAAATTACCGTAGCCGAAACCGTCGGCGTAGAAGATCGGGCTGGGTATTATGAAAGTTCCGGCGCACTGCGGGATATGTTGCAAAACCACTTGATGCAACTATTTTGCTTGACAGCAATGGAGCCACCAAACGCCTTAGATGCCGATAGTTTGAGAACAGAAAAGGTAAAAGTAATTCAAGCTGCGCGTCTAGCTGACGTACAGAACTTACAGAGATCGGCTGTACGCGGTCAATATAGTGCTGGATGGATGAACGGCAAAAAGGTGGTAGGCTATCGCCAAGAACCAGGAGTAGATCCAAATTCTACTACGCCTACTTATGTAGCGATGAAGTTTTTGATTGATAACTGGCGCTGGCAAGGCGTACCCTTTTATTTGCGCACTGGTAAGCGATTGCCGAAAAAAGTCTCAGAAATATCAATTCACTTTCGGGAAGTGCCACATCTGATCTTTCAATCGGCAGCGCAACAAGTAAATGCCAATATATTAGCAATGCGGATTCAACCTAACGAAGGAATTTCTCTGCGTTTTGAAGTAAAAATGCCTGGTACTTTAGTTAGCACGCGATCGGTAGATATGGACTTTAGCTATGGTTCTTTTGGTATCCGCGCTACAGGAGATGCTTACGATCGCTTGTTGATGGATTGCATGATGGGAGATCAAAGTTTATTTACTAGAGCCGATGAAGTAGAAGCCGCTTGGCAATTAGTTACGCCAGCTTTGACCGTTTGGGATGCACCGAGCGATCCCGCCTTAGTGCCTCAATATGAGGCTGGTACTTGGGAACCTGCCGAAGCTGAACTGCTGATTAATCAAGATGGTCGCCGCTGGCGCAGACTCTAAAAAATTGTTTTGGGTTTTGCAGTAATCAGCGCAGTTTTACGTTAGAAGAATAAGTGTAAGACATGCCTACTACTCCAAAACTCAAGCATCCCTACTCCTAACGTAATAAATATATGTCTACAAAATCTGCTCCTATTGTCTCCTTGCAACCGCCTAAAGATGTCTCATTGAGCGATATTGAAGCGGAATTAAGTCAAATTTGGCAAAGCTACGGCATGGCTGGGGACAACGCTGGACTTCCCCCCGCTACACGAGCAACTACTTTTAGCTTAATTGTTTATGAACCGGAGGAAACTCAACAGCTATTAGCAGCTTTGGGCGTATATAAAGGTCCAGTTGATGGCATACCTGGTCCGCAAACAGAGGCAGCGCTAAGGGAATTTCAGAAAAAATATGGCTTATCTGTAACAGGAACAGGCACGCCCGAAACTTTGCAAAAGTTGCGCGAAGAAGTAGCTAAACGCGGCGGTAGTGGAGTTAGTGACACTGCCGGAAACGGTGCAAGCGATCTAGCTTTCAACCTCAGCGATCAAAATCCTAGAATTGCCGATGCGATCGCCTTGCGCAATCCTTGCCGCATTGTTGCCCTGTGTCCAATTGCTGGAGCAGATGAAGGAGTCAAAGTTCAAGTATCTGCTTATTGCCCGTTGCAAAAGCAAGCGTCAAATACCTTAATTTGCTGCGAATACATCACCCTCAAAGGCACAGTCGCCGCCTTAGAAAGAGTGGGCGGTTTAGTCTCAGCTTTATTAATTGGCGACTTACCTAAGTTTTTGTGGTGGAAAGCAACACCCGACCCTAATAATGAGTTATTTAAACGCCTAGCGGCAGTTTGCAATTCGGTAGTGGTTGATTCTAGCGACTTTACAGAAACAGAAGCTAATTTATTAAAGCTGCAAGAGTTACTCAAAGCTGGGACACCTCTTGCCGATCTCAACTGGCGGCGCTTATCTGCTTGGCAAGAATTGACTGCAGAGGCTTTCGACCCCCCAGAGCGGCGCGTCGCGCTAAGAGAAGTTGATCGCGTAACCGTTGACTACGAAAAAGGCAACCCCGCTCAAGCTTTGATGTATTTAGGTTGGTTAGCAAGTCGGTTAAACTGGCATCCTACAGGATTACAAGAAGAAGCTGGAGACTACAACCTCAAGCGCATTCATTTTATTACCGACGATCAGCGCACAGTAGAAGCGGAACTTGCCGGAGTGCCGATTACCGATGCAGGGCAAATTCCAGGGGATTTGATGGCTTTGCGCTTGACTTCAACTAATGTGGAGGCAGATTGTTGTACAGTGCTGTGTTCGGAAACTAGCGGTTGTATGCGCATGGAGTCGGGTGGCGGCGCTCAATCTTGCCGCTTTCAGCAGGTGTCTTCCCTAGCCGAGCAAAAGGCAGAAATCCTCCTCAGCCAGCAATTGCAACGCTGGGGCAGCGATCCGCTTTATGAAGAAAGCCTGGCAGTTACGGCTGAGATTTTGGCACTTGGCAACCAATACGCAGGCGCAAGCAAATAGAGGCGATCGCGCAGCTTGTATGGTAGTAATTGCCGGAGAACGCAGCGGGGTAGGTAAAACAACGATAACGCTTGCCCTGCTAGCTTATTTGTGCCGTAAGCAACTGCGGGTGCAATCTTTCAAGGTGGGACCTGATTACATCGATCCCATGTTTCATCAGTACGTTACTGGGCGCGCTTGCCGCAATTTAGATCCAGTATTAACGTCAGAAGCTTATATTCAAAAATGTTTTACTCGTCATACTCAGCAAGTAGATGTAGCTGTAGTAGAAGGAGTAATGGGCTTATATGATGGCGCAAGCGCTACTGATTTCTTTGCTAGCACCGCTCATATAGCTAGGTTGTTAAATTTACCAGTTTTATTAGTAATTGATTGCAGCCGCTTGTCTGGTTCAGTAGCAGCGATCGCGCACGGCTACAGATCGCTAGATCCGCGTCTAAACATAGCTGGAGTAGTCTTAAACCGCGTAGGCAGCGATCGCCACCTGCAACTACTCCAACAAGCGCTAGAGCCTCTAAATTTGCCAATTCTGGGCATTCTCAGGCGGCAAGATGATATCTCTATTCCCGATCGCCATCTTGGTTTAGTCCCCACAACCGAACTAAGCCAATTAGATAACGTCATAGATCGTCTAGCAACTTTAGGCGAAACCTGCTTCAACTGGCAAAAACTACTACCCCTACTAAAATCCCCATTTCCCCAGCCTGCAAACAACTCAAAACTCAAAACTCAAAACTCAAAACTACTCTTACCCCTCCGCATTGCCATCGCCCGCGATCGCGCCTTTAATTTCTACTACCAAGACAATCTAGACATCTTGGTAGAACTAGGGGCAGAATTAGTCTTTTGGAGTCCGTTAACCGATTCTGCTTTGCCTAATGGCGTACAAGGTTTATATTTTGGCGGTGGGTTTCCCGAAGTTTTTGCGCCAGAATTGGCAGCAAATGGTTTAGTTATTGCTGCTGTTAGACAGGCTATTCTGGCGGGAATGCCTACTTATGCCGAGTGTGGTGGGTTGATGTACTTGTGTCAGCAAATTGTAGATTTTGAGGCGCAAGTATGGCAAATGCTAGGCATCATACCTGCATCAGCGGTTATGGGTGCGCGGCTGACTTTGGGATACCGTCAAGCCTCAACATTACAAGATTCTCCCCTGCTAGCAACTGATGCGGTGGTTTGGGGACATGAGTTTCATCGCTCTAGTTTATCTGCCCATCCTGTATCAGAAAACTCTTCTACAGCATTGTTTCCGTTATTTCAAGCGCAAGGCTACGATCGCCAATCTCCATTAGTTGCAGAAGGATGGCGATCGCCTACTCTCCATGCTTCTTACATTCATCTGCACTTTGGCGACAATTTACAACTTCCTGAGCGCTTTTTGCAACACTGCCGCCGCTTTGGGCTACCCGTGTAACTTATCTAATGTAAGGTGCTGATGTTTTTTTGCCAGTTTTCCTAAAGATCTGGCGATCGCTAAAATGCGTTTCCCGAAATCTCCCCTGCTCTGGTTGTAGTGGTTGCTAGGTTTTGGGCGAAAACTAAGCTTTTTAGTCAAGCTCTATTGCATGCTTGGCTGCAAATAATTTCAGTTATAAAAGTACTGTTAAGGTTACATAGATAAATATAAAACAGTGTAAAATTATTTACACAAGATTGTGGATAGAAAGTCTACTTTTTTAAGTACAGAATAACTAAAAAATGAATAATTCAATTCTGGTAGTGGGCAGTAATGAATTTTACCAAGCACTTCCAGACCAGATTCGTGATGGTATAAGTTTTATTGTCGAAGTTGCCACTAATGTCGATGAAGCATCGTCAT
>QQTW01003578.1_pt1 | contig 11499 bp, 6 predicted proteins | sample 1904831 | NCBI WGS metagenome assembly QQTW01 (sample SAMN09435610, study PRJNA476489) | Subsurface metagenome, whole genome shotgun sequencing project.
GCTTCGCGTAGTACCCATCGATCGATGCAGTTGAGCAATCCAGTTTCTTCTGCTAAAAGTATAAATTTAGCGGGAGCGAGGATACCGCGTTGGGGATGCTGCCAGCGCACCAAAGCCTCAAAGCCTGAAAGTCTCCCAGTTGTTAGCGATACGAGCGGTTGATAGTACACCAAAAACTCTTGCCGTTCGATCGCCCGCCGCAACTCTGTTTCTAGATGCAAGCGGGCAACTGCTTTAGCGTGCATGGTGGTATTGAATAGCTCGTAGCGCGTCCTCATTTGTTTGGCGCGATTCATAGCAAGATTTGCATCACGTAGAATATCTCCTGCTTGGCGATAACCTGTAGCGCTTAGGGCAATACCGATACTAGCTGTGGCGAATATCTCTTGCCCGTCAAGCTCGAAAGGCAATTTTAGCGATTCCTGGATGCGTTCGGCAACGCGGACTGTATCGCTAACATCGGAAAGACTTTCTAGTAAAATTGCAAATTCATCTCCTCCTAGACGGGCAATTGTGTCTGTAGGGCGGACGTATTCTTCTAATTTGCGGGCGATCGCAGTTAATAGTTGATCGCCAACTATATGTCCCAGGCTATCATTGACGACCTTAAACTGATCTAAGTCAATAAGCAGGACAGCGTATAAAGTATCAGGATTGCGTTTGCCATATTCAACTGCCCTTTCTAAGCGATCGCTAAATAAAGCTCGATTAGGTAAATTGGTGAGTGCATCGTAAAAGGCACTGTAATTTAACTGCCCAGCAGATTCGCGCAAGGCTTTTTCTGTTTGCTGGCGATCGCTTGCTGCTCCACCTAACAATAAGCATGTCAGCGTAATTGCCATCAAGCCAAATTGCAAAGCAATGACGTTAGATTGACCGAAGGTAGTACGTACCAATACTGCCACAGCGACGTTAATAAACAACACTGTCGCCGCCGACCGCTCAAAGCCGTGCCGCAAAGCAATCCAGATCGACGGTAAAAACACGAAATAGGTATAGTCTAAATTATTTCCTGGACGCAAACCATAGGCAGCCCAAATCCCTAAGCTCAGGGCTAAAGCTTCTGCCAGCACTTGCGGAATTTCTCGACGTGTAGGTAACTTTCTTTGAGCGCTCTTTGGCGCTGCGTCTTCGGCGATCACCCAAATCCAGGGCAGCTTACGCAGCAATACTAGCAATAATGGCGCAAGCATAGCAATACCCGTTGCATCTCCAGCCCAGTAATGCAAGGCGTAGTTCCAATACTTAGACCAAGATATAATCTCAAAGTAAGCAAAGTTTGCTGCTTGTAATAAGGCAACAACTAATGGCGCAATCAGCACGGCGACAACTACAAACCAAGTTACATCGCGCATTTGCCGCAACCGAGGGTTAATTCGTAGCTTGTACAATAAGAAGGCAGCGGCTCCGCCATAACCAAGTGTTGTAACCAAATTAAACACTAGCAGCGTATCCCAACTCAGGTTTCGTCCAGTGACAAAATAGTTATGGACAAAAGTATTTAGCAGTAGGGCAGGAATATATTGCCAGCCAAATGTAAGAATAAGAACAATATCGAGGGCTGAAGGCGGATACCAAACAGAGATTTCCGGTGCTGATTCAAACGCTAGTGCGATCGTGTCTAGCGTCGCCCAGACAATCAGATAAAATGTCACCAGCCAGATGTAGCGCACAAACGCAGGCGTAAGCCGCCAATGTTTGAATAGTGTTCGTGAAACTTGCCATTCACCCTCATTTACTTCGGTCATACTTGTGTCTGTGTAGCAAATAGCACACTGTATTCCAGGATTACTATGCAGTATGTTAAGCAAAATACTTTTGCTTATAGGTAATAACAAACAACACTATGTTTGTGGATTATCAGCAATAGCTGCTTCAACTTTTAGCAGAGATGTTAGTACGAATAATTAATAATTTGTAATTAGAAAATAACTATACTCAATCTCGATCATTCTAAGGCTATAGCATGAGAACCACATTGAGTCTTTAGATAGATGGCAACAGCCACAAAAGACCCCTTTGCATCTAATTAGTGTATGGATTGTACAGATGCAGGAGCGATCGCCGCTGTGGGAAATTGGCGCTTTAAAGCCGGAAAAACTGGACAAGGCGCTCTATTATCCAAATTATTTGGTTTACTCCAGGTAAACGGTGCTTTTTGTGCCGCAGACATCCATAACAAGTGTTTTGCTCTAGTCATTGCTACGTATAGCAAACGATACTCTTCAGCAGTCTTTAATTGTTTTGCTTCATCCCAAGCTGCATTAATATCAGGTAAAGCAGATTGCCCGTGCAGCGCTGCCCGAATTTGGGCGCGGGCGACTTCTGAGAGAGTAAAATCACCCAAAAATAGAGTTTGCGGCGGAATCCAGGAACTACCAGGAATGACATTTTCATGCAGAAATGGCAGAAAAACACAGTCCCAATCTAGCCCTTTAGCTTTATGCATGGTAATAATTGTTAGCTGACCAGCACGAGTAAAACGCGCTTCTAAATCTTCAGTTTCTACAGGTTCAAACCGTTCGGCGCTGACTATTTCATTTAGCACGCTTAACATTGCAGACATGGAACTGTTGCCAGCGGTTTGCTGTGCTACTCTTTCTGACAATTTATCAGCTGTAGCAAGTTCTGCTTGGTCGTAGTTTAAGGTTAAAGCTAAAAATGAAATTAGTTGATAGTGCGGTAGTTCCAAACGCGCGCGCAGCAGTTGGCGGCACAAATTACGCGGTTTGATAGCAGGCTCTTTTGGCGGCGGATCGAGGGGACTTGGATAAATAAATTGTTCTGGAAGTAAAGCTAAGGCGTTAAGATCTTGACGGTCGATCAATTGCCTCTGTACCAAGACTTCTAACGCAGCTTTGAGATAGTCGGGGGAATGAGGGCGATCGAGAAATTGCAACCAAGCCAGGATCTCAGCAGGAACGTGAGAGCGGCGATCGCTTTCTGATACTTCATACAGTACAATTTCATGTTCGCGGCAAATAGGTTCTAAAATTTCTGCCAACCATTGCCCTTGACGATTTTCTCGAACTAAAACTGCGGCACGAATATTCGCCGGATCGTCCTTAAATAACTCAACTACTCGTTCTCCGATTAGTTGGGCAGTATGAAAAATATCGCGCGGTGTGTGTACTTCCAATCCTTTACCCCAAGGAGCGGGATTTGCATTAGGTTGAGGATCACCTTGCGCTACAGGGCGAATTTTTTGCAACCGAAAGGGAGTTTTTTGTCCGCTGCCATAAGTTTTATTTACCCATTCCAAAGCAAAATTAGCAGCATCAATAATAATTTTGCTACTACGACCAGCCATATCCATTGTGGCTAGTCGTTCTTGGCTATAACATTCTTCGCAAAAGCGGCGAAAATAAATCGGATCAGCAGGAGTAAAGGTAGAATTAATTGCTTGATTGGGATCGCCAACGCGAATTAAATTAGGCAACGCGCTAATACTATTGGGATCGGTAGCAAGAATTTCTAATAATTGAGTCTGCAATTGCGTTGAATCTTGAGCTTCGTCTTCAAATACAGCAAAAACTTGGTTTTGCTCGATTTGACGAGCGCTGGGGTTATCTAGCGCCCGTAGAGCGCCTAATATCATATCGTCGTAGTCGATAAAGTCGCGCGATCGCATGATGTTTTGATACTGCTCGTACAACCCCGACGCGATCGCCAAAATGTCATACTCATCGGTAAATTGTTGGCTCAATTCCCGCAAGGTTGCAGGCAAAAGCCCAGAACTTTTAGCTTCGTGGATGACACTATAAGCCAAAGCTGGCAATACTTCAGTCCGCAGCACTGATTGACGGCGCAATCGTTCAGTTTCTTCGCCATCAAATTGCCGCCCCTGCAACAGCCGCGCATAACGTCCTGGATGATTATTAATCCACTGTTCGACGCAGGTACGAATTAGGCGGTGGCTTTGGTTTGGGGTAATTAAGGTAGCATTATCTAATTGCAATCCTGATAAATCTGGGTAGCGACTGGCAATATTAAGCGCAAGTCCGTGTAGAGTATGAACGACAAAGCCTGAGGGTGGTAGAGATAAATCTTCGCGTAGAAAGTTACGGATTTTGGCTTTAATATTAGCGGCAGCAGAACGAGTAAAAGTAACGACAACTAACTGGCGACGGGCGTGAAGCCCGTAACGAGCGATCGCTAAAGCTGCTGCTGCTGCCATACCTGTAGATTTGCCGGCACCAGGAACGGCTGAAACTGCCATCTTCCCACCTTGCCAGTCTGCCATCTGCTGCTGTCCAGGACGGAGACTATTTCTAATCCGATTCCAGGCTTCTTGTCTGAGGGTTGATAGGGGAGAGGAGTCGGTAAAATCTGGCATATCTAGGCAAGAAAGTTATATACGAATTAAGGAAAATAATTTTATGCAAGCAAGGTATAAAACCTAAATAATGGCAAATCGTTTACATTACCTGGCGTTAGCTGGGGCGATCGCTCTAGGTGCTATTTTACGTTTCTGGCATTTAGACGGCAAATTTTTATGGTTAGATGAGGTAATTACAGCTATCTTCAGTTTGGGACGCAATTATCATGATGTGCCGTTGGATGCAGTTTTTCCCTTAGCACGTCTAGAGCAAATTTTTACCTTCCAATCGGCTAGCTGTTCCCAAATTGCCCAAAATCTTGCTAGTCAATCTACTCATCCACCTTTATTTTTTTGCTTGATGCATAGTTGGTTTGAGTGGGTTAACCCTTTTGCGCCTAATTGGGTATGGACGCTAAGAGCTTTAAGCGCTGGATTTGGGACGATTGCGATCACTGCAATTTATTTACTTAATACTAAAGCTTTTTCTCCCGCTGCTGGGCTAACGGCAGCAGCAATGATGGCAGTTTCTCCCTTTGGCGTTTACCTTTCTCAAGAAGCACGTCACTACACCTTACCTGTACTAACAATTACTCTGTCATTACTGGGGCTAATACAACTTCAGCAGGATTTATTTGTGCGCAGGCGATCGCGGTTTGGGGTTTGGTTATTTTGGGCGATCATTAATAGTATTGGGCTTTATATTCATTACTTTTTTATTCTGGCTTTAGTTAGTGAAGTTATTACTTTATTAGCGCTAATGTACTGGTATCGCTACAATTTACCTCGTCACAGTGTCTTAGCTTTTTGTCTTGCTATGTTGGCAACTTTGGTTCTTTTCCTTCCATGGCTGCCTACAATGGTTAATCATTTTACTCGCCCTGAAACTAGTTGGATACCTGCGCCTCATAATGTTGCTCCTATATATCAAACTATGGCTAGCTGGCTGTTAATGCTTATTGCTTTGCCTGTGGAAAATCAGCCTTTATATATAGTAATTTTATCCAGCCTTTTATTATTAATTTTCGGTGGTTGGGTAATGTGGCATAGTTACCAAGGAATCGAGAAATTATGGCAGCTACCAGCAAATCGTTTGTCTGTATTTACGCTTGCTAGCTTCACAGGTATTGTATTGTTAGAATTTTTTTCAATCGTTTATATACTACAGAAAGACATTACTATTGTTCCTCGTTATAACTTTGTTTATTATCCTAGTTTTCTTGCGCTACTGGCTGCTGGTTTGATTAGTAGGTATCAACAAAGTAAATTATTTGTTTTTAATATGTCCATAGAGCGGCGGAAATTCTATTATTTATTATTTATTAGTTCTTTAATAAGTTGTATCTTGGTAATTTTTAATTTTGTATTTCAAAAACCCTACAACCCCGAACAAGTTGCAACAAATATAAATCAAGAACCAACAATTCCTTTAATGGTTGTAGTAGGGTACAAAGATTATCAAGATGTCGCATTAGGTTTGAGTTTTGCTTTGGCGTTAGAGGAAGTAAAGGGTTTTGGTAGGGGAGAATTTGCATTTTTAGAGCGATCGCCCCAAGGATACAATTCTGTATGGCAAAAGTTAGCGCAGCTACCGCCGATAAATGTATCGAGGCTCAATTTATGGGTAGTTGCTCCCGATTTGCGGCGCAGAGAATATCCGCCCAATTTACAAATTGGGCAAACATCTTGCAATGTAGATCTACAACAACACTATCGCCTTGGCGTACCTTATCAACTTTATCGGTGTAGGCGTTAGGTCTGGGGCGAGTGTAGGCGGTAGATATGAGGCGAATGGAATTCGCGGCTACACAGACGAAGTCCGCCTGCGCGGACTAAGAGAATTTTGGGGTTTTTGCAAGAGGTTTAACTCGTTTATTCGTCAATTTGCCAAACTTCTTTGGTATATTCTTCGTCTAAAATCTTCTTAGGACGAACTACAACGATAACTTTGCCTAATATTGCTGTATCTGGCTGGGTTTCAAACCATTGCAGTTCTATTTGACTAGATTTATCAACGATAAAGTAGCTGCTTACATCCCATTGACGATCGCTGCGATCTACTACGAGCAGCACAGGTTCCACAGTGGGATTTGGCATATTGGGCAAGCGATCACTATTACACAAAATTACTATTGGATCTTCTGCCTTTAATATTATCTGCCATCCAGGCAGCGGAACCCAAGCTTGCTCCCCAGCAAACTTTACCATCCCAAAAGGTCTAATCTCTTCAACTAAAGGTACAGCTTTAAAATCTGCCGTGTTTATCGGCATTTCCCCAACTACAGGCACGATTCTAGCTAGTTCGTCATCCGATTCTAGTCTGTAGAAAGGCAATTTAGGTGCAGGGCGCTGGGGGACAACACTAAAATCTAGCAGCAGACGCTCAATTTGCTGCCTAGCGCCTTGTGAATGAGCAAATTTAAGTCCTTTGGCAATAAGGCGCGATCGCTCTTGCATGTCGTTTTTCTGGCGAATTAGCCGCCAATAATGATATGCCAAAGCATCTCCTGGATGCGCAGAAAACCCTTCTGGTAAATCGGGTAAGCGAGAATATTCTTTAATTGCTTTGGCGACTTCGCGCGCATCATCAGCAGTAAGTTGTTGAGTAAAAACTAGATCGGCAGCCGCAGCCCTTTCGTTATGAGCAAGTAGGCGCAATTCGTATAAGATATCGCTACCACGAGTTGCATAATGCGCTCTAGCTGCCTCAGATACTTCAGCATTTTCCTCAACTGAACCGTAAACTTGAGCGCCTACAATTACCTGATTTTGCTGGATTGGCTCAAATCCAGTTGCTTCAAAAATAGCTTGTTGAGTTAAGCCCGCTTTTTGTAACTTGGCGCAAGCTTGCCCCCATTCTACCCAGTTACCTTGCTTTTGCCTAAGAAGTCGGACTAGGTTTTCTATTTCCTCAGTAGGTAGCGTGTCATTAGAATTAGCAGGATTGTCATTCATAAAAAGTCAAAAGTCAAAAATAATTTCCCTGCGCTTGTTGGAGAAGACTTTGGGGAGTTAGGTTTATTTAATATTAGTCTTTTCCCTAACTTTAATGAACTCAACTGATATCCAAGCTATTTTTAATCGCATTGCCCCAGTTTACGACCAAATGAATGATCGCCTGAGTTTGGGGCAGCATCGCGTTTGGAAGCAAATGGCAATTAAGTGGAGTCAGGCTAAGGCTGGAGATACTTGCCTTGATGTCTGTTGCGGTAGCGGAGACTTGGCTTTGCGGCTAGCGCGGCGAGTTGGCAATGTAGGTAAAGTATATGGTGTAGATTTTTCTAGTGCGCAACTTGCGATCGCACAACAACGCTCTTTAAATCTATATCCCCAGCCTGATATTACTTGGATAGAAGCAGATGCTTTAGATTTACCTTTTGCTGATAGCTATTTCGATGCTGCAACAATGGGCTACGGGTTAAGAAATGTTACAGATATTCCCCGCAGCCTCAAGGAATTACATCGCGTTCTTAAGATTGGTGCTAAAGCAGCAATTTTAGACTTTCACCGCCCTAGTAATAGTTATTTAAGCAGCTTTCAACAGTGGTATTTGGATAATTTAGTTGTGCCAATGGCTGAAAATTTAGGATTAACCCAAGAGTATGCCTACATTAGCCCTAGCTTGGATCGGTTTCCCACCGGACAAGAGCAGGTAAAATTAGCAAATGAAGCTGGCTTTGCTGAAGCAACACATTATCCTATTGCCAGCGGTATGATGGGAGTGCTGGTACTTACTAAAAGCTAATAGCCAACAAATTAGCTCATATTTTTTATTAAATTACTGCCTTGGACTGGTCTACTCTGTGGGTTTATGTTGCTCCGCCTGTAGTGGGTGGAATCATTGGCTATTTCACTAACGATATAGCCATCAAAATGCTGTTTCGCCCTTACCGAGCAATTTATATCGGCAAGCGACGGCTGCCTTTTACTCCTGGCTTGATTCCTCGCAACCAGGAACGTCTAGCCAAGCGCGTATCTGATACAATTATGGGTTCGCTGCTTACGCCAGAAGAATTACAAAAATTGGCGCGGCGGCTGTTGCAACCAGAACGAGTCCAATCAGGCATTCTCTGGCTGCTGCGACTGGCTCTAGACCAAGTTCGGATCGATAAAGAGCAAAAAAGTACCAAAATTGTTTCCGGCATCCTCAAGGACTTGCTAGGGCAATCTTTGCCACGTTTGCTTAAAGTCTTAGCGCGGCGTGAAGACTTTTTAGAAGCGCAAATTAATCAAATTTTTGACCAAGTAGTATTAGAATTTCAACTCAGCGACGAACAAGCGACTAAGCTAGCTGACTGGTTGTTGCAAGTAGTGCTACCGCCAGATGCGATTAGACAGTTGCTAATTGATTTTTTGACCGATCGCACGATTCAATTAATCGATGAGGGCTTTCGCGAAAAAGCTAGCGGTACTTATTGGGTAGTAGCTAATTTATTTGGTTTACGCAATACTTTGACGCGCTTGCGGACTTTTTGCTTGGATGAGCGAGATGCGACTAACGAGCGGCTGACTGAATTAATCAAATCTTTAGCAGTACGCGATCGCTTAAAAAATTGGCTAAAAAGTATCTCATTACAAAATTTACCTGTTTCTACAGTCAGGCAGCTAAGAAAAACTACCCGCGACACAATTCGAGATTATGCCCAAACGCGCGGTAGCGAGTTTTTAAAAGGATTTAGCGATTCGGTAGATTGGGATAATATTGCTAATTTGCTACTCAATAGATTGCGCACTTCGGCGGCGGTAGGTAGTTCGTTAGATGTTGTCAGTAAAGAACTAGCTTTAATTTTGGAGCGTTATTTAGAAAAAGACTTAGAGGTAATTGTCGCGCAAACAATTCCCATATTGTCTATCGATCAAGTTATTGTTGATCGCGTTAAATCTACCTCAGCTGCAGATTTAGAAAAGGCGATCGAGGGTATTGTCAAAAATGAGTTGCAAGCAATTGTAAACTTGGGCGGCTTGTTAGGCTTTGTAGTAGGTTCTTTGCAGACGATAGTATTGCTATTGCGTTGAGGCAGAGAGAAATTAATTCTTTCTGCCTCTAAAAATTATCTTAGTTCGCGCAGGCGGACAAGCGTCTGTGTAGACGAGCCAGCCACGTGCGGGGGTTCCCCCGCCCGTGTGGACTGGCGTGCGGTTTCTAACCGCCCCATTTTTGTAAGAAATCTAAATTTCCTACGACGCAACAGCGTAATGTACTAGCTGCGCAAGCCGCGATCGCAAAGTTTCTAAACCCAAGCGATCGCGCGCGGCAATAAATACCGCTTGCGGAAATTCCTCTCTAGCTAGTGTCAAAGCATCCCCATCAGCGCTATCAATTTTATTTAATACTAGAAGGGCAGGACCAGGAGTTATAGGCATTTCCGATAAAATACCCATTACTGCTCTAATTTGACTTTGCCAAGCTGGATGCGATACATCGACTACGTGTAATAAAGCGTCTGCTTCTGTTACTTCCTCCAAAGTGGCGCGAAAAGCATCCATTAAAGATGCTGGCAGTTCGTGAATAAATCCTACGGTGTCTGTAAGTACAATCGGCTGAGGATCACCTGTGACTGCATCGGCGATCGTCATTCGGCGTGTAGTGGGGTCTAGAGTTGCAAATAGTTGGTCTGCGGTGTACACTTCAGCATTAGTCAAAGCATTTAATAACGTTGACTTGCCAGCATTGGTATAACCCACAATCGCAACTGACGGTACTTCCCTATGTTGGCGCTGCTGGCGCAACCGCGAACGATGTGCCTGCAACTGGTTTACCTCTGCTTGCAGCCTGCTAATTCTTCGTCCGATTGCTCTACGCTCTGTTTCTAGTTTAGTTTCACCAGGTCCGCGAGTACCAATACCACCACCCAAACGCGACATTGCTTGACCTCTACCAGTCAAGCGCGGCAGCATATACTCTAGTTGCGCTAGTTCTACTTGCAATTTACCTGCCCTAGATTGAGCGCGTTGAGCAAAAATATCTAATATTACTTCGGTGCGATCAACAACTCTAATTCCTATTTGGGTTTCTAGATTGCGGATCTGTGCTGGCGAAAGATCGCGATCAAATACGATCAAGTTTGCTCCTACTGTTTGGGCTACGAGCGCAATTTCTTGAACTTTTCCTTCGCCTACTACTGTTTGCGGGTGAGGGCGCGATCGCTTTTGCTGCAATACTTGCAATACTTCGCCGCCAGCGGTATTTACCAAGCGTTCCAATTCTTCGATGGTGTCTTGGAATTGTTGCGGCGCTCGATTATCGGTCATCATAGCAACTATGATCACGCGATCGCGATCTGTGTCTACTTGTTGCCCGACAAATTCTTGCTGAAATTGCCCTTCTAATTCTTCTACTAAGTCAATAAAATCTTGATTGCTGAGAATATCTAGACTTATAGGCGGCGTAACGTTCCAATTTGGCGATGCTTCGGGGGTGAGATGGGCGATATACCCTTCTTTGACATAACCTGTAGCGCCTCCGCCTCGCCGTTCAAAGCCGGAACCTGTGACATTCAGTACAACTAATACATCTAGCCTTTGAATTGCCATTGCTGTCAAAGAAGCTTCATTTGGTGGTTCGGCTTTTAATTGAGTAGCAATGCACCTAATACCGCTCAGTCGTTCTGCGCCGTAGCGGGGTAGTTCCAAAGGTGGAATTTGCGTTTGCCGAGGCGTACCTACTCCTACGCGGATTACTTGTCCCCGACGATTGATGTATGCACAAATTGGTTGATTGATGTCTGTGCTAATTGCTGCTAGCCTTTGGGCAAATTCTGGCGCGATTATGCGATCGCCTGGTAGCCTTTGATGATATAGGCGCTGTAGCTGCTTAATTTGGCTAGACTTTAGACCTTGAAGGTTGCCGTATATAGTTTCTATAAGCGTTTTTACCAGTGTCTGGTTCCTGAGTCCATCTATTCTATTTTACAAAATACATTGCTTGTCAGGGCAGCAATTTATGTAGTCGTGCTAGCTTTAAATACCAACTTCCTACGACAGAAATTTACCATCGGTTTTTCTATGTATGTATATACAAGGCAGCCGATTACTACTGTTACCAGGGGAATTACTACCATCGCTACTTGAAACCCGATAATTTTCACAGCCGCCGACGCCTTCTAGCTGTCAACGCGCGTGGTGGGATGATATACAGGGTAGTGAAGGTGGCTGTCCTACTCTTGGCTGCTTACACGACT
>QQTW01003579.1_pt1 | contig 11499 bp, 7 predicted proteins | sample 1904831 | NCBI WGS metagenome assembly QQTW01 (sample SAMN09435610, study PRJNA476489) | Subsurface metagenome, whole genome shotgun sequencing project.
CTCATCTCTTCCAAACTGCTTTATTTGCTTGTATCACGCCGCGTCAGTCGGCGAATATTGTTTGCCGTAGTCGAACTTGCGGAAGTCTCGGGCCGTGGTCAGGCCGAACATTTCGGGGTTGAACATAAACTTATCCCCGCCGCCGGTCGAACGGTAGAGTTGCCGTAACCAGCCTTCCCGGAGTTCGTCGTTGGCGATGCGGAAGTGGAACATACCAAAGTATTTGTAGGCAGCATCCAGTTCCACTTTGGATATGTCTTCGTAGCCGGTAATGTTTTTGAGTTCTCCCCGCTGGGCGCTGGCGAAGAAATCCGTGTTGTCCAGGTTCACCAGGAAAGACATCGCCGTAAACAGCGTAAACCGCTTCAAAAAAGCATTCGCCGGTTCCTGTTCGGGCATAAAATCCTTGAAGTCCAGCTTGCCGCTGTCGTCCACCGTCCGGAAGAAGTACTGCACGCCGTTTTTGTCGTCCTTAATCTTCTGCAAATCCGTATCCGGGGATTTAAAGAAATCGTAGGCGGCAAAGGCGGCGAACAGTTCCACGTAGTGCGAGTCGTTGCGCTGCCGGGCCCCGCCGGTAATGGTATCGGGTTCCGCCTGCGGGGTTTTAAAGTCGTTGGTGGGCGTGCCCAGCATGTAGAACTTCTGGTAGGCCCGTTTCACGCTGAGATCATCCTCGTAAAACATCATGGCCGCCTGGGAGTTCATGGAGAAGTTCTTCGAATCGGCCACTACCTTTTGCATTTCCCGGCTCGACTGGGTCGGGGAAATAAACGAGAAATAGCTGGTAAGCAATGTGGCTCCGATGTACAGTTTATCCAATGTCTTACCTTGGTGGCGCTTCCGCACGGCCGTATCCAGCGCCGCGGGCATCACCGGAATGGAAGAAGCCCCGGTCCCGCCGAAAACCGAACCGAGGATGAACAATTTTACCGGTCCCGCCGTGTTAGCATTGTACAGTTCATCAATAAAAGCCGACACGTTGCCGCCGGGGTTACGGTTGACTTCGTCAATGATGGCGTGGTACATCAGCATGGAACCCAGGTGCGTCTGGGCCCGGTAGCCGTGCTTCAGATCAAAACTCTGCACGTTATCCGTAAACAGCAGGTTGGCCAGGTCCCGTTCGGTTTCCCCCGCGTAACTTACCTTGGCAATCCGCTGGAAGGAACCGGTTTCGGTGCGGGAGTAGTCCGGAGAGAATTTATAGAAATTGATTTTGGCCGAAAAGAAGGTTTCGGCGTGGGCCTGCTGGGTCTTGTTTTCGCCCTTCAGTTTGATGTAAGCATCGACCAGTTCCTGCAAGCGGGCATAGTTGCCATTTTCGAGGTCGGTGTCCAGGGCCAGCAGGTTGATTTCGGAATTGTCAAACATTCCCATCGCACAGAGGTGTACGAATGATTCGAGGCAGCGCATGCCCGTTCCGCCGATGCCAATAATAAAGTATCTGTTCATGTTTTAATGTGCTGATTCGTGGATGTGCTGATGTGCCGATTCAGTATAGTTGCAGGAATACGGATTTTGGGCGTAATGTAATATAATTCCGGAGTAATAACGGAATATGACCATAAATGTGTGTAGGGAATTTCGGATTTCAGAATTGGCATTTCGGATGTGGAAGAAATTTCCGATTGGCAATTTGCAATGTCTGATTGACGATAGATGTATGAATCAGAATTTATAACTCTAATCAGATTAGCCTGATGAGAGTTATAAAGTTCCGGTGTAAAAAAAATCGGGGATACAAAAAAAGACGTGATGAATCACGTCTCTACAATCGAACATCGCCAATCGAACATCGCAAATCGAACATCGCAAATCCCTCAGACTTCACCCAGCATCAGCACGTCGCTGGTAGGGACGGAACTGCCGCCTTGGTTTTCGAGGGTGACGGCGAAAGCCTGCGCCTGACCGATTTCCTTCAGGGATTGCACGGCTACCGGCTGTGCGGAAAACACTCCGGCATCCACCGGTTTTTTGTCCACAATGGCCCATAACTGGTATTGCTTGCCTTTGGGCGGCGCGGGCATATTTTGCACCGCCAGGAAAACCCGCTGCTCTTTCCGGTTCCAGAAAACCACTGCCCCGGTATTTTTGTTGGTGGGTTGCGTGCCTTTCAGCTGAATGACGTCGTTATCCGGATTCTGGTAATAAGCCAGGGCTGTGGAAGCGTCTTTGTACCGTACCTCATTGAACCGGGCCTGCTGCGCCAGACTGGACCGTTGAGTTTCGGCCTGGGCCAGCTGGTCTTGGGTCTGTTTCAGCCGGTTCATCAGGAAAAGATTGTACGAAAGGCTGGCAATCAATAAGATTACCGAGGCTGCCACGCCGTAATTCCGCCAGAAGGATACTTGGGGAACCAATGCAATCTCTTCTTTACCGGTACCTGCTTCGGGAGAAGTTTCAATCGTGTAATCCGTGCCGGGAAGGGAAAAGCCAGGAATAGATTGGCTGTTTTCTTCTTCCGATAATGCGGCCCATATCTTGTCTTTCAACTCCGGAGGTGGCGTCTGAGCCAATGATTGGGCATAAGTTTCCAGTGAAGCCCGTATTTCGTCAATCTCCTGCTGTAAGACGGGATGCTGACGGGCCAGTCTTTCCACTTCCGCCGTTTCTTCGGGGGTGGTCAGACCCAGCACGTAGCTTTCTGCCATTCCGGTTGCTATGTATGCCTGGATATCCAACTTACGTGAGTATTTTTCTTAGATGATCAATAGCCATCCGGACCCGGGTTTTAACCGTTCCGAGGGGCATTCCTAGGGCCTGGGCTACTTCAGTCTGGGTAAAGCCTTTAAAATAGACGTAATCTATTATTTCCTGGTGCTCTGGACGGAGCTGGGGCAGTACCTTTTCCAAGCCGATATGATCCACCTCCATCTCGGAAGTAGCGTCACTTCCTAGCCGGAGACCGGGCGAATCTATATCCTGGGCCGTGGTGGTTTGTTTGAAAGATTGGGAGCGGATGCGGTCGATGGCGGTATTGCGGGCCACGTTCAAGATCCAGGTAAACAGGGTACCTTTGGATGTATCATAGGCATCAATGTTTTTCCAGATTTTGACAAAAGCGTCCTGCAATACATCCTGGGCAAGCTCCTCGGACCGGACGATTTTCCGGACCACGCCGAACAGCGCGGGAGCGTAATTGTCGTAAAGCAGTGAAAAACCGCGCTTCTCCCGCTGCCGGAGCAAGGTAATTAATTCTTCTTCTGTCAAAATGGGAGCAGCTCGTTGTGACACAGATGAGGCTTATTTGGGCCCAATCTACGTATATTTCCCCAAAAACTGCTAATTCCTGACCGGTACCGGCCTTGTGTTATAGGGAAGGAGGAAGGATTTCCAAATAGGGAAACCCTTCCGGAGATCCTTCCTTCATTCGGTTATATAAAAAGTTTTGTCCGGCCTGGCAGATCGTTTTGGCGGTATATTGGCTGAAGCCGGAAAAGAAGCCCCAAAAGTCCGGTGCAACTGAGGATAGAAAATATTCTTTTCATAGGTTGGTCATTTTAGTCGTATGCCATACCTACGGTGCCACCCGGGTAACCGGATTTGGGCAAGTGAAATTTTTTTAGAAGCAATCTTTTCTGCCTGGATCGGGCGCGGAACTTAGCTCCGTGCCTCTTCACTCAAGGAACTACTTTCCTCAAGCTAACAGGGCACGGAACTAAGTTCCGCGCCAGTATGCCAGTTAAAAAATGTACCGTTGTCGCTATAGTTTCTGGTAGTGCTTCTCAAACAGGGCCTCGTACTGCGGGGCTTCGGGTTGCTTGGCTTCCTGGAGGGCCACGGCCAATTGGTTCAGGATGAACATATTTTTCTGCACCGCGGCTTGGTCGCGGACCCCGCCATCCAGGTAATAGGCCAGGTTCTGGTCGGCCCGTCCGGACATGATTTTGGCCAAAGCTAAAGCCCTCTCCCGTTCGCCTACCTTCAGTAAGGGAGCCACAAACAGGGAACAAACCTGATCATAGGGCACAGTCTCATCCGGCATCTTTTTCAGGCAGTTTACCAGCACCTGACGGGCTTTTTCCCGCTGATCTTCGCGGATCAGTTGCTCGGCGGTCCGCAGAAAAGCCAGGCGGTTGTTTAGCAGCCAGTTCCGCGAAAACTCTTCATAATACGTGTCCGGGTTATCAATGCCCCGGAAGGCCGATTTCTCCATCAGGTTCTGATAAGCCAATTGACTGTTCACAAAACCTTCTTTCGCTCCCGGTACTCTCACGGGCAGCAGCCGGTAGACCAATCCTTCCACTTGCGTGTATTCTTCCACGTGGTACTGATTCGGTAAGAACATCGAGGTAAAATAAATGGGGCGTTCCCAATTGTTCTGCGTGAGTACATCCAGAAATACCAAATCATCCTTGAACAAACTCTTTTTATCCAGTTCCAGCGTCATCCGGTCCTGCAGCAGCGGTTGCAGGACTGCGGGGACAATTCCCTTTTTTATCACCGCTGCCCGGTTCACCGGTAACACCAGCTTATTAGAGGGTAAAATATTGATGGTTTCGCCGTTCTGCAACTCCATCTGCAGGCCCGGATTGTTCTCCCGGATCATTTTTAGGTAAGCCGGCAGGTTAATGCCGCTTCCGCTGTATTCCGGGTTTTCCTGGAATAACAATTGGTTATTGACGGCCGAAACGTAGTCTTCGTATTGCAGCGAAATGGGTAATGCATCGGCTTCGTACACCTTTTGCTTCAACTGATCAATGTACCAATCCGTGCCCATAAACTGCGAAATGCAAATCCGGACGTCGGGCCGGACGCCTTCCACCTCCTGGGCGTAAATCAGGGGATAGGTATCATTGTCGGCATTGGTAAACAAAATGGCGTTGGGCGCACAGGCGTTGAGAATGTTTTTGGCCGAGTCAACCGCAATATAACGGCCCGAACGGTCGTGGTCATCCCAGTTTTGGCTCACCAGCAGCACCGGCACGCCCAGGCAGATGGCTCCCGCTACTACTGGCCGCAGAACCTCTTTTTTCAGCAAATACCCCAATCCTTCGGCCAGGGCCAATGCGCCGAGACCCATCCAGACGGCAAAAGCGTAGAAAGAACCCACGTAGATATAATCCCGTTCGCGGGGCTCGGTTGGCGGCGGATTCAGATACGTCACCAAAGCCAGTCCGGTCAGGAAAAACAGCAGCGCCGTAACCACGAAAGAATGGCGGTGCTTACGGAATTGGTAAAAGGCACCCGACAGCCCAAGCAGCAGGGGCAGGAAGTAGAATGAATTATGGCCGGGATTCCGGACCAGATCCGGTGCAAGGTTCTTGGCGGCTGTTAATGTAGTCGTCCAGCCGGCATCCTGTTCGTCGCTGTCGCGGCCCACGAAGTTCCACATGAAGTACCGCCAGTACATGTGTCCCCATTGGTGGGGAAACAGATAACGCAGATTCTGGCCCATCGTCGGCTTTTCGCCTTTCCGGAGTCCAGCCAATTGCCGGTACTCCTGCGGGTGGTTTTTGTCGCTACTCCACAGGCGGGGCAGTAGGGTCTGGTGTTGCGGGTCGAACGTGTTCTTCAGCCGGTAGCTGTACACATCATAGGTTTCCTGGCCCTTCACGTACATCGGGTCGCCCCGTTCCTGCGCAACCACTTCAGCGGTAAATTGCGGACCGTACACCAGCGGACGGGCGGCGCCGTACTGTTCCATGTTCAGGTAGTACATAAAACCGGGGGCGTCTTTCGGGTTGTTGAGCTTGAACGTAGCCTGATAATTGGCCCGGACCACGAGGACACTATAGGAGGAAAAACCGATTAGCACGAAAGTCAAAGCTAGCAGGGCTGTATTCAGTACTGCATTTTGCTGGCGAATGGAATATAAAATACCGTAGCCCAATGCCCCGATAAACAGCAGGCCAAAGGCGGCTACGCCAGTGCCAAACGGTAATCCCAGGGTGTTTACAAAAAACACATCCCACTGACCGGCAAATCCGGGAAGTAAAGTCCGCATCCCGGTCATCAGACCAAACACCATTGCCCCGCCAATAGCAAAAGTCAGCCCGGCGCCTGTAAGGGTTGGTTTGAATTTTTTGAAGTAATACACAAAAGCCAGGGCAGGAAGCACTACCAGGTTAAGCAGGTGCGTCCCAATCGAAAGTCCCACGGCGTAGGCAATTAGCAGCAGCCAGCGATTCGCCGCTGATTCATCATCTATCCGTTCCCACTTCAGCATGGCCCACACGGCAAAGGCCGTAAACAGGGAAGACATGGCGTACACTTCGGCTTCTACCGCCGAAAACCAGGAAGTATCCGAGAAGGCATAGGACAGAGAGCCGATAACACCCGCCGACAGAATGCCAAAAGTCTGGGCCGGGGAATAGTTTTCTTCCGTTCCGGCCATCCCTTTCCGGGCCAGCAGGGTGATAGTCCAGCACAGGAAAAGCACCGTACCGGCACTGCACAGCGCGGAAAGAACGTTTATCCAATACGCAATCTGCGTGACATCATGGCCAGCCATTAAGGTAAAAAGCCGGGCTACCAGCAGGAAAAACGGGGCTCCGGGCGGGTGACCGATCAGGAGTTTATAGGAAGCCGCAATAAATTCGCCACAGTCCCACCACGAGGCGGTCGGTTCGACGGTGCGGAGGTACACGGCAGCGGAGGTGGCAAAAACTGCCCAGCCGGTCAGGTTGTTGAGTTTCCGGAAAGTCATGGGTGGGTGTGATAGGTTAGTGCCGGAATCTAAGAATTATCCGGTGAAAGGGAAAGCAGCAGTGTGCAAAAGGGTTGAATAAACATTTCAGGCTGGGCGAGTGGATGTTTATTGACCGGAATAAAAAGCGCAGGGGCGCATTTTGAGACTTCGGTAGCTGTTTTATAAACTTTGAAAATTTCTTTTAAAAATAGGATTAAAATAATATTATGAAATATAGTTACTGCCGAAACTGTATACTTATCTCTTTTTTGTTGACAGAAAAGCGGATCTTTATCACTTATTTAGGCCATCTAATCGGTATTTTTTTCAAATGGTGCACTTTAATGTGCATAGTTTGCTACCCGATAATGGGGCGCGGCTCTGTTGTATTTTATTGATTTACTTTCTATTTTTCAGTCAGATTCCCAAGCAAGGTCATCTGTTTGGCAGACTTATGCGAGTTGGCTCTCGGCGAAGGGCAGATATGAATCTACGGCAGAAAATATATAAAACCACTTAATAGTCTTACCCATTACATTGAGACCTGAAACAACCATGAAACCCGTTATTCTCCGTCTGTTTTGCCTGCTTACTTTGTTATTTATCGGTTGCGTCGAAGAGCCTGTTCTCACTGACGGCCAGCGGACTCCCGTCGTGGTTACCTCGGCTGAATATATCGATGACTTACTTTTTGTGCCGGGCAGCAACTTCCAGATCCAAACCAACCAGGCCACTACCTTTTCCAGCCCTGACCCGCTAATTAAAATTTCCCCTGCTGGTGTAGTCACCCGCATTACCTCCGGTGAGATAGTTCCGATTGATATTACCTCGACGCTGGCCGGAACCAAAACCCGGATTTATGCTTTAGGCGCTACAGATAATGCCCATGACCAGCCGTATGCCGACTATCATGGCAAATCTGACCCTGATCCGTATGCTTCTTATGTGAAAGGCTGGAAAACCCTGCAAAAACTACCAGCCACGGGAGGTACGTATGGCTTGATCGTTAGGCATGCCGATGCCAGTGTTGGCAGGGACTTTACTTTTAATTCAGCTAATGCCGGTAAAATGCCTCCTAATAACTGGTGGAAATCAGCTGACGCAAACTTAGCCCGGCAATTAAACGCCCAGGGCCGGCAAAGGGCCACCGCATTGGGTGAAATTGTAAAGGATTTAGGGTATCCCATAACCAGGGTCTACAGCAGTGAATTTTACCGGGCGGTTGAAACGGTCCAGTTAATGAACCTGGGGCTTCCCACCACGACCGACAGGCGAATCAACCATCCTTCACACTATCCAGGGAATCTATTTGACGGGATGCTTGAGATAATGGGCGCCCAGCCATTGGATAATAAAATTACCTTAGTTGTTACCCATCATCCCATTAATGAGCCAAGTCCCAGGGCGGATGCTACTTTTCCGAAAGAGGCCTCCGCCTTTACCTGGACGGGAGCTTATTTTGTGAAATTAGAAGCGGATAAAAAGATTTCTTACGAAGGCGCGGCCTCCTGGGATATGTTCAAATACTGGCGGGATGTAAAACTGCGCAAGCCGTAAGCAGCGTTCCACTCCTGCTGACACGGAACGTCTCCTAGCCTCCGAAGGGAAAAGTAGCCTATTCTTTTAAGTAGTCAGGTATTAGTTATTAGGTATTCGAGAGAATGCTGATTGTCAAGAGATTGATCTACTACCCAGTACCCAATACCTTTTGCTTCAATACTTAAAAAGAAGGTAGTTGTAAAAAAGGTGTGGATGGGATTTTAAGGAAGGAGGTTCATGTTGCAGCAGTCCTGGTTGTAGTGAACAATGAAAAGTTTGGTGACTAAGTGATGGTATTTGAGTTTACGGGAAAAAGATAAGCTTTTACGGACGTAGCGGGAGATTCTGGCTCTTAAAGTCGCATTCCATCTCTCAATATGGTTAGTTTCTCCACTTTCTTTGCCCACTTGCGTATGATTGCCCTTACTTAAAAGCATACGATACCATTTCCAGTAATCGCTGAAAGAAGCACACTTAAGGTACTCGATGGGAATCTTGCGTAGCAGTCTTTTAAAAGTAGCTTCACTGCGGTCGCCAATCAGGTAGCCTACAATTTGCCGGGTGCTCCGACAGAGGGCGGCCCATAACCATTGTTTGTTCTTTTTGCGGCCGCAAAAGCCGCATAATTCATCAAATTCCAAGATTTCCTCCCCCGATTTACAAGCTCTTACCTTCGTTTTGAAATCAGGTAGCAACACACAAGTCAGATTCAATTGCTTGAATACCTGATAATAACTCACGGCAAATACTCTGCTTACCCCCCTGAGACTTAATCGTTCAAGGAATGCCCGGCTCAGTTCCTTTAGTTGAGCCAACCAAGCTTGCTTTCGATGCAAGACCGGGCTTTTTTCACAGGTTTTACAGTAGATTCTTTGATTGCCATGACGGGTAAAGCCATTTTTTACAATGTCAACCCCGCCACATCGGGGACATTTTTCTACCTTTGTTACGGTAAGCATCGGACTAAGATGGTTTTGGTTGTTTGGTCACTCCAAAAATACTTCTTTCTCCTTGCTTACCTTTTTACTCCCTCTTTTGAGTTGACTCCCATCCACACCTTTTTTACCACTACCAAAAAGAAGAATAGGCTACAGTACATTTCATAAAATGAATTGCTGGCCTGGAACTGAGTTCCGCGCCTTAAGTTAGACACCAATCACTACTTCATTACTTTCCGTAAAAATGCCACGCTCTTAGGGAGTCGTTCTTCGGCACGGGAAGCTTCGTCTTCGATAAAGTGATACTTTACGCCGTATTGGGGAGCCGCTTTCATAAATGCTGCCACGCCTACGTCACCGGCACCCAGAACTACGTTGGTTTCCACATCGGCCTCACCGTTCTGATTGCCGGGAGTACCAGGTTTGCGGTCTTTCAGGTGCGACAGCGGGAAACGGTTGGGGTATTTTTTGAGCAGGGCCACCGGATCCTGACCGGGATGTTTCACCCAGAAAATGTCCATCTCGAAATTGGCGTATTCCGGATTCATATTGGCCACCATGTAATCAAACAAAGTGCCTTGCTCATAAGGACGGAACTCGTACCCGTGGGCGTGGTAGCAAAATTGCAAACCATTTTCTTTCAGCACTTTACCGGCTTTGTTAAATACATCAACCGCCTTTTTGGCATCTTCAATGGTAAAATCATCGCCGTTGTGGGGCACCCAGGCGCAGACTACGTATCGGGCACCCAGGGCTTTGGCTTCATCGGCTACGGCCTGCGGGTTTTCCTGCAACCGTTTGAAATCGGAGCCCGTACTGATGGCTTTAATCCCATTGGCATCCAGCAACTTCCGGAACTCCGCTACGGATAAGCCGTAGGTACCGGCTACTTCTACTTCGCGGAAGCCCATTGCTTTTACTTTTTTCATGGTGCCCGGCACATCCTTGGCAAACTGGGCCCGGAGGCTGTAGAGTTCCAGGCCTACCGGGGCTGGTTTGGTTTGGGCTGACAGGTTATTTTGAAGACTAAAAATAGCTAGTAAGGCCACTAGAATTGCCCGGTAGCGGATTTGCAAATAGGTCATAGAATGTAAATACAGGTTAAACACGGAGCCCTAAAGATGGTTATTAATTGGTATTTTACAAAGAAATAATTGATAATTCCCGGTTTGTGGTCTGAGGTTCTGCTGAAAAACATTCATAAGCTTTGGTGAATAGCTCAATCTACTTTTCAATCCGAAACTAAAAACTGCTACTGCCGCTGCTAACAATTCTACCGTTTCCGAATCGCCTGGCCGGGCAAAATTCCAGTGCTTTTTCCCTCGGCTATTACGGGTTTACCGTTGACAATGACGTGATCAATTCCCGTAGCGTACTGGTGCGGCTGCGCAAAAGTGGCGTTGTCAGTCACGGTTTCCGGGTCTAGAATCAGAATATCAGCCGCAAACCCTTCGTGTAGCAGTCCCCGGTCCTTCAGGCGGAACGTCTGGGCGGGCAGTGAAGTCATCTTACGAATGGCGTCTTCCAGGGAAACCAGCTTTTTCTCCCGTACGTACCGGCCCAGCACCCGGGCATTGTTGCCATAGCCGCGGGGATGCGGTACGCCGGAGTTAAATTTTCCCGGTCCGGCATCCGCAGCAATCATCGTAAAAGGCTCCCGGAGAATCTGCTCTACGTCGGTTTCGGTCATTTTATGGTAGACCATCTGGGCGTCACCTCTTAGGTACATGTCCAGAATCTGGGCAATCTGGCTGTTGAGGTCCGCATTTCCTTTGACTTGCTGCGTGATTTGCAGAATCGATTTGCCGTTGAGAGTCGTATCGTTTTGGTAGTTAGCTACCACCGCAAAATCGTACTTGTCGAATCCATCTTTCGCCAGGTCTTTTTTCATTCCTTCCACCACCCGAATCAGGGTGTCCGGGTGTTCAATCCGCTTTCGGGCTTCAGTCATACCACCAGCCAGCACCCAGGAAGGAATCAGGTTGGACGAAAGTTTGGTCGAAGAAGCCGTATACACGTACTGATCCACCGTAACGGGCAAGCCGCTTAGCCGGGCCTCCCGGACCAGTTGAATAGATTGCCCGCTGCTGCCCCACATCGTTTTGCTACCTACTTTGAAATGGGAAATTTCCACGGGCATTCCGGCTTCCCGGCCAATGCGGATGGCTTCCTGCACGGCGTCCAACAAACCCGTTTCCTCGTTCCGGATGTGCGAGGCGTACACCCCGCCGCTTCGGGCGGCTACTTTGGCCAGGGTCAGCACTTCGTCCGTTTGGGCGTAGGTGCCCGGAACGTAAATTAAACCGGTCGAAATACCTACGGCGCCATCTTGCATAGCTTGGTCCACCAAAACATTCATTTGCCGCAGTTCTTCGGGCGTAGGGGCCCGGT
>QQTW01003580.1_pt1 | contig 11497 bp, 16 predicted proteins | sample 1904831 | NCBI WGS metagenome assembly QQTW01 (sample SAMN09435610, study PRJNA476489) | Subsurface metagenome, whole genome shotgun sequencing project.
CTGTTCTTTATTGCACCTTGGTTTGACCTTTGGGGTTTGACCGTTGAAAGTACGTAAGGCTTGCAATGCAGAGGTCATGGTGGCAGGCACAGTTGCAAACACGAGCCATGGGTTGCAGTGAGCTCATTGGAAAACTTAAGGGGAATCCGACGATGTTTACAACGTGTGTGGTTTGTCATAACACAACAACTAGAACAAGGAAAATGAAAAGCTGGCATGTAAAACATACAGTTGCTGGTGGTACTACTGAGCTGGTAAAGCAAGTCTTGGCAATGCAGTTGAAAACAGATGTATACTAGTTATCCATGCGTGTGAGACACACAGCACGTGCCAACAGACGCAGCTGACAGCTTGGCACAAAAGAAAAGAAAGTATACGTGGCCTGCATAGGCCGCCTGAGCGAAATCAAATGAGATTCACCAGAGTCATTTCGGGTAGGAGAGTCGTGGAAGCACGCCAGTCTTGCCAGCTGCCACAAGGTACAGAGGGTGTACACGCAGAGAGTTGTCAGCCCATGGCCTCCAATATGCCCTTCAGCTGTTTGCATATCTGCTCAAAACTAGGCCTACACACCACAGTGGCAGCAAGTTGAGCCAGATGCGTGCACAGCAAGACGGGAGATATGACATGCCGTCACCACGCATTGCGCACATTACACAGCCTGTCAGCCTGACTGCAGCTGCATGTACCACCTGCCAAACCCCTTCATGCTACTTGCAAGCGTGTTGCATTGACAAGCTGCCATCTGCAAATTGAAAGGTTGCACCCTGCGGCGTGTGCATGCACATTATAGCAGAAGAACGCAGTTTAGCAACCTCCAGCAGAAGATAAATATACCAGGTGTTTTACTTTTTTCTTATTAAAGTTTTTTCCAGGTTTTGTACACATACTGGATATACCAGGTGCAGGCACAGTGCACAGCGTCTACAGGTTTTGTACACATACTAACCTGGCATCAGGTTTGTCAGACCAGCAAGCAGCTGCCAGCTTGCGGTACCAGTCAGGGCAATATGTTGGGAAGCGGGGCCGCAGGTGCTGTGACACCACACCAAGCATGACCTGCACCTTGCTCATGCTCTTGAACACTGGCTTCCCAGTGTATAGCTCCCACACTGCGCAGCACAACAGGGATGCAGTAGGAAGGTGCTGTCCACCGCCAAGCAAGGTATGGTACATGGTAAGTGCAAGTCCCTGTGCACCTGCACATTTCTTGTGGCAGCAAGGACTAATCATGATAAGCATGCTCAACAGGCGATGGAAGTTTGCTGCCTACAAATGTAGCTTCTGGGAACTACAAGTTGACCAGCCGAAGCTCGAGCATTCACCACAACCTAACCATCTGAGGTTGACTGCTGCAGAATGTACAGTGACATCCTCAGCAGGTCATCAGGGATAGCCTCGGCTAAACTGCATGTGCACATCCGCTGCCTTAGAACAGGCTAAAGTGCTGTGCCCTGCCCCTGCCAATGCCTGCAACGTGTGACAGCATGCACAAAGTCTCAGCGCAGCAGGGGACTCAGGCGTGCAGAGACTATACAGCTCCTGGTTAGGGCACATGATGGGCAAGCTGCCAGGAGCAACTAGGCGAAACTTACTCATGATGCCAAACGCATAGACATCTGCTGCTGGGCTTGCATCGCTATTTGATAGCAGCTCTGGCGCCATGTGGGTGACGGTGCCATTCATGTTGCTCCGCGCGTGTTCGGCTTGCGCTTGTTCAGTCTCCAGGATAGTGCTCAAGCTGGGGCCCCCATCCGATTGCAACTTGCTCAGCCCAAAGTCAGACACCTTGGCAGTGAAGCCTCGCCAATCATCCTGCAGGCAACCACAGCAGTGTGTCGCAGCCCGTTGCTGAGTGCAGAGGTCTTTGCAGTCTTGCAAAATCTAACGTTATCTGCAAGACCCTTTCTCTCAGCATGTAATAACAGGCAGCATGTCTTCAACTCAACCAGCACAGAGCTAGAGCACTCTTGCATATACGTTCTGCCATGCCTGTTGCCAGCACCAAACCTTCACTATGTCTGCATGCTTTCTGGCACAACAAAGCTGCAATGCACACCATTAACAGACACAGCACCTCGCACCCTCCCATTCGCAGCACGACTGACCTTCGAAAGGCAGCTCTGTATACCAGCAGGCCCCAACCAGCCAAATGCTGACTTCAGCTGCACCGTGCAAAGGCAACACCTACTCAATGGGGGCACCCAGCAGGACATGAGCACCCACCAGGCTTGTCTTGAGCAGCACATTCTTCAGCTTGAGGTCCCGATGCAGGATGTGCATTTGGTGCAGGTAGCGCATGGCTGCTGCGACATCCAGTAGCGTCTGAGCAACGCATGCCATGTCAGCAGTGCTGCCGCTGGCTTCAGGCTGCTCCAGGTGGAATACGCCCTCCACCACAGCATCCTCCAGGGACCCTCTGTCACAGTACTCCATCACGATCAACGTCTTCTGCAGACATAGCTGGTCATCTTAGCACAGCTGGGTGGCACCCCATGGTTGCGCAAGCGCCAACGGCGTATGCCACAACCATGCACTCTTTGCTGCTAGCACACGTGATACATGCCATGAGCACTCACGCTTGGGCATGGTAACATAAGAAGAGCAGCATGCATGCATGCCTGGGTGGCATGCTGGCACAATGCTAAGTGACACAGGAACACACATGCAGGAGCAGCTGGAACCAGCATGGCAACCTGTTCTCACATACAAACACCCTCTCCCTTACCTGACAACTGTCCACCATAGAGGCCTGACCACTGTGGCATGCATCATGGACACAGGCAAGGCCACTTACATTGTCAGTTGTGTCTGAGCCAGAGCGAGCAGCGCCACTGGTCTGGTAGTCATAGGTCTGTACAATGTTAGGGTGGGACAATGCGCTGCTGACTGCTGCTTCCATAACGGCAACTTCAGGATGGTCTGCAGAGCTGGCGCTTCCATGGGCAGGCTGGTGGCCCTCTGAGCCTCCCAGACTGTCGCAGTCAGCATGGTCCATAAAACCATCACTGTGTTCAATCACCTGCAGTTGCAATGTGTCAATGCATGGTTCTCCAGTATAAGCGGCAGCATATAAACCAACAGGACTGGTTTAAGGCTTGCCAGCTGCCGCCCCCAAAGGGGCGGGCACGTAAAAGGGTAAAAGATTGTGAAGATTAGTTAAACTGTTTTGTTGTAATTGTAGATGTTTTAGATGTAATCAGTGAGGACGCATGGAGCCATCACCATGCTCAATCAACATGGACAGCATTACCTTCATAATTGTAGAAAGGCGGCCCCACCATGCAGGCCTGTTCAAAAGTGCCAAACGCTCCGCGTCCAATACTTTGCAGAAGCTGGACATCCCACTGGCAAACCTGTCCTCCCAACTGCCACATATACATCTAACATACATTACACGACAAAGTCTTGACAGGTGACAGGTATCCCCAGGCTCACCTTGACGGCAACAAGGTGACCCCTCCATGCGCCCCTGTATACGCTGCCAAATGCTCCGCGACCAATAAGCTGCAAAATTTCAACGTGATCCTGGGATGCAGCAAAGCTGTCCACCCGACCCAACTGCTCATCGCTCCACTCATCCTCAGAGGAAGTGGTACTGAACTCTGACTGGCCATCAAAGTCTAGTTGGCCAAGGAAGGACTCTGAAAAGTCTGCTGTGACAAAGACTGCACTGGAGGTTGCACTGGTCGCCTGTGTACCCAACACTTGCGAAGAGGAGGCTGACTGGTTTCGCGTATGTGGGCTTGATGAGGGGCTACCCGTGTCCACGCTTACAGCGCTGCCAGTGTTGGGTGCCAATGCTGGCATGTTTGCAGCCAGCAGGGTTGGAACAGCAGCAATGAGCAAACTTGAGAGAGCTGGTGGTGTTCCGGGCCTGCTAGGAGTAGTCAGCTGGTGCTGCTGATGCTGCTGCTGCTGTGCCTGCTGTGCTTGCTGCGCCTGCTGAGAGAGTGCTCTGAGGTGCTTGGAAGTGAAGGGTCCCTCGGCCGCTGAATGCCTGGAGCTGGTCGAAGCAGCAGAAGGCGGCCGAGATTGCTGTTGTTGTTGGTGTCGTGTACTGATATACTGTTGCTGCTGCTGCTGAGCAGTGAGTTGCTGGGCAGCTGTGGAGCTCATGCTGTCAGCCCTCATGCCCTGTAGCTGCTTTCCGCCGGAGGTTGCACAGACCTGGGCCTGGGCTGGTTGCTGAGCTAATCCAGCCTGATGTGTACGCTGTGCCTCCAGCATATCTGTTGGCTCCTGCGCTTGCTGCCGCTGCTTTGGGTTACACTGTCTGTGTGCAAACTGACCGTGACCAGCTGCCCCTGGGCGAGCTGCCATGCCAGCCCCTAAAGCAGCTGTATCCTGATCATGCTCCCAGTCGCTGTCACTGCTCTCATCGTCGCTGCTCCAGGTGCTCAGTGTCTCTGTGGCCCTCTGACTGGCTGCAGTAACAGCAAGAAGGGTGTGTCAACGCCACAAGGCGCCACTGGCTCTGGATAGCTGTGCACCAGGAGACATGTGCCCATATGCATTCTGCTTTGGGGAGTGCTTGACTGCGCAGCAGGCACCCTTTTGTATGGTTATGCACACAGAATAGGTGCACCATCACGATGTAAGCGCTATGCTTCCAAAAAGCGCCAAACACAGCCTGCTCTGTGGTGCACCTGCGCAGGGCACATGCATGCAAGGCTCAAGCTAAGCTCACCTCCAGAGTCCTGGCTGACGGTCAGTTCTTGCAGATATTGCTCAAGAGCAGCGCCCAGAGGGACTCTTTTTTTTGCACTCAAGGCTGGCCCACTCATGTGTTAATTCGAGCTTCCTCAGGGCAGATTCATATTCTGCTGCGCACAGAATGCGGAAGGGTTTCCAGCCTGGCTGTGCTCGACGTAAACCTGTGCACAGCAGCGCGCAAAAGGCGTTGAGCGTGGGTGGAGGGGGCCTCTTTGCATTATGCGGGAATTGCAAGCGGGGTTGATTACGTTCAGTGCCAACAGACGAGCACACTGTTTGAGAGGCGCCGACCTTGCTGAAAGCAAGCATACCTGCTGCTTTTCCGGTCAGACAGCTGCTCGTAGTAGGTTCTTGTCGAGCTTCTCGTCACAGCTGCTTCACTCGAGGACGGAGTGGGCACACGGCCGGAGGCCACATGTGAAGCACTTTTCAGTGCCAGGCCTAACACAAGGTTGCGCTGGAACTACAGGCAGCTTTGCCACGGGGATCACAACACTGTAAAAAGCGCTCTCCAAGTTGAGTGTTCTGGGAAGGCACAAGGCACTCGAAGCAGTCATCCAGCAGCAGCAGGCCACTGCTGAATGTGAAAGCCGAAGTGACTTCACTTGGCTCCAGTGTCGGGGTTTGGGGCATGCCATGCCTTGGCTTCACTGGCACCACTTGCGTTAGGTTCTGTGCCGGGGGGTGCAAGCAGAGAGCGGCTGTTGGGTATACACAGAGGTATGTCAGCAGTCTGCAGCTCAGCACAGCTAGAGGGCAGGCAGACATGGGTCGAGCAGCAGCCCTGCAACAGAATACAGGTAGGGCAGGGGCAAGCTTTGCGGTATCCCATCTCTTGCACCTGTGCCAAGCTGAGCTCCGGTAGATCTTGGCCTCTGTTGCATCAACAGATTATGTCGTGCACCTTGCTGCTTTGAATCATACCTCACAGATCACTTCCAAGCACTGATCGTAGTCGGCAGCTTCTGTTGATGCATCAAAACGCCACTGTACATGCAGAACAAGCACTCACGACAGCTGCAACAAACCAGACCTGGCGAAAGCCTCTCTGGATGTCCCTGCCGCATAAGCAGCCTGTGGCAGTAGCGCTGGGCAAGTTTGATGCTCTGCACTTGGGGCACCAGGCACTGGCGGTCAACGCAGCACAGCTAGGCGGCCACCCTGTGATGATCTCATTCAGCGGCATGGCAGACGTCCTCGGCTGGGCCACGCGCCTGCCCCTGGTGGCAGAATGTGACAGGACCTATGTGCTACAGTCCTGGGCCCGTTTCTGCTGTGGAAAGCAGCCCCTGGAGCACCATATGCCATTTCAAGAGGTCAGTGGTATGGCTGAAGTGTAACTGGTGCTGGACTGACAGCCACTTCTGCTGACCTGTGTTTTGACATCAGTCGGAGCTGATGCTGGGCTGGGTGAAGTTCCTGCCGCTAGTTGCTGGTTGTGACAGGGCATGTCCTACAATCGTGGGCATCTCTCAGTGTCAATTAGCAGCCCGGGATCATGAGGTGCTAATCAGTGCATTTCCAGCGATTCAGCCTTGCATCCTGAACATGACCTGCATGGATCTGAGGCACTCACAGTGCATTTTTGCTTTACCTCAAGACACATGTTGCTAGGGGATGGTGCAGTATGGCCAGGCTGGATTCATTTAGTCCACGAACTATGCTGAAGCCCACAACCATGACTCGGAGCAAGCCTGCTGTGGTGGCATACAGGTGCGCAGCATGAGTCCAGAAGCCTTTGTTAGATTGCTTGCTGAGGATCTGAAGGTATCAGGCGTGGTTGTGGGCGAAAACTACCGATTTGGGTACGCCCTAGTGTTAAGTCACAACCGCTGCCTTGTGCTTGTGAGGGCTCTTTGACACTGTTGTCCCCGACAACAAAGCAACCGGGAACAGTACTGACCACTATCAGTAAATTCACGGTAGCTTGCCCATGCTGCTCAGTGTCCGGGAACCTGCCATTGTTGCCGTGTACCTGCCAGAATGCACATGCTGCTCATATTTGAAGATCTTGTGCATTCTGCATGCTGTTGCAGTGCAAGACTCTTCACATTCTCACATAGGTCAGAGTGCCACTGCACAAGTAGCTAATCTCAGCAGCCCTGTTCATCATCCCAGCTCTGAAAGTGGCTTTTCAACCAGCCATTCAAGTAACTCCCACAGAATGTTCTGGTAGTCCCCTCTCTTTATAGTGGTTAAGGGTCGTTGCTTGCCACATGCAGGTACAAGGCTGCTGGCGATGCCGCCCTGCTGCAAAAGCTGGGCCAGGAAGCAGGCATGCAAGTCAGCGTCCTCAAGCTGGTGCACTCAGGGCTGGATGGCACCGTGTCCTCCAGCTGTATCAGGGAGATGCTCGCACAGGGCTGCGTATCTCAGGTGGCTGAGGCCTTGGGCCGCCCCTACAGGCTCTGGGTACAGGCAGATCCTTCCCAGGAAGATGCAAAACCAGGCATCTCACATGGGTTCAGGTGAACTGGGTAGGGCGTATCATCATCTGCGTGAGCAGCCCATCTAGTTGTCAGCAACGCCAGACTGCTCCTGTCCTCGTGTTGCTTCTGTGAGCTGACAATACATTGCGTTCCAACCCTTACAAAGATAGGATGCAAGCGTAGTGTAGGCTACTGTGGCCACAGGCATTCTCAGCAACTGTATTCTGGTGAGACTGGATGTTCTGCATTCTCGCAGACCATGGGAGGTTGCAGCTGCCATCCGTACTTGACAAGGTACAGATGTTCTCCCAAAGCCATTGCTCTCAGCTGTGTCCTTGGCATCACACCTTACACCCATGGGTGCGTACAGCAATCCCCACACAGTGCAGTTAGCGTCAATGTCAACAACCTTCTTTCCACGCAGGATTGCAAGGACCAAGTGTCTGAACCAGCCTCCAGGACCAGGCTCTTTCGCCGTCAGCATATGTGTAGAAGAAGGTATGTGAATGCCAACATGTCTTGTAGTTTGCATGTTTCCGCTGGGTCATGGTGATTACTTCTGCCATAAGCTTTGTTGAGTCATGCACAGGGCTGAGTGCCATGATGACCTTGCTTTTTCATGTTGCAGTCCAAGCCTTGCAGGTCACAGTCCTAGCCTGCAAGTTGACCAACTCTGTGTCATGTTGTACAACAATACCGGCACACCTCTTAACTATACTGCGTATTACATTGAGCCAATGTACAGCGTTGCAGAAACGCCCCACCAACCTCAGCTGCAGGAGGTCTGCAAAGGCACTCTTCAGAGTGATGGGAGTGAGCTATCCCTACAGAGTGACAGCACACAAGCAGTGCACCATCTACCGACAATGAAGTTTGCCCTTGTGTTCTGTTGACAGACAACAAGTGTCATCAAGCGTAGACACATAGACACATGGCACCAGGTCATGATAAGTCATGATGACTACTGGACATCTTCAAAGCCACATGCAACCTACTGGGCATCTAGATTTGTGGTGCAAAGATGTCCTTGCCCATTTAGGCAGTCATCATGTATGGGGTGATGAAAGAGGGGTTGACTTCCATGATGGGCAACTCGTGACAGGTAGCATGTAAGAACCCACACCTTGTGATGCTGACTGTTTGCCACACAAGATCACCGTGCGTGCAACCGTGCCAACGCTGCTTTCTGATGAAGCAATTGTCAATGCGTCTCAGGAGGCAATTCATCATACAAGCTCCCCAAGGGCGACACAGGAGGGCGCTTCAAGTGCTGGTCAATGAACTTGTGAAACTGCGGCTGGTTTCTGGCTGCGGGTGAATCTTTGACATGGGCAGGTTTCTGTTGGGCAGCGGCTGCTTTGGGTATGACCTCTGTGTGCACCAAGTTTGCAAAGCGGCCAGCAGCTGGCTTGGAGGTTTTGCTGCCATCGTGTTGCAGCAGATCCTCAGCATGCCTTTTCCTACTGCTATCAGGCAATACAAGGCGATAGCTGCGGCTGGAGGCGCCAAAGGTAAGCGTGTCTGAGGGTTGCAGTGGGTGTGGGACACCCTGCAGCACACAGACACAGCATCCAACGGTCCTCCTTGCACATTGCACAGACAAGTCTCCTCGTGCTGGACACCACCCCTACATATGTGCTTGACGAGGTCCTTCAACATGGCTGCAAGACACGTCCACTGGCTGGCATGCAAGTTGTAACTGCCAAGCAACTGTCAATGTTGATAAGCATGGCAACAGCTACTACACAGGTCTGCAACAACACAGAGTGGTTGGCTCATATAAAACTCGATCCTCTTCTGCCAACTTGCTGTGCAGAACATGCATGAGAACAGCACACACGATGCTTCTACCACCTTCTGCAGCTTGTGTCCATTGATGAAAGTGCCATGAGCAGAGCCCAAGTCCAAGCACACCCACTGCTGCATGCCAGGACGATAGCATATAGCAGCATGCTGCCGGGAGCTTGATGGGTGCTCCAGCATCATGTCCGCTGCTACAGATCTGGGCCACAAAAAGAAAATGTGAGAGGCCCCAACAGCTGTGGGCCAGAGAGCAGGCCATCAAGGGAATCGACATCTGCACTCAGTAAGCAAGACTGCCAGGTGCAAAGTGGCTGAACTCAGGCTGGGGACCCCTGCTTCAGGCAATGTGCTGCAGCAATGTATGTATGAAACGCTGACAGACAGGGTATATTGAAAGCCGCTAATGAAACAAGGCACAAGCAGCCTACCAGCCCAATGCTAAACCCCACATTGGGCTGTGGTCTGACACAACTTGCCAAACAGAGTTGCTGCTTTGTCAAGCTGGACTGTCTGCATAAGGCACAGCTACCCAGCTGCAGCAAGAGGTTCTGTGTCACCATAATGGGACAACCTGCCAAACAGAGTTGCTGCCTTGTCCAGCTGGACTGTCTGTACAAGTTCAGTGCCCTTGGTGATGTGCAGCTGCGCCCCTGCAGGTGGGTTGCCAGCCCACGCTGGCGGCATGTAAGCTGGCGGTGCTGCAGCTGCTGCTTGATGAGGTGCTGGAGGCGGCATTGCTGCCTGCTGTTGCTGATGTCGGCGGGACTGCACCACCTGTATCTGGCCATAGCTCGGCTGCTCAGCTGGGGCTGCCAGTTGGTCTGCGGTTCAACACCAAAACAGCATACCCCACTGCCTATTGCACAGATCAAGGTAGGAACACTACCAGGTCTAGCCAGGCAAGTAGATTGTGGCAGTCCGAACTTGCTTGCTTTGTTGATACGCCCGTGTATACGCCCGTGTGACAGCACCAAAAGCAAAGGTTCCCCCAGAAGGCTGTGCCAGTTGATGCCAAGCTGACTGCCCAGTTCTTTAGCGCTGGCAGTCAATCTACAACAAAGTCTACAGCACAGCTTTACCTGCTTTGACGAAGGCTCCTATGCCTTCCCTGGCAACCCTGCCCTGCAACACAGAAGCATCACCACTGGGAAAGGGCTTGTGTAGAAGCCCCTCAATTTATCGGAACGCTGGCAGTCAGTTTCTCAGACACCTCCTATTGTGCCTTGTTGGAGTTGCTGGTTGTCCTGCAGAGGCTTCAAAAGCTTGAGATCACCTGCGGCCCCCGGGCTCTGCTCCTAGCCATGCCGTCATCCGCGTCGGCCCATCTGTCCATACTTTACTGCTTGTGTCTTAAGCGGCCAGCGCAAGTATGCAACGTTGCAGCTGCTTGCCCACCATCTGCTGCAGTCCTACTGTGCTGCGTTGGTTGACCTGCTGAATGCTTCTGACCTACAGCAAACCTGCCGGGTGTTCGCTTGTGGAGTGATATTGCGGCCAACTTGCACAGCCACGACACCAACACGCAAGGCGCCTGTTTCGACCAGAGAGCCCAGCCAGAAGCAACAAATACAGCGGTCAACCTGCATCAAACACAGCAGCTACAAGGCTGGCGCCAGCCGTATCGCAAGCTAGCAGCTCTGAACCATGGCAGATGACGCGGAGGCCACTGTTAAGGAGCCCCTAGACCTGATCAGGCTCAGCCTAGATGAAGTAGTATACGTCAAGCTCAGGCATGACAGGGAGCTGAGAGGCAAGCTGCACGCATATGACCAGCACCTCAATATGATCCTGGGAGACGTAGAGGAGACCATCACCACCATAGAGATAGATGATGAGACATATGAGGAAATAGTGAAGACCAACAAGCGCATGGTAGCCTACCTGTTTGTCAGAGGGGATGGTGTCATTCTGGTCTCTCCACCATTGCGCTCCAGAGACACAAACGGTGTACAGACTTGATTTTGATCAGATACTGCAACTGCAACTTCCTTTTGACTGCAGTGTCCGCAAGTGGGCTGTACAACAGTGGCGATGGACCTCTCGCTCTGTTGCCTGTGTCCATGCAATGCTACATCACACAGTTGCCATTGCTCATGACTGCTCAGCTGTGTAGTGTGCTAGCAGGATGGCACCCAGAGGCCGTTACAATCCATTCTAGATAGCCATGACATGGGTGCATAAAGCCTGTACTGCTGTTCTGCAGGACCCAGTTCAGAAGATGCTGTGGATACGAGATGCGGCCCTGGCAGTTGACCCCACTGATGCAGTGCTTGCACCCCACATGCGCGGCATATTGCAGCCACTGTACAACAGCATGCAAAGCGTGCTTAGCACTCTGCCAGCCAATGCATCGACAGCACAGTGCAATGTAGCTCTGCATGTTGTCAACTCCATCCTTCACACATGCCCTTAGACACTGTGGTTGTGGTGTCCATAATAGGCATCCCCTAGCAAGCTATAGTTAGTTGCCCACTCCCTTACATGAGCACATATGTTTTGTGCCAGCCGCGATACTACACTACTACCAGTCAAGGCTATCTAGAATGGAT
>QQTW01003581.1_pt1 | contig 11496 bp, 9 predicted proteins | sample 1904831 | NCBI WGS metagenome assembly QQTW01 (sample SAMN09435610, study PRJNA476489) | Subsurface metagenome, whole genome shotgun sequencing project.
AACTCTTGACAATTCCGGGTTTTGGGCCGCTACCTTACTATTTCGACCGCTGGTTTGGCCTCGACTATAACCTCGGGCGCTACGCCGACCAGGCATTCTGGACGGTTGTTGTGATGGATATCTGGCACTGGACACCGTTTGTGACGCTGGTGATGTTAGCAGGTCTTAGTGCAATGCCCAAAGAGCCCCTGGAGTCCGCCAAGGTCGACGGCGCGAATAGTGTGCAAATCTTGCGCCACATCACCCTGCCGCTCCTCATGCCGGTGCTACTAACTGTAGTTTTTTTGCGGGTGATGGACGCGCTTCGCATTGTCGATGAGGTATGGATGCTCACGAGCGGAGGGCCGGGGACGGCAACGCGCTACATCGGTATTCATATCTGGCGGGTGGTCTTTCCGCAGACATCTTACGGCTACGGCTCGGCCATGTCGATGCTGCTCCTCTATTTCACGGTCGTCATTTGCTGGTTTTTGTATGTCACCATCATGGGAAGGGGACAGCGCGAGTGAAGGCCGTCAAAACGTATCCAGCCCGCACAGAGGCTAAAGTAAACGTGTCCAGAAGGTCGCGGCGTACCTGGGGGGCTGTCGGCACGTACCTGTTCTGGACGCTCTCGAGCCTTATCACTTTACTTCCCATCTACTGGCTCGTGCTGGTCTCGACACGTAGCCGGGTCGACCTCTTCGGCTCGCCCGATCTCTCGCCGACCTTCTTTCAGGGAGTCTATACCGACAACTTCGCCAACCCGTTTGTCCATGGGTCGCAAGGCGATTACCTTCTCAACTCGGTTATCATCGCCACCGCCAACGCTTTTTTGGTGATTGTCCTGGCTGTGCTGGCAACGTACGCGCTCTCGCGGTGGAAGCTGCCGGGCTCGAGCAGCCTTTTCTTCTGGACCATCACCAACCGCATGGCTCCACCCGCCGCCTTTATGCTACCGCTTTTTTTGCTCTTTACCTCCGTTTTCAAGCTCCGCGACTGGACGCTTTTCGACACTCACTCAGGGCTGATTCTGCTCTACTGCGTCTTTAATCTGCCCTTCGCCATCTGGCTCCTTAAGGGCATCATGGACGGCATCCCAAGCGAACTCGACGAGGCAGTTTTGATTGATGGTGGTGACCTATGGACGGTGCTCTCACGCATCATCGTGCCGCTGGCTGCTCCCGGCATCGCCATTACCGGCCTCCTAAGCTGGGTGTTCGCCTGGAACGAATACCTCTTTGCCGCTACCTTGACGAGCGTAAACGCACGCACCATCACTACCGGCTTGGCTGAATTTGTCACCGTGACAGGTACCAACTGGGGCGAGATGGCCGCCGTCGCGCTCGTGTCACTGGCCCCTGCGCTTCTGCTCCTGACGCTGGTGCAGCGGCACATCGTAGCGGGCCTTACCTTCGGAGCGGTCAAGGGATGAGCGACGACACTGCGCTTGACACACCAGTTGAACCAACGGGGCGCAAAGGCTTCTTGCCCATTCCTACAAACTGGTTCGACCGCCTCTTTATCGGGGTGATCGGACACGTCGCCCTCAACCTGCTGTGGCTGCGTTTTTTAGAGGCGAGCGTGCCGCTGCTCGTTGGCACCATTCTGGGGGTCATCTGGATCGTCATTGTGATGCTATGGGGGTGAGTCCCAATCTTCTGGAGCTTCACGGCAAACGGGCGCTGATTACCGGAGCGAGCAAGGGCATCGGACGGGGCCTCGTCTCGGCCTTTGCTGCGCAGGGGGCCGATATCGTCGTGGTCGCCAGAGATGAAACCGGTCTCACCGAGGTGGCAAGAGAGGTCGAGGCCGCCGGGCGAAGCTGCCGGGTTCTCTGCGCAGATTTGGCCGATATGGCAGCGGTAGCGCGGGTCGCAGCTGAAGCGGGAGAGGTTCACATTTTGGTCAACAACGCGGGCGTCAGCTACCCGGAGAGCGCCTTGGAAACGAGCCTCAAGCACTGGGAGCATACGTTTGCGGTCAATGTGCGGGCGGCGTTCTTCTTAGCGCAGGCGTTTGGCAAGCCGATGCTGAGGCGGGGCTGGGGCCGTGTGGTCAACATCTCGTCGCAGTCGGGGCTCGTGGCGCTTACTGACCACACCGCCTACTGCGCCTCGAAGGGGGCTCTGGAGATGATGAGCAAAACCTTAGCGCTCGAGTGGGCACCGAGGGGCGTCACCGTCAACTGCGTCGCGCCGACCGTCATCAACACACCGATGGCCGAGACGGCGTTTCCTACCGCTGAAGCTAAAGCCGGGATGCTCAGCCGTATTCCCGCCGGACGGTTTGGCGAAGTCCATGAGGTAGCTGCCGCCGTACTCTTCTTAGCTTCAAACGCCGCCGCGATGATCACCGGGGAAACGCTTAAAGTAGATGGTGGCTGGACCGTTCAGTGAGGATGCGTTCATGACGACCCTAACAAGAGGAGAAGCTGGCAGAGAAGACCTGCCCGAGATGATGGCAGCGGTGATCTGTTACGGACCGAAAGACTACCGGCTCGAGGAACGTCCGGTGCCGAACGTCAGCGCAAGCGAAGTTCTGGTCAAGGTGCGCGCGGTCGGCATCTGCGCTTCGGACCTCAAGTGCTACCAGGGCGCGCCGATGTTCTGGGGCGACGGCGTGCGCGCCGGCTACTGCGAGCGGGAGGTCATCCCCGGTCACGAGTTCGTCGGTGAGGTCGCCCTGCTCGGCGAAGGGGCGGCCGAGAAGTATGGTCTAAAGGTCGGCGATCTGGCCGTTTCGGAGCAGATCGTGCCTTGTGGCGTGTGCCGCTACTGCCTGCGCGGGGAGTACTGGATGTGCCGGGTTCATGACATCTACGGCTTCAAACACGCCACCCCCGGCGCGATGGCGGAGTACATGAAGTTTCCGGCCAAGGCGCTCAACCACCGGGTGCCTGCCGGGATGAACGTAACCCACGCAGCCTTTATCGAGCCGCTGGCGTGCGGCATTCACGCGGTCGAGCGCGGCGACATCGGCTTTGGCGACACCGTGGTGATCGCCGGCTGCGGTCCCTTGGGGCTGGGAATGGTGGCCGCAGTCAAGTTGCGGGGTCCGGCCCGCATCATTGCCGTCGACCCGAACGAAAAGCGGCTCGAGCTGGCCAGGCGCTGCGGCGCGGACCTCGCTTTAAGCCCGGCAACCGACGACGTAGTCGCGCAGGTACAGGAGCTGACCGACGGTTACGGTTGCGACGTCTACCTCGAGGCGTCGGGGCACCCCTCAGCGGTCGAACAGGGCTTGCAGATGATCCGCAAGCTCGGCACCTTCGTCGAGTTCAGCGTGATGCGCGAGCCGGTCACGGTGGACTGGACAATCATTGGCGACACCAAAGAACTCAACATCCACGGCGCGCACCTAAGCCCACATACGTACCCGGTAGCGATTCGGATGCTGGAGCAAAAGCTCTTGCCGATGGCAGAAATCGTGACCCACACCCTGCCCCTGGCACACTTTCAAGAGGGCTTTGAGCTGGTAGCGCAGGGACAAGTTTCTGTTAAAGTAGTACTCATCCCCTAAATTAAGGATTACCATGACCAACCTTTTTGATCTAACAGGCAAGCACGCCCTCGTGACCGGCGCAGGGCGCGGCATCGGGCTCGAGATCGCCCGGACGCTTCAAACAGCCGGAGCTATTGTCACGGTCGCCGAGTACATGGAGGAGACGGGCCGCCGCGCCGCCGCAGAACTCGGCGGGCACTTTGTTCAGGTCGACGTGCGTGAGCCGGAGAGCGCCGAGCGGATGGTCGCGGAGGCTGAAAACGTTGCCCCCATCGACATCCTGGTCAATAACGCCGGCATTGCCGAGAACGTCGCCGCCGAGGAGACTTCGGACGCGTCGTGGCTGAACGTCCTCGATGTCAACTTGAACGGTGTCTTCTGGTGCTGCCGCGCCGTGGGCCGGCGAATGCTCTCACGGGGGCATGGGACCATCGTCAACATCGCCTCGATGTCGGGCGTCATCGTCAACAAACCGCAGCCGCAGGCCGCCTACAACGTCTCCAAGGCGGGCGTCATCATGCTGACCAAGTCTTTAGCCGCCGAGTGGGCCGCGCAGGGTGTCCGGGTCAACGCGGTGTCGCCGGGGTATATCGGCACCGAGATGACCAAACAGGGGATGAGCAACCCCGACTGGAACCGGCAGTGGCTTACGATGACCCCGCTGGGCCGCGTCGGCGAACCGGCAGACATTGCCCACGCAGTTTTATACCTGGCCTCGGACGCGGCGCGCTTTGCCACCGGCACGAACCTGATCGTCGACGGAGGTTATACGGCCTGGTAACGACTTGGCGACCCTTTCAGAAACGTAGGGCTCGAGTGAGGCTGACAGCGGAATGTAATTTTTCACACGCGTGTTTAGCCTCGTACCGCTCACCCCGAAAAGCTCGTTTTCGACCCTCCCGCTTGTTACTGTGGCGTAGTTGAAGCCTGTACAAAAATCCAAGCGGTCACTTCATCTGTCGGGCGGGTTTTGGCTCAGGAGGGGAACGATGCGTCACTTTAAGCGTTGGGTCATCGTGGGGCTACTTCTAGTGCTGGCAGCGTGTAACACTGCCAGCGGGCCGGAGACAGGATTAGAAGCGCAGGCAGCGGGACGCTACATCGTCGTGCTCAAACAGGCCGCCGCACCGGGCGGGCACGCCGCCAACCAGGCTCGGGCCGCCGAGATCGCCCGGGGCTTCGGACTGTCCGCTGAGAAAACCTACGGCAGCGCCCTTTTCGGCTTCGCCGCCAGCATCCCCGAAGGACGGCTGAACGCCCTCAAGCGCGACCCGCGCGTCGCCTATATCGAGGCCGATCAGATCGTCAGCATTGCCCAACAGACCACCCCGACGGGGGTGCGGCGCATCTTCGCCGATGACAACCCGAACCTCACCATTAACGGTCTCGACGACAAGCGCATCAACGTGGACGTGGCGGTCATTGACACCGGCATCGACCTCGAGCACACCGACCTGAACGTCTACCGGAGCACCAACTGCTCGGGCGGCAGCCCCATGCGCGGCAAGTGCGGTTCCGGCGGCGACGACGACAACGGTCACGGCACCCACGTCGCGGGCAGCATCGGCGCGCTCGACAACGGCGTCGGCGTGGTCGGCGTCGCGCCCGGCGCACGCCTCTGGGGCGTCAAGGTGCTGAGCAAGAGCGGCAGCGGCTACACCTCGTGGATCATCGCCGGCATCGACTATGTGACGGCGAACGCAGCCGAGATCGAGGTCGCCAACATGAGCCTCGGCTGCGAGTGCGTGAGCACGGCCCAGGACGACGCCATCGCCAAGTCGGTCGCAGCGGGCGTGACCTACGTCGTCGCGGCAGGCAACAGCGACAAGGACGCCGCCACCTTCTCCCCCGCCAACCACCCCGACGTCATCACCGTCTCCGCACTCGCCGACTTCGACGGCGAACCGGGTACTCTGGGCGCAGCCACCTGCCGCGCCGACGAGGACGATACCCTCGCCAACTTCAGCAACTTCGGCGCGACTGTAGAGATCGCCGCGCCGGGTGTCTGCATCCTCTCGACCTGGTTCGACGGCGGCTACAACACCATCAGCGGGACCAGCATGGCCTCGCCGCACGCGGCGGGCGCGGCGGCGCTGCTGGCGGCGAGCGGCATGACCGACCCCGCCCAAATCAGCGCTACCCTTGAGGCGGAAGGAAACTTCAACTGGACCGACGACTCCGGCGACGGCATTAAAGAGCCGCTGCTGGATGTAAGCGACACAGCTGTTTTTGCGCCTGCGACCTTCTAACGGAAAATAACCGGCTTCAAACACACCTGCCCTCAAGGCAACAGCTTGGGGGCATTGTTTTGTGGGCCTAACCGTCCGACTCCTCTTCATGAGCGGGCGTACCCTTCGTTTTTGCCGTCACGGCGACCACGACACCTGCCAAAATCACACCCATCCCCAGCAGGCCGGTTCTGCTCACGGTCTCGCCCGCCAAACCGACGCCCAAAAGAACCGCCACCACCGGGTTGACGTAGGCGTAACTGCTCAACAGTGCGGGGCGAACGTTGCGCTCCAGCAGGTACACGTAGGCGCTGTAGGCCAGCAGTGAACCGAAAGTGATGAGGTACAGGAGGGCGAGGCTCGAGGCCATTGAGGGCAGCTGCACGAGCCGTTCCCCGCGCAGCAGCGCCACCGGGACGAAGACGAAGCCGGCGCAGAGCATCTGCGCGGCGCTCGCCATGAGACCGGGCGGTTGGGGCAAGGTCCGGCTCCAGACCGAGCCGAAGGCCCAGCCGACGGGGGCCAGAAAGAGGATCACCGCAGCTACCGGGGCCGTCCGCAGCTCAGCTCCGGCGTTGAGGAGCGCCACGCCGGCCAGTCCCAGAACCATGCCCAGCCACTCGAGCCGACTGACGCGGCCCCGCCAAAACAGCGAAAAGAGCGCGAACCAGAGCGGCATGGTCGAGACCACCACGGCGGCCACGCCGGAGGAAACGCCCAGCGACTCGGCCAGGGTCACGCTGCCGAGTCCGGTAACCAGCAGCAGGGTGCCCACGAGCGCCGAGCCGCGCCACTCTACCCAGGTAGGGTCGGCGTCGCCGCGCAGCCGCAGGTAGCCGTAGAGAAGGCCACCCGCTGCCAGGAAGCGCACCGCCAGCATGGTGTAAGGGGGCATCGTCGCCACCGCAATTTTGATGGCGAGGTAGGTCGAGCCCCAGACGAGGTAGAGGACGCCGAGCGCAACTGCCGTTCCTACAAGCGTCTGGTTGAATCGGGAGGGCTGTCTAACCATCCTTCAAGTGTGAGGCACCAGCAGAGAAAAAGCTATCCGCTTTTTAGCGTCAAACTCGTAGCCGAACCAAACTTCCAGCTGAAACTTCCAGCCGAACGTGGTGTACCGCCTTAGCCTGAGCTGTAACCTCAACCAAGTCATTTGCTTACTCGGGTGCTGGGGCAGCTTGCCTTAACCGCATGGGTTGCCGGCTTTGCAAACTACACAGGGACAGCTGAACGTGAGGCTCAAGCCACTTTTTCAGAACCCTGCTGCGATGTGAAGGGACGCGACGACTGCACCAGCGCCATACTTTAGACTTCGTGACGTTAGACTTCAGGAGATGGGCGGCGAAACGTTCACCTACAAAGTTGCCAAGGCTGACGTGGTTCGCATTTTCTGGCAGGGTCGCTGCGTCCTGACGCTAGGGGGTACGCGGGGCCGCATCCTTGCAGCTCAACTCGCAGCTGCCGGCCCTGAGGAAGTGCAGGGCGTGCTACAACGCGCGACCGGCAACTTCAAGCGGGGCAACGAGCGCCGCCGCAAACGGCAGCTGTGATGGCGAAACAGCACGACCAAAACCTCAACCTTTGTACTTGTTTACTTTTCGTCGTAGAATAACGACGTGGGTACAAGAACAGCTGGAGAGAGTCCCTGGCGGCGTCTTTTTGAAGAGGTGCGGGGGGCATTGAAAGGGCGGCGCGACGCGTCGGGGATAGTGGGGTCGATCAACTGGCTGCGCAAGCAGATGGAATTGCGCGGGGCCAACCCCAATGTGGTCCGCAACATCATCTACCGCGACAAGGGCAAGCTGGCCGACAAACGGGTGCTGTTTGCGATTCTGGGCGAGCTGTGGGAGAGTACCGGCAAGCCGCCGCTGCGCGCGCCCGAACTCGAGGTGCTGCTGAGCAGCCCCGCCGAGGGCGAGCAGGAGGTCGTGCAGCTGCTGGGCCGCGAAAAACGCCGGGCCTACGGGGGCTTTGTCGGGGCGGTGCGAGCGGGACAGCACCCGAAGCTGCTGATTACCGGCAGGCAGGGGTCGGGTAAAACGCTGCTGATCGACTTTATTCAGGGGGCGCTCGAGGCCCCCCCCCCGAGGGTGGCCGGGGAGATCGTCCGGCAGGAGTTTTCAGCCACCGACCTCTCGGCGGCGCTGTTGCAGCTGGCGCTGACCGTGGGCGTCTCCGCCGAGGTCTTCGAGGCCAAACTCATCAAGGTGGGCGTCGCGGGCGCGTATTCGGTTCAGGCCGACGCGCAGGCCGACGTGGCGCGCGTGATCCTCGAGCGCCTCAAGGGTCGCAGCGAACCGCTGGTGCTGCTGCTGCATGTGTCGCAGTCGGGGTCCGGCCCCCACGACCAGCTGGGGAACGCGCCGCTACGCCTCAACACCCCCGATGTGCCCCGGGTGGGGCTGACCGAGTGGCTCTGGCACACTCTGCTCGAGCCCGTCAGCCGGCTGAACCATGTCAGCTTGCTCGTCAGCATGGCGAACCTGCCGCTGCCGCTCAGCGCCCACGCCGGAGCCTTCGAAGGTCCCGTCAAACTCAGCCCGCCGACCACCAATGAAGCGCGGCGCTTTGTCCGGGCGCGGGTGCAGCACCTGCCGCCGGAGCAGCAGGAAGGGTTGGTGCAACGCGCCAAACGCTCGTTTGAAGACCTCCGCACCCTGACACTCCTGGCCGAAGCGCGCGAACCGCTGGAAAACAGCCGCCACACCGAACAGCTCGGGCAGCTCGTGGTAAGCAGCAGCGACGCCCGCCTGAAGGGCTTTTTGGGGGCGCTGGCGGTGCTCTCCTTGCCGGAATACCCGATGGTCACCCAGGACGCCCTCGAGTCCCTGCGGGAGGGCGAGCCGAGCGCGCTCAGCAGCCTCGAGCTGGCCTTTTTAGACGCCGTCCCCGGCGAACCAGGGTGCTGGCGGCCCTTTTCACGGCAGTTCGCGCGGGCGTTGCGGCGCAATCTCAAAGGAGCCGAGCCCGAGCGCTTTCGGGCGCTGAGTCTGGCCGCCAGCCACCTTTATACCGAGGCCGCGCACAAAGCGCCCCGGAGCGACGCGGCGGGGCGTTTCGTGCATCACCTGTTCGCCGCCCGCGCCTGGGCGGAGCTGACCGCCTGGGCTGAAGGGGCCACCGTGCCGCAGTCGCTGCTGCAACGGCTCTGGCGCGCTGCCCAGCTCGAGCTGGGCGGCCACCCTCGAGACGCGAAGTCCGGCGTCGACTCCGGCATTAATCCAGACATCAACCCCGGTGTTAACCCAGACGTCACCCCCGACGTTACTCCCGATATCAACCCCAGCACCGAGATCTTTGAAAAGGTCGCCCTTCAGGTCGCGGGCTACTACGTGCGGCTGGGCAGCACCGAGCACCCCGACGCGGAGGCGGCGCTCGCGGTGCTGGCCGCCTCGGACGATCCCAAACTGCGCGCCTGGACGCTCCTCAAGCGCGCCGAGAGCGCCGTGCTGCAAGGCCGTTTTGAACACGCCGAGACGCTTCTGGAGAGCTGGAGCGAAGTGGGCGACCCGGTTTTGAGCATCGAGGCGGCGCTGATCCGGGCCAACCTCGCCCGCTGGCACTCGCGCCTGGGCGACGCTGCCGCGCTGACCCAGCAGAGTATCGAGGCGCTGGCCCAGGCTCAGACCGAGGGCGGGGCGCAAACGCCCACATTGGCCGTGAGAGTCGCCCTCTGGGCGGGCCTCATCGCCAAAGACCAGGGGGCGCTGGGGGACGCGCTGGCCCGCTTTAAGGCTACCGAAACGGACGACGAACTGCTCCGCGCCCGCCTCCGTTTTCAGACAGGTGACGTGCTGCTAGCACTCGGGCGCTTTGCCGAGGCGCACACGGCGCTTTCAGAAGCGGTCACTGGTGCCTACGGGGGGGAAGCGCCCGCTTCCGAACGCGCCCGCTACCTCTCGCGGCGCGGCACCTTGCTGCGACGTCAGGGCGCTCTGGACGCCGCGCGCGCCGACTTTACGGCGGCCAAAACGGTGCTGCTCGGAGCCGAACTCGGGGCCGGATCGTTTCGCCTGCACTTCGAAGAGGCCAAGGTCCGCGACGAAGAGGCACTCAGCAGGCTTGCCGAGGGCCGGATCGCCGCCGCCATCGTTGCCTTGCAGGAAAATCTCGAGGCCTTTGCCGCCTACGGCGAACGCTACGGCGTCGACCCGAGTTTTCGGGTTCTGCGCGGCACGTTGCGTCTGGCGGTAGCGTACGGCTGCCGCACCTTCGGTCATCCCTACCGGCTGCCGCTCGGCCCCTTTCCTGAAGCGGCGGCGCGTCATCCTGATTTGCAGCAGGCGCGGCGGCTCGTGCGCGGGGTGCTCACGACCTTGCAGGGGGCCTCTGAACGCTATGGGGGGCTAAAAATGCAGGCGCATCTGAACTCGAGCCTGCTGCTGCCTCCGGCGGAGGCTGTTGCTGAGGCGGAACAGGCCCTGATGCTGGCGCGCTACCCCTATCAGCAGGGACGGGCGCAAGCGTATCTGACGGCGGCGCTTTTGCGCAGCGACGAGCCCGAGCGCGCCCGGGAGAGCAGCGCCTTGGCGCAGGGATTTTTGCACGCCGCCGCCACCGACGACTACGCCCTGTGGGCCTATCTGGCGACGCTCGAGGCCAGCGCCCTGCTCTCCTTAAACGCCTCGCAGGAGGCCCACGCCCACATCTTTGCGGCGCTCCAAAAGCCGCAGCTGAGTCCCTACCACGACCTGCTGCTGCACCGGCTCGGCGAGGCCGCCGAACGGCTGGGACAACCGCTCGACAGCGCGGCGCTAGGGCTGGACGGCGGCCCGCTGCCCAGCACCGTCCGCCCCGCCGACGCGCTGGTGATGCGCTGGCGCACGCGCGGCAGCCACGCGCCCCTCGAGACGTCCGGATGACCTGTCGGACGGATAACCAGTCGGCTGAGCGACCCTGGATGAACAAGCGCACATGAACACCCCGCGAGGCGCGTGCGCCTTTGTCTACGCCCCGCAGCTGAGCGCCTACCGGCTTTCTGAAACGCACCCCTTTAAACCCCTACGGCTCGAGCTGACCCGCAGCCTGCTCTACGCCTGTAATTTGCTTAGCCCCGACCACGAAGTCGCCCCCGAACCTTTCACCGAAGCCGAGCTGTTAGGGCTGCACGACCCGGATTTCGTCGCGGCGGTCAAGGCGGTTTCGCGCGGCGAAGAGGTAGCGAACGCCCCCCACTACGGCCTCGGCACCGCCGACAACCCCATCTTTGCGGGCATGCACGAGGTTGTCTTGAACGTCTGCGGCGCGTCGGCGACAGCGCTGCGCCTCGTCGCCTCGGGACAGGTGACACGGGCCGTCAACCTCTCCGGTGGCCTGCACCACGCGGGCCGGGCCACCATGTCGGGGTTTTGCACCTACAACGACGTGGCGCTAGCTATTCACGAGGCCGTCAGCCGCTATGGTCTGCGCGTCGCCTATTTAGACCTCGACGCACACCACGGCGACGGCGTGCAGAACTTTTTTTACGAGTCCGAACAGGTCCTGACACTGAGCCTGCACGAGTCGGGGCGGCACCTGTTTCCGGGGACGGGCTTCTCCTACGAGGTCGGGCGTGGGGCGGGGCGCGGCCTGAGCGTGAACGTGCCGCTCGAGCCCTTTACCGATGACGCCTCCTACCACGAGCTGCTGCGCGCGGTTTTGCCTCGCGCCCTCGAGGTGTTCCGGCCCGACCTGATCGTCTTGCAGGCCGGGGCCGACATGCACCGCCACGACCCACTCTCGCACCTGCACCTGAGTGTGCAGGGGATCGCCGAGAGCTACCAACACGTCAGCAGTCTCGCCGACC
>QQTW01003582.1_pt1 | contig 11494 bp, 12 predicted proteins | sample 1904831 | NCBI WGS metagenome assembly QQTW01 (sample SAMN09435610, study PRJNA476489) | Subsurface metagenome, whole genome shotgun sequencing project.
GCGGGCAATTGACATCGAACACCACGCGGTCGAGTTTCATTTACTTTTATATCCATGAGTCATAAATAGCACCAAGGATAGTACATTGTTAAGCCATACATATTGATAATTGGATACGCCATCTTTATACTTAATGACGCATCATTAATTTGATTATAATATTACTTTACAGTTTACTAGTTTACGGCAATAGAAGTCACCATTTGTGTCGTTCCAAAATGCGATTCGTTCGTCACCAACGGTAGTGATAAAATCGACCTTTTGTTCGGTTTTTGTGCTATCTTTTTCGTACCATACGATTACAGCAAGCCAATGGGATGGCTCTTGTAGATCAAGGTAGGTATTGTACCATTCTTCGTCGATTTCAACCATTGAGTTGCTAAAGATAGCTTGATAGAATCGATGGCGCGTTAAGTCATCACAATTGTATGTAAATGGTTCGTTGCCATTGCGTTTGATTGTTTCAATAAATCCGGCTCGACGTAACCGATTACGCATGATGTAATCGGGAGCATGTTCCGGATATCCGTCATTGAATTGAAACGTTCCACTTGATTCATTGTAGTCGCAATTTGTGTCAAGGAAATGTTTTGTTGCGCTCATGATACCCCAATATTTGATTTATAATGAAAGTCGTAATTTAGTGGTTTCCTCGAATATGTCTTTGAGCATAACGTCGCCAACATTATCGAAGGATTTGACTTCGGTACAGGAATCTTTGTGTGCGTCGATAAGCATAAAAGTAACGGTATAAGTATCGTTACCTTCAAGAATTACCTTGATGTAATTGGCAATTTTGCTGCCTTTGAATCGAAACGAAATACCATTTTCTTCGACACATGGATTCCACATGCCAATCATTGCTTTGAGCCGACCATTGCCACCCATTTGTTGGATAATGGTTTGCGCGATTTCTTTCTGTTCGTCGGTAGGCATGATTTTACTTTACGCACGCTAATTGTGTTTAATAAAATCATCGATAAAGTCATTGTTTTGAAATAAACATTTGATAATGACCTCCCTTGCTATTGACGTTTGTTGAATCCTTGTGGTTTACGTTTGGGTAGGGGTGTGTTGAATTGCTCTGTCAAAATTTGTATACCAACAGAAGTCAATCCATAAGCGGCTTCGACGGCAACAATTTGAGGTTTGCGCTTTTCGATGAAAGCGGTCATAATATGTCACCGTCGGCGATGCTAAATCCGGTTACAGACATGGATGTACGAATGTTGATTTACCATCCGAGTCATGGTTACATTGGTCGTAATATCGACAAATATTTTGTTATTGACGATGATTGAAATGACTTATAAAAAAAGAAGTGCAAGGTTTAAGTTACACTTCGATAAACATTATTTATTACGTTGGCGGACACGGTTCGATACCATATCGTTTTCGCATGATTTTGAATAATGCGATTCTCACCTCATATGGGTCGCGGTGGGGATGAAAGGTGAGGCATATACCATTGTTCAACACAAGACTTTCGTGTGCAGTTAACGTTAATGGTGAATATTCCCCATGCTTCGATACTCTCAAGTGCATATTGACATTTGGATTTTTACGTAATAATTCTAAGCATTCAACAGGTATCAATTCAATTGTCCAACTACCATCACGAATGCTAAACCATGCGGCTCCAACTTTACCCACTTTGAACGCAATATTTAAATTAGTAGCTTGTGCTTGAGCGATCGCTTGAGAGTCATATTCGCCCATCGCTATTTGATGCCATACCGTGTTCCATACCTCCCATTTGTGGGGGTTGGGTTGAGAGGGACGAACCATGTACCGAATGGGTGCGGGTTTTAATGACTCGGCGCTTACCCAAGTATACCAATATTGATTATTGTGTAGTACTTGGATAAACATGTAATCACAATATTGAGCTATACTTTCGACTTCGCAATGTCGTCCCACCACTGTTGAATTATGCGTGTCGCACTTTAAACTTTTGGGGTTGGTTGGGTCACCCTTGTATGTTGGATAAATGGTAATGAGTTTTTTGGTTATCCATATCTTGTTTGTCATCAGCAATACTTCGATGAATATTTCATTAAGTCGATTCCATCTCCACTTGCGTTGAAGTCATCAATTTGGTAGTTTTCCTCGATTAATATCTCGAACTCATTGCGAGTCTTTTGGACATTATGGAATAATTCGCATACAGGTATGAATATTGCACTTCGCCGTAATGGAAACAACCAAACCAACTCTTGAATTGAATAAGCATTATCGGTATCGAGCAGAACGTAGGATACCAACTCGTTGAAATGCCTTTCGGTAAAGTGGGTGTCGGCGATTGTGCTGACGATGGTGCGTCCAACGATTAAATCGGCTTGAGCGCCACCGATGCGGTTGCTAAGGTTAAACAATGGGTTAAGGATAACTTCGTCCGATTTGAGTCCACGGGACTGGCAACAACGGGCAATATTCCCAACGATAACGGAAGCTTCGTCGATGGTTGAAGTCCATTCGCTTGCCCACTTTTTATCGGTTTTGACCTCCGTGCCACTTCTTAATGCTCGAATGAAAGGTTTGACGAATTCGTGTTCGTGCGAGTTTCGATATGATAAGTCGAGGGATGCAGCAATTACACACGCTATTGCTTCTTCAGGTATTTTGTCGTGTGGTTTGAAATATTCGTCAAATAACCCATCGAGTTTTGATTTTGATATGTACGTTTCGGCATATGTATCTTTCAACCAATAACGATTATTGACGTATCCGAAATGTCGGAGTAATGCGTACAAACCAATCGCTTTTATAAATCCTCGATGTGGTGAATTTGTTTGGATTGGGGTGTGTCCCAACTTTTGATTTGCTTCATTAATGATTTTGTTGATTGTGTCATTATGGCGTTCGGCAAACCAATTTGAAATTGGACTTGGATGATGTATTTTAGCAACGAGTGACATGTTTTTATATGGTGGTAGGTTAAATGATTAACGTGCGTTTTGTACAAAACGCATATCTTGGTAGTGATATTTACGGGTGCTAATGTGGTTGAAATCGAGGGGTAAATTGTCCTTCGTCCCAAGTGAAATTCCACCAACCGTCCGATAGAATCGTAAAGTTACGCAACATTTTCATTTGGGTTGGTGTTACGCGCCATGCTCCATTTTTATCGACTTCACTTACATTTTGCTCGACAAACATCCCAAGTGTCATATCGACTCCTGGGGTGATATTCCCAAACGATTGAATTGATATTTCGACCATCAATGCAAGGAGTAGCAATGCGGCATCGGGCGAATTCGACTTTAACGCTTGCTTTACCGAATGTAAGTTGCTTTGCACGTCGGGGTTGTTGGGGTCGTTGGGGTTGGGTACGGGTTTGAAACGTTGGGGTAGTTTTGTATCGGGGGTCAATTCCACGATTTGACCATTTGGTTTGAGTCGAATGGGTACAACATTTTCGCCATGTTTGTATCCATTAAAGTTTTTATATTCAAACCCCTTTTTGATTGCGTAAAATACACTATGTTGTGCCGCACCCGCCGCCGTTAGATATGCATCTTCGGTAATATAGGGTACGTGATTGTCGCTTTGTTCGTGTAGGTCGAAGAACTCTTCGTAACTCGCGTATATCGTAAAATGAATATCGGGGTTGATTAAGCCGAAATTTGTTTTTTCTTGAATAATGGTTGTCCAACCTCCTCCCAATGCGTTGGAATGTTGAAATAGGTTCCATCGATTATTGGTTGGATTCAAGACAAATGTTTGTGTGACAATTGATTGCACGAGCATTTCACCCACTTTGATTATTTTTGGGTAAAACAAAGTTATTTGTTCGTGTAGCATTATGGATTAATCCCAATTACTTTAATGCGATAAGCGTAAGTAAAAGCGATTGTATCGTTATTTATTTTGCCACGACCACAATGCGCTACGGCAACGATAAATCTTCGATTGGTACGAGAAAGTTGAGCAGTTCAAGTTTATCGCACAGGATGGATACTGGGAAAAACCATTAATCGTCCGGCATCGAAGTGACGGTGGTTGCCATAAAAAATAAAACACCCAGTGGCGGTAATTTCAAACGTAATGGTGCATGTATCCCGATAATCCTCATACCTCGATTGGGTTTGGCAGCGATTGGAAACTCATTTGCTGACCCCGATCGATTTGCGATCGCGCTTTTCTCCGCCCTTATGCGATCGCACTTAACGAATTCGTGAACAGTGAGGAACGAACTGTTGCCCGTTCCCCGTTAAGAGTTCACGAATTTGTTGAGTATTGGTGCAGAGTTCCCCCTGCACCGACACTGATTACAAATTGAACAAGCTAAGTTGTTTGATTGGTGTTTTGTTTGTGGTAATGCTGGTAGTTGCTACTGGTTTGGTGGTTTGGGTTATCGATGGTGCTTTACCTATCAATTGGTTGCAGGAATTGATATAGTCGGACAACCATTCAACCCCATTAGCATCGCGTTGTAGAAGCATATCGATTACTTCTTGACTCAAGGTTGTTGCACCGACACTTTTATCTTGTCCCAACCAAAACTCGTTAGTTTCATTGTCCTCCTCGGCATCTTCTTTCTCGGTTTGGTCATCGTTTATTTTGTCTCGAAGTACGTCACCATCATGTTCGGACATAATTGCTTCAATATCACCGAGTCGATGTTTGATTTGGTCGATACGAACGATACCATCGAATTGTTTGTTGACGAGGGATTGACACCGAATAACTTCAGTTTTTGCCTGTTCGAGTTCGACTTCAAGTTGCTTTAACCTATCGGGTATCGAAGTAACCAATTCATCGATACTATCCAAGATTTTGCTTACTTTGAGTACGACTTCTTTACTATCAAACGTGTAGATTGAATTGCCACGAAGTTGGATATCGATATCTTTTTTGTAGGTATCGAAACAGCCATAAATATTGAAGTTACGATATTTCCCCAACAATGTGTAGTATATTGTCTTTGACTCCAATAATTGTTTACGGCTGCGTACTAGGTTTGATTCAAGTTGGGTACGTTCGATAATTGAGGGTATACCAGCGATATTTTTGATATCTTTGGCAACCAATTCCATTATGCTGGTGGTGTAGGCAACGTTTGCATTCCACTGTTTGGTTTCGTAGGCAAGGGAGAATTGTTGCTGCTCGTGCTGGAGCAATTGTGAAAGTAGCATGTTCAATTCATCACGTAGGTTTGCCTCCTCGACAAGGAGTGGATTTCCGGTAGCAAGGGATTTGACCTGGTTGTACGAATAAACCACATCTTCACAGTTCTCGATATCGTCACAGTCGCTATTGAAGAACTTTTCGATAAATTCTTGTTTGGTTGCGAGTGCTTGCCATCGAAGTGCATCAAGTCGTTCGGTAATGTAGCGGAATATGGTAACAGTTTTTACCTTGCTTATAAGCAGTTCGCCATTACCTTGTCGTTCTGCCCTGCCGTGGCGTTGCTTGAGGTCGCTTGGTCGCCAAGGTGCATCGAGGTCGTGGACAAATTCGATACCGCGTCTGTGGACATTGCATCCTGTACCGAGTTTGCTGGTACTGCCGAATAGTATCTGAACTTTGCCTTGTTCGAGCAGCTTGTACAGTTGGGGTCGGGAATCGGCATCGTAATCGTGAACAAAGGCAATCTGCGATTCGGGGATACCGAGCGACACAAGTAGTAATTTTATGTAGTCGTACACGTTGTACTTGTCGGGCTTTGGTGTCGAGTAATCGCAAAACACGAGTTGGGTACGTTTGGTTGACTGGCTTGCCTTCCAGATTTGCCATATATTCCACGCGCACTCATGCAATTTACTACTATACGCTTCAGTAGGCTCACCAATCAATCGAGCAGATAAGGCGCATTTATTGAAATCGGTGGTAAGCCACAGCCAGTTATCCTTGTCGGGATCGACTTTACGATTCTGGATATCGGTAGCACGTTGGTAGGCATTGCTCAAGAATTTGAGTTGTGCTTCGGATGGTGGAACTACAACATCGATATATTTGACCTGTGGGATTTCGAGTTGTTGTGCCGATTCGGGGTGCGTCGTTTGATTGACGATATCGAGGAATTGCTTGCATAGCGATCGCAGGGGTTGGAGATTGCAAAAGCTTTTGAATCGGGTAACAACTTTATACTGACCACTTGCCGATATTTCAGCACCATTAGATATGATGCCGAAGTATGACATAAACTTATCGAAAGCGCTGATACCAAGTTGTTCAAGTTGTTTGGCTGCGAATATTTTGAGCCAAGTATAGACTTCACAGAGGCTATTACTGATGACGGTTCCAGTTGCACCAATAATTTTGCCACCGATATTACGGATGCTATTCATGGTATTGCCAATGACATGGGACATTTTCATGTAGTTGTCGGTGGCACGTTGGGAATAGCTGGTTTGCAACCCTTTGATATTGGATAGTTTGGTGATGACACTCAGATTTTTAAACATCTGAATTTCGTCGATAGCAATCAAATCAACTTGCAGGTCTTCAAAATCGATGTGATTGTCCTTGCGTTCGGATTGCGTCACCTTGCGGATACGATGTTCGACTGCACTGAGGGCACGTTGAATTTGCTTGGCTGCACCCCGATTCTTTTTGCAATCGCTCAAATAATCGCGTAATATTGCCTTTTCGTCATTAAGGAATTCGAGTTGATACTCCTTTGACAATGCAAGTGCAAAGTATTGGGAATGGGTCAAAATGATGCCATCAAAATCGGCTGATGCCATTGCAGCCGAGAAGTACTTACGACCGTCAGCGTTCATACTTGATGGCACGAGTACGTTGGCAGTAGGATATAACCGTTTCCAATCGGCAAGCAACTGTTGTTCTGTGCCATTCAAAGCTACAAGAATCGGACGTTTGGCGAGTCCCAATCGACGGCATTCCATAATGGCGGCAATTAGGGTAAATGATTTGCCATATCCAACATCGTGACCGATGAAGGTTGATTCGCACGTAACTATTCGGGCAATTCCATCTTTTTGCCACGAACGCAGTCCAATCGTAGGATTGATACCCGGTAGCGTTAAGTACGACCCATCATACTTGCGGTCGATATATACATTGACATTTTGGTTGTAGTGCAAGCATAAATCGATACAACGTTGTTTGTCCGACCATATCCAATCAGCGAATGCTTTTTTGAGTATGGTTGCTTTGTAGCGTGCCTCCTCGGTAGCACAATTCGATGCATCAATGTTTATTTCTTTCTTATCGTCGTAAATCGTTACACGTGGGTCTTGGTTATTGATTGTTTTTTCGAGAATTTGGGCACTATCGAGATATGCCGTACCATATTCGATGGTGTCGCTTGAACTACCACTAACTAGCCAGTACGAAGTATTTTTCGTATCAACTTTGATTATTTTTACGCGGATACGTAATACTTCGCGTGCGAACTGCTCGTAATATTTGCCACTTATCCACCCTGCCCCAAGGGTTGCACTGATATGCTTTTTGAGTAGTAATTGTTGTTTGGACTCCTTTAGTGAGTTCCATTCGATATCAAGTGCTTCGATACAAGCCAATTTTGTATCGCTGGATGAATTTGGTAGCATTGGTAGCGGGAGTGCTGCTTTGAGTGCAGCAGCATTACGGCTGAGTCCGCTGGCATATGCGACTTGTAGCTTTTCGTAAACGTTACCGCTAAGGTATGCGTCCTTTAACTCCCATGCTTGAGTGGTAGGGTTGAAGTATGCAAGGTTTTCGCTTTCGAGCGATTGGATTACATTGGTATTCGATGTTTGGAATAGTTGGGCAATATACGATATATCGAATATGCCTCTGTTTGCCAGGGATAGTGCGATCGCATCGTGGATATTTGCGGCAGTAGTGCTTTCGACTTCGTAGGAACAAACTCGTTTGTGGAATATGTCGGCAACAGTGTCCGAATTGCGTTTCTCCAACCCTCGTACAAGGTAGTAGTTGGGGTCGCTACCGAGCTTTTCGATATTGCGCTTATCGTTGACTTTACCCCATCGATAGATGAAGTTTTCGTACTCCCGTTTGAGTTTGCGCTGCGATGCTTCAATACGCTCACTGTTGGATTGTGCGTGCAAGCATTCGATAGTCGCTTCCCGTAGTCGCCAAAATGACTCAATACGTTCGATTTCGACATTTCGTACCTTAATCAAATTGGAACGCTGCCGTTGATACACTTTACCGTTATGCAGACAAAACGCCATTTGTTTGACATTTTGCAATTCGGGTGGGATGAGGATAATATCGCTCTTTGAGTTATTGGCTACGTAGCACTTCTCGATTTTGATAGCATTAATTGCTTCCGTGATATTGCGACTATCACCGAGCAATGCGAACCCATCGCCGTACAATTTATTTATCGACGGTGTACCGAGTAGGTGTTGAGTATCGGTATAAATTTTGTCTCTAAATACTTGGTAGTTGGCATTGTTGGGGTTGGACTCAATGAGTTGGGTATATTGCAAATCGAATTTTCTGCCATTGAATTCCTTGCAATAGTATCGATTGAGGTAGGTTTCGGTAACTTCACCATCCCCTGTTCCATTCCAATTTTGGGTATCGATATTTACTTTATCGCTTGATATCCAGTTTGGGATAGTAACGAGTTCTGTTTCGGCATCAGACCTATCGACCTTCTGGAATAGCAGAAAATCGGTAGTCACTTCAGTATTGGCGATATCCTTGAAGGTATTGTTTGGCATCCGAAATGCCGTCAATAGTTCGAGTTTGTTGGATAAATGTTCGCGGAATCGTCTGCTACCGGGTGCATCGAGGGTATAGCTTGATGTGATGATACCGATTAATCCACCATCTCTTACCAAGTCGGCACTTTTGGCAAGGAAGTAGTTGTGTATCTTCAACCCCAAGTAATCGTAACGTGGGTCACTAATACCCATACTACCGAATGGTACGTTTGATACAACGAGGTCGAAGTAGCCATCGGGAAATTGGCACGACTCGAATGGTGAATTGTGGATGACCGCATCGGGATATAAATATTGTGCGATCGCAGCGGCAATGGGGTCAATTTCGACACCAAATAATTCGGATTTATTGAGGTAGTGGGGTTTCATGCCACCGAAGAATAACCCAGTTCCGCAAGCAGGTTCGAGGATTTTGCCATTCTTGAAACCCGTTTTATGGATGACATTCCATATACTATCGATGATAACGGGGTCGGTGTAATGCGCGTTGAGGGTGGTTTGGGCTGCATTATTGTAGCTGACTTCGCCGAGTAATTCCTTGAGTTCGGCTTGTGCGGTGCGTTCCCATCCAACGGGTTCGAGTTTGAATACCTGGGCAATGCTACCCCATCCATTGAAGGAGCCGAGGGTCAATAGTTGTTCGGTGGTGGGAGTTCTTCCAGTTGCCTGGAGTTCGTGCAGCGTAAGAATTGCGTTTTTATTATTTTCCCAACGTTGCTTGGGGGTGGTTTTAAGGTTGGATTCAACTTTTGAAAGGGTATACATATATTAAGCATCGACAATAATGTGATGCAAAAATGTATGCATTAGCCATTGTATTCAATGCAATAGGTTCAATCGAAATTGAAAGGTATAGAACTAAAAAGTGATACTGAACCCATGTTCGATTGCGTTTTCCCACTTATCTCCAGCGCTACCCGAATAGCGAACTTCACCTGATTCGTTGACGATGTACTTCGATTCAAAGTTGGCTCCTTGGATAATGGTCAATTTGCCTTCTTTTGCCATTTGGACTTGGTGTTCGATATGGGAAACATTTTCGTTTCCTTCGATACTTAATATTTGTTCGAGAACGACATCGGATTGAATGTATATTGACATATTGTTTTATGGAATGTGTTGTTCACCATTATATATTGTGGTTTTATATGACGAATATTTTGGACGCGAGATTTCAGGTGAGGAGCGTAAACTTTACCCATTGCCAGAGTTGCTTTCCACTTTTGGATGCGATGAGTCTGATTTTCCCTATAGATTGCGGCAATACATATCGAATCGATACCATTATATGAATTGGGACGATGATGACAACGATGAAGATTGGAACTACGACTTGTATTAATTAGGAAGTTGATATTGAACCATGTATTTATAATTCAGTATCTTCTGTTGTATTGGTTCGCAAATAATTTTGTTGGGTCATTTGGATACTATTCCAATTGTTTTCGTCTTGTTTTGTCAAGCCTTTTGTCGATACCAGTGAACCATTTGAAGTATCGTAACATGCAAGTTCTTGTGAATTTCCACCGCGACGAAAGATGCTCAATTGTTGCCTATTTTCGTTGACGATAAGTTGATAATTATTGCCTTCAAGTTTTGATATTCCTGTGGCGACTTCTTCTAAGCTATTTCGATTTGCCTCGACTATATTACGTGCAATTGGGTATATTGATTGTGCTGCCGATTCGTTTTGTAAAGATTGGAGCTTTTCTGGTGGAATTGCACTGACTATCCATTGGGGTAAATATAAAGATTGCTGCGTGAGTTTCTTGTTTTCGATAGTCAGTTTTTGCTGATGTCCCAGGTTGGTTGAATTATAGAATATGGTGGTATTATCTGCAAGTTCGAGTGCTACTGGCAAATTTTCCATTGCACGTTCGTAACGACGACGAATATCTTCTTCTGGAACATTGTGACCACCAGTTGCAACACGTTCTTTGACTCGTTCAATATTTGTATCAACAGTGTTAATGCCAACAAAAATAAGATTTATTTCGTATCCTTTTTGTTTTGCTCGTTGCATCATATTGATATAGGTGTTGCCAGACAAAGTTGTTTCGACAGCGAAGCTTTGTTTGTTTTTGAGATAATCGCGTCCAAGTTGAATAGCTTACCTACCTGCTGCCACAGCCGCACTTTCTGGAGCGGATGGATTGATTTTCCTCGCTTCGGCATCGGGGTCAATTATTGGTATTTTTAAATCTGACCTAATTTTTTTCGTTAATGTGCTTTTGCCCGAACCATTGGGACCCGCAATAACAACTAACTTTGGCATTGATTTATCAGACATTTTTGTGCTTGGTAAAGTAAATAAATCGGCAACTTTGACTTATTCACTCGTAAATTTTATTCGATTTGTCCGATAATTTCTACACCATTATCGGTATGTTTATACTCAAAGCGTTCTCCATTGCTATGCTCAACAATTAGCTTGCCATTCATCTCGTAATAGATGGGGTTGCCTAGTGCTTTATGTTCGGCAATTTCTTCCTGTACCCCTTGTTGTATTTTGGGCGTTATCATTTCGATCCACTCAGTCCAGCTTTGAGTTGGCTTTGATTCGTGGGAATTTTCGTTGTTCATAATTTTTGTTTATCTCGAATTTGTTGTATAAACAAGCGTAATTATAATATACCGCAGTAGGCAAGCGCGATATATTATAACGAATTTATATCGATGCAGGAATTAGCAACTCATCCCATATAGCACGAGCCGATATTTTGCACTTTATGTACGACATTGCAATTGTCGCTTTGTGCAGCATTTTTGTGTCGTGCTGCGAACACCATATTGAAGCCAGCAATTGCAACAATAAAGTTTGGGTTTGGTTATCGAGCGTAACT
>QQTW01003583.1_pt1 | contig 11492 bp, 8 predicted proteins | sample 1904831 | NCBI WGS metagenome assembly QQTW01 (sample SAMN09435610, study PRJNA476489) | Subsurface metagenome, whole genome shotgun sequencing project.
CGCCAACCGCAGAAAGAGAAAAATCTTCTCACCAGCAGCCAATTCAAACAGTCCTGCCGCTTGTTGAGCCAGATGTGGCGACACAAGCAGCATCTGTCAGCAGCAACCAAAGGGGAGATCGGCATCAAGAGAGATCAAGGCGCGATGCCGAAGGCGGCCCTGGGCGCGACCATCGCTTCAATCGTACCGAACCACAATTACCGAAAAACATCGACGGCAGCGATCGCTTGCCTTGGGAAACCCATTATCGGGGCAAGTTCGACCCAGAGTTTGAGAAATGGATGGCGCGAAGCCTAATGCAGTATCCCGCATTCCAAAACCTGATGGCTGGGGAATTGCTGATCAAAGTTCGCAAGCATATTTCTGCTGGTAAGTATGACCTCAAGCGGCGCGATGAGTTGTTTATCGAGTGGGAGGCATTGCAATCGGGGGTGGACGTAGGAAATGAGGGTTACGGTGTTACGGCGAAAGCTGCTTCTCGTCGTGCCAAGATCCGCAGCGCTCTTTGTAGTTGAAATCTCAGCCCCACCTGTATTGGCAGCACCGGATGAAGCCTTGGTTTGAAATACTTCCTCTTACTGCTTCTGCGTAGCTTAACTATCCAGCCCTAGAGGTGAAAAATGATTGATCCACAAGTGTTTGAACAAGAGATAGCTATTCTGATGGACTGGTTCAACCGTGACTTTGAGCCAGAAACACTTAAGCGGCTACATCAGCGGTTAAGTCAGCACCTGAGTACTGAGCAGTTTGTTCGGGCGGCACAGGCTGTTTTCGATACAAGTCGCTTCTTCCCCACAGTCGAAGAGTTTGTTAGCGCTGTTAAGGGCGATGCCCAATCCTTAGCGCTGCAAGAGTGGGAAGTGTGCGTGTTGGCTGCTTCTAGGGCTAACAGGGAAATGATTGCTGGTTTATCCCCTCAAGGGCGATCGGCACTGCATCTAGTGAGCGGGTTGTACAAGCTGGGGATGGCGAGTGAGGAGCAGTTGACGTGGATAAAGAAGGAGTTTGTTGGAGTGTGGAAGTCTACTCCTACTGAGACGAAATGCTTGCCCCAAGCTCGCACTGCAAACTACGAGCAACTGGAGGTAGTGCAATCACTTTCCCAAAAGATGAGTTTCAATGCTAGGTGAGAATTCAGTGTTGCTGATTCAATTGTACCTTCCAAATTGTTAAAGCTGGTGTTGGGTAGTTATGGTATGTTCCAGATCCTGCCATTGAGGTGTATTAGCAACACGCCACACAGGTTGTTGCAGAGGATTATCCCCGGACTACACTCTTGCAGGTAAATCAGCGGCGGGGGGGGAAATGGAGGAGTTGGGTTAGACGGGGTTGAATGAGCCAGGATACCCCTTTGTTGTGGCTGTTAATACTGGTAGCGGTGTATTGCCTTGGTGGGTAGTATTGGGGGTGGAGTTGCGTGAAGTATAGGTGGGGAAGTTATCGCTACATTCTGTTGTATCGGGGTGGAAGCTCACAGGAGTGCTTGTGGCAAGTTTGGCGCAGTCTGGAGCTTCTGGCTACGAGCAGATAGACCATTGGCGATAGCGAAGCGTTGCGCTGATTCATGCGATCGCGAAGCGCGGTGGCGAAGCCAATCGCATACCAAGTAGATGTAATTAAGCCTGCACTCTTCTTAAGAGCTAATCAATACGATCCTCTCGTGATGGTTGATGATAGCCATGACACTAACAGATTTGCTCAAGGGCAAGTTGTCGGTCTAATCATTCAAACTCTCTTTAATATACGGAACACCCAGCGCTGCGGGAGGTGTGGATTTACCCACTAGCCCAACTAAGGCAAACAGAGCCGTGATATAGGGCAACATGACGAGAAACTGATAAGGAATGTTCAGATTAAAGGCTTGGATTCTCAACTGTAACGCTTCGGTTGCTCCGAACAGCAAGCAAGCTAAAACAGTGCCAACCGGATGCCACCTGCCAAAGATTAATGCGGCGAGTGCAACAAACCCCTTTCCAGCACTGATGTCTTCCATAAAAAATTTAACGTGAACTAAAACTAGATAAACACCGCCTAAAGCAGCTAAACAGCCGCTCAGAACAACGCTAAGATAGCGGACTAGAATAACTGGTATTCCAGCCGTTTCAGCCGCTCTTGGAGATTCTCCAACGGCTCTGAGTGTTAATCCTAAACTGGTCTTGAATAAGAGGTAATTACTAAAAGGGACTAGTAGCAACAGCAGATAAACAAGCGGATCTTGATTAAACAGCAGCGAACCGATGATCGGAATTTGATGTAATCCGGGAATTGCGATCGCGTCTATTCCCGGCAGCGATTGTGTGGCTTTGCTATTAAACACCAAGCGAGACAGAAATGCCGTTAGTCCCGCCGCTGAGAGATTAATGGCTAAGCCAGACACTAATTGATCGACTCGCAGCGTGACACACAAAAAGGCATGCAGCAGTCCCACCAATCCTCCAACCCCGAACGCCGTTAAAGTTGCTAAGCCAACATTTCCGGTATAAAACACAGTTGCTGCACTTACAAACGCCCCAGTGAGCAGCAATCCTTCTAGCCCGATGTTGAGTACTCCTGATCGTTCAGAATAAAGTCCGCCTAGTGCCGCAAACGCTAGCGGCACAGAAAGCCGCAGACTCGCAGACAGATAATCAGAAAAAAAGATAAGTGGATCAGACATAAGTAGAAGACTGAAGGGTAGTAAATCGCTTTTCAAGAACGAGGCTAATGGCAATAAACAAAACAGTTAACCCCTGAATCGCATAAACGATTGTCACCGGAACGTTGGCATTACGTTGCATTACGTTAGCACCACTATGCAGCGCCCCAAAAAATAGAGAAGTTAGCACCACTCCGATCACGCTCCCGCGACTGAGAAACGCGATTGCAATCGCATCAAATCCATACCCTGGCGAAAAGTGGTCAAACAATCGATATTTCAACCCCATAACTTCGCCTGCGCCTGCCAGTCCTGACAATCCCCCAGCGAGTGCCATCACCAGCATAATCGTGCGTTCTACAGAAATTCCAGCATAGCGAGCCGCGATCGTATTCTGCCCAACGGCTTCGATCTGATAGCCTAGTGGCGATCGGGCAAACACGAGCCATAATAGGGCAGCCGCAATTAATCCAATTAAGATTCCGGCATGAGTTTGAGTTTGAGGCAACACGATCGGCAGTTGTGCCGCAGGATCAATCAGCGGACTATAGGGACTGGGCGCACCGGGTTCAATTAAAGGATTACTGACTAGATAGTTAACAAGATTCAGCGCGATATAGTTCAGCAGTAGCGTTGTGATCACTTCGTTTAAACCGCGTACTGCCTTCAAATACCCTGGAATGAATCCCCAAATCGCTCCGAGCAAGAATCCGCCCAATAGCGCCAAAGGAACGTGAATCCAGGCGGGGAATCCGTGAATAAATAGTCCAACTAAAGCACTCCCCAATCCGCCTAGGTAGATTTGACCTTCGCCGCCGATGTTGAACTGTCCCGCTTTGAGTGCCACCAAAACGCCCAAACTCGTCAGCAAGAGCGGAGCGGTTTTAGTGAGCGTCGTGCCGAAACCATAGTAATTCGCTAATGCTTCCCGAAATAGAATCGTGTAAGCCACGATCGGATTTACACCTGCCAATGCAATCAAGCCAGCACTGACCATGAGTGCCGCCGCGATCGCAACAAGTGAAGAGAGAACTGGAAGTATCCAGGTTGTTCTCATAGCGGCGACCTCTCTAAAGGTTTCCTGCCTGTCATCAGCGCGCCAACCTGTTCAACTGTGGCTGTTGCCGCCTCTAGAATATCAATGAATTGTCCTTCGTACAGAACAGCAATGCGATCGCTGATCATCATGATTTCCTCTAGCTCAGTCGAGATATAGAGAATGGCGGCTCCGCGTTGGCGCTTGGCCAATAACGCTTGCTGCACATACTCTGTTGCACCCACATCTAAGCCTCGCGTTGGCTGCATTGCCACAATTAAATCAGGATTGCTAGACAGTTCTCGCGCTAAAACCACCTTTTGCTGATTTCCGCCCGAAAGCTGGCTTACCCGTAGTTTACCGCTCGTCGTCCGAATATCAAATGCCTCAATTGCAGTTGTAGCGTGATCGGCGATCGCGCTTTCTTGTAACAGTCCATTCCGACAGAACGGAAGTCGCCCAAACGCTTTGAGAATCAGATTCCGAGCAATCGTAAATCGCATCACCAACCCCATTTTCTGACGATCTTTAGGAATGTAGCCGATCTTGAGATGCTTGACTCGCTGTTGCGCTGTCCAATGGGTGATGTCTTGTCCTGACAACAGTATCTTCCCAGCACTCACCGGACGCAACCCCGCAATCGCCTCTGCCAACTCGTGCTGGCCATTGCCATCCACACCCGCTACACCCAAGATTTCTCCTGCTTCGAGTTGAAACGAAATATCTCGCACAGCAGAAAGCTGGCGATCATCGTTGACCTGTAGATGCTGCACCTCTAAAACCGTAGTGTTTGTTGATCGCGCTGGCTTGTCCAGATGAAACAACACATCCCGTCCCACCATCAACCGCGCCAAATCCTGCCGAGTAGAATGCTGGGTTAGCGCACTGCCTACGACTTTCCCGCGCCGTAAAATTGTCACGCTATCACACAAAAGCAGTATTTCATCGAGTTTGTGGCTAATAAACAAAATCGTGTGCTCCGTTGCGGCAAGTTGCCGCAGCACTGTAAAAAAGCTTTGAATTTCCAGTGGCGTTAAGACCGTCGTGGGTTCGTCTAGAATCAGCAGTTTTGCCTGACGATAAAGGGCTTTGAGAATCTCCACGCGTTGCTGATCTCCGATCGGTAAATCGCCGACTGTTGCTCGTGGATCGATCAAGAATCCATAGTGTTCTGACAGTGCCTCAATTTCTTGTGCTTTGCGCTGCAAATCTAGTCGTAGATTTAGTTGCGTGCCCAAGATAATATTTTCTGTCACTGTTAGCTGCGGCACCAGCATAAAGTGTTGATGGATCATGCCGATGCCTTGTGCGATTGCGGCACTGGGAGAACTAATTTGCACAGGGCGATTGCGCAAGTAAATTTGTCCTGCATCCGGTCGATACAGCCCACACAGAATATTCATGAGTGTGGTTTTTCCGGCTCCGTTTTCGCCCAGCAGTCCATGAATTTCCCCAGCTTTCACCTTCAGGCTAATTTTGTCATTGGCCACAAAGTTACCAAAGCGTTTCGTAATTTCCTCAAGCCGCAGATTAGCAGGTCCGTTCTCCACTAGTTTTTAGTATCCTTGACGCACCAGCTATCCTTGCCGCTCACCTTACATTCTTCAAAAGTGAGCTTCTTCGTGACTAGAGACTCTTTCGCCTGAGTCGTTTTCTGTTTTACCACATCTGGCACGGAAGCGCTAAATTTGCCTAATCCTAGAATGTCGGGCTTATCCAAGCCCAGCTTATAAATTTCACCCTTCATCTGTCCGTTTTTCGCAATCTCTGCGATCAATTTGATCGCCAGTCCATAGTTCTGCACAGCACTGGTCAAGACGGTTTTAGGCGCAAGGTTAAGTTGGTCTGTAAAATAGCCGATCGCATAAGCGCCTTTGTCGCTCAATGTCTGAATTACCCCCGCAGCCGCCGCATCTAGGTGGTTGTAAACAACATCGACACCTGAAGCGAGCAGCGCTTGAGTAGCTTCCTTTGCCTTGCTGATATCATTCCAATCGTTAGTGTAGCTAGACTTGACTTCAATGTTAGGCTTGATCGACTTCGCCCCCAACTCAAAGCCGCGATACTCTTGATCGGTTGTCGTAAAAGACTGTGCCGTCAGAAAAGCAACCTTACTAGATTTGGTCATCTGCCCCGCGACCACGCCACACAAATAGCCAATTTGCAAGTGATCTACTTGCAGCGAAGCAATATTACTGCCCGTTACAACTCCATCACAGACGGCAAAAAACGTTTTGGGAAACTGAGCAGCGACTTGTTTTACCGCCGCTTCAAACTGTCCGCCATGAGCTATGACCAAGTTAAAGCCGCGTCGGGCAAAATCAGACAGCACTTCTGCTTGATCTGCCTGTGCAACCTTCTCGACATAAGCCGTCTCTGCGCCTAGCTTAGATTTAATCACATCCATCGACTCGTAACCCGCCTGATTCCACCCTTTATCAGTGATTAGACCGGGAATGGCGATCGCAACTTTAAATCCCGTCGTCGAAGCTGGGGAATTTGCCGGGGCATTACTCACTGTCGGGGCAGACGGGCTGTTTGTTGTGCAACCTTTGAGTAATAAACTTCCACCAACCGCTGCTGAACCCCAAAGAATGAATGTCCGTCGATTAAACTTATTGAGCATTTGTCTTGATTTCCTCATCTAATTATTCAGAACCTAGATTAAGTCGGGAAGAAATTGTTATCTACAATACTTGATTGGCTGAGCAACTTAGAGGTTCTTCCAACAAAATTTCACTCGTGTAGACCGCATTTTGTCGGAATTTCAATCTATAACTCGCTCCCTTGTCCTGGCTCTGAAAAGCACTTTAAGATACCTTGATACGGTTGTGTTGGAAAAAGCAGGGGAAATGATAAGGTGAAAAACCTGTGGCAGAATTACACCTATTCTCATGCCCAAGTCCAATCCTTTCAAATGGCAGCACTATCAAGCGTAAATCATTCTGCGTTGTGTGCGTTGGTACTGTAGCTATTTGCTGTCATACTTACAAGTAGCTCCAGATGGTGAATGAGTGAGAAATGGATGTCAGCAATGTCCGGATGAATAATCGGTAACACAGTAACCTACAAACTCGCTGCTTGATCCCCTTAGCAGACCGACTCTTGTTGCGGAAGCGCGCCATCATCGAAAGCATCATTGATCAGTTGAAAAACATTTCTCAGATTGAGCATTCGCACCCCCTGCTCTCCCGTCAATTGCTTGGTCAACATCGTGTGCGGCTTGATTGCTTATTCTCGCCAACTTGAGGGGGCGACAAGGTAGTTAAGGTGCTTGCTGTATAAGTGCCATAGCTCTCAAACCTTTGCGATAAAATGTCTGCTTATTGCGAATGGAACTGATGAGTTCCTGAACCCATGCCTGACATTCATGAAAAGCAACTATCCAATTTTGACCATATAAACCTATCCAAAAGCTGCTATGTCTTTTGCTTGTTCTACCGTTTTCTGAAGTGCGACAAACATAAGATTGTTGTCTTTGTAGAAGAGTTCTTTCTCCTTGTAACCAAGCAGAAGTCAAAGATATAGCAATTAATAAAATTAACCGCACAAGTCGATCAGGATTTGCTTTGGAAGCTTCTAAATTGTAACCGCCAGTTTTGCAGTCACGGAACATAGCTTCAATCCCAAACCGTTGGCTGTAGAGCCGAATCGCAGTTTTTAAATCGGGTAAATTGGTTAATAAATACCAAGCCTCATCCTCTTGCTTACCGCGATACTTTCTTTTCCAGTACACGACTAAATTGAAGCGGCCAAATCCTGCTTTTTGAGTCAGATTGATATCGGTGTAGAATTCCCGGATACCTGGATGAATAGGAATACTACTTAACGGCTGAAACGAGCGTCTTTTTTCACGAAACGTGGTGGACTGTTTTTGACGTAACACAAAGCTGACGTTCTCTTGCTGCAACCAACTTGCTAATTCTATACTATGAAATTCTCTGTCCCCGATTACGACTAATTTATACTTCTTTAATAGGCGAATTACCGGACGTAATACTTTTTGTTGTTCTGCTAGATTACTGCTTCCCTCTTTCTCCAATAAGCACCAATATATTGGCAATGCTCTTTTTTGGTAAATCGCACTAACCATCAATACATTATTTTCTTCCCACTGCGTTCTATCCAGCGCAATCACTAGTTGTGACTGGAGTTGAAAGTGTCTTTTGAAAATTTCTTCAATTAGGGGAAACCACAGCAGGACTACACTCAAAGCATCCAGATTTAAAAACCTTTGCAAATGTCGCCGTCGGCTGTTTTGTTGTATGGGTAAAGGTAAAGTGGCTGCTAGTCTTTCTATTCTTACTTGCTTTTGATGCCACCGTAGCCACACCAGCATTTTTAGGGTAATTAGTTGCGAGCGTGTGAGATATTTTTGCAGCAATGTTTGATAAAATGTCGGCAGCATTTGTATTTACGGTCTTGTTCAATCTACGAGACCGTGCTTTTTTACCATGAAACGGATCAGAAGCAACTGCTATTTTCTCCTCACATAGTTTATTGTCAATAAGCGCCCTCTTTCTCCCCATTTTTTCAAGGGGTCTGCGGCTGGAGCCTCTCTGCCTAGCTTGCTTTCATCCTGGTTGTCGCCCCCTCAACTCGCCAACCCAAGAAACCCTCAATCGCACTTGATCACAATTTGCTGCACTTTCCTTAAACCGAACTCACGTTAATCTAATTTTCCGGCTGCCTGTAAACCTACTGCCAACGTTTACAGGAGAAGCACTCGCCAAGTGTAGACTGAAATTATATTGAGGCAACTTTTCACTGGTACAACTTGCCAATGTCTAAACAGCGTGAAAACTCATCTAGCGGCGAAAACTTTGCTTTAAGTAGCTTAAAATCAACTAACGCTGAATGCCAGGACAAATGGCAGATAATGCTCAGGCAGGTAGCACATCGCTTCAATCGGCACTAACTTTCTTTTGTCACTCTGGGGAGAGTATAATAAAGATAAAGCTCTCAACTCAAGACACAGGTTATGGTTGAGCCTCGACCTCCATACCCAACAGTACAATCTTTCTTCTGTCACCTTAGCAGGAGTAAAATGGATAGTCAAATCTTCTATTTCACTGCTAGAGCATGGTTGAACCACGTCCTCCGATTACGACTGTGAGTTTTATCGATGACTACTGCAACCATTACCAAGACCTATTTAGCGATGTGCGAAACTTTGAAGCATTCAAGTTTCTTCACATCGGAATGATTTCAGAACTGCCGCGCAAATCTCTACCTGCGATTGCTAAGAGTGTTGGACTATCGAATGCTCAATCGTTACACCATTTTTTGCAACGCACCCCGTGGCAGGTTGAACAGTTTCGGGCAAGGCGGTTAGAATTGATAAAACAGTTAATTGGCAAACGTTCAATTACCCTGTGTATTGATGAAACAGGTGACAAGAAAGCCGGAAAAACTACTGATTATGTTGCCAAGCAATACATTGGTAATCTGGGGAAAACCGATAATGGAATTGTATCAGTGAATGCTTATGCAGTCGTAGATAACATTACGTACCCATTGCTGTTTAAGATATTCAAACCACGCTCTCGATTGCAAGCAGGAGATGTGTATAAAACTAAGCCTCAATTAGCGGTAGAAATTCTGCAAGAACTGGAGAAATGGAAGTTTCAGATTGAGCTAGTACTGGCAGATAGTTTATATGGAGAAAGTGGAGATGTAGTTCACGAATTGGAACGCTTAAAACTCCGATTTATTGTTGCGATTCGTAGTAATCATAGTGTATTGGTAGCACCAAGTCAGAAAATTCGTTACAACCGTTGGCGTGCCTACGTTCAACCACTCTCTCATCGACCAGATGAAACCCGCTATATTCGCGAAATCGTCTGTAGCAAAGCCCGTTCAATTCGCTATTACGAAATCAGTAAAACAGACAACCCAACCACAAATCCGCTTGAGACTTGGTTTATTATGACTAACTACCATTCGTCTTGGCAGTTACAACTCGGAAAACGCTATAGCCTTCGAGGTTGGATTGAGTATGGATTTAAGCAGGTAAAGAATGAACTCGGTTGGGCGGATTTTCGAGTCACTGACTATACTAGCATTGAACGGTGGTGGGAAATAGTTTTTAGTGCCTATTTATTAATTGGTTGGCATGCAAATGACTTTCGCACCCACGCTCAAGCTCATCAGACTCAATCTACTTCAAATTCAACTTCTACAAGCTCATTTGAGTCGCATCAGCGTTGGGAAGCCGGTATAAACTGGAAGAGTGCTTTGAACAATTTACGTTTACTAATTCAGCCCTTTATCTTTTGGTGTTTACTCCAACCGTGGTTGCAAGTTTTTCCCATTCCCGGACTTAAACGTGGCTTCTTCAAACTGATGGCTTGTATGAATGAGTTTCGTGCTGCCCCAATTACTTATGCTCAGCTCAATTCAGCTTGACTTTTATTTTAGTCTCACCGTAGTGACAGAAGAAAGACAATTTGTTGATTCGTACTGTCAGTTGTATCAAAATCTGTTCCCAGAAGTAAGAAGTTTTGAAGCGTTTAAGTATCTTCATGTAGGGTTGATTGCCGACATAAAACGTAAAACTTTACCTGCAATAGCCAAAGCTGTTGGATTAGATAATGAACAATCTTTACATCATTTTTTATCTAAATCGCCTTGGTCAGCACAGGAATTAAGACAACAAAGATTAGAAATTATCTTAAAAATATTGTCAGGGCGAGAAATCATTCTAATTATTGATGATACAGGAGATAAAAAACAAGGTCATGCGACAGATTATGTAAAGCGACAATATATTGGAAACTTAGGTAAAACGGAAAATGGAATAGTAGCAGTTACTGCTTATGCATATATAGAGGGAATAACTTTACCGTTAACGTTTGAAGTTTATAAACCAAAAGAGAGACTAAAAAAAGAAGACAAATATTTAAGTAAACCGGAAATAGCTGCGGGGATAGTTAGAAAATTACTAGAAATGGGATTAAAAATTAAGTTAGTGTTAGCAGATAGCCTTTATGGGGAAAGCGGCACTAGTTTTATTGATGTTCTTTATGAATTAAAACTTCAGTTTGCTGTTGCTATTCGTAGTAACCATACAGTCTTGCTGCTACCAGGGGAGAAGATTAGAAGGAATAAATGGCGAAAATTCAAACGAATCTTTAGCAATGGCAAGAAGGAAATTAGATATATTAGAGAAATTATTTATGGCAAACGCTGTTCTGAACAATATTGGCTTCTTACTACTGATACTGAGAAGTTGCCAGCCAATTCAACTTGCTATTTAATGACACATATACCCAAAATAAAATATCAAGATATTGGCGATATATACGGAATTAGAACTTGGATAGAGTATGGATTAAAGCAAAGTAAGAATGAATTAGGATGGGCTGATTTTCGGGTTACTAATTATGCCCAAATTGAAAAATGGTGGGAACTCGTTATGAGCGCCTATCTTATGGTTAGTCTTTACTCAGATAGTCTAAATAAATCTCTGCTGACAATTCCTCATAAGTTCCAATCCCATGAAACCTGGGATAAGAACCTTGGCTGGAACTTCCTCCTTAATAATCTTCGTTTAATCCTACAACCCTTTGTTTGCTTTAATTTGATTAAGCCGTGGTTAAAAGTATTTCCAATTCCGCAATTATCTCTCGGTTTTCCTCGCCTAATCTCTATCATGAATCAGTTTGATTGTCTTAGATTGTTAACTGAATTATCGAGTGAATTCTATTTTTCCTCTGCCTAGAGTGACAAAAGAAAGATAAGTAGCTAGGCAGATTTAAACATAAGACGTTCCAATGTCCATCCCCCTTGTTGACTTCGATTCTTCATGCCTTCGATGAT
>QQTW01003584.1_pt1 | contig 11491 bp, 7 predicted proteins | sample 1904831 | NCBI WGS metagenome assembly QQTW01 (sample SAMN09435610, study PRJNA476489) | Subsurface metagenome, whole genome shotgun sequencing project.
GCCGGGTACTGGCTACGTATGATTTCGTGGGGAGAGAAACGGCTGTTTACGAAGACGATTCGCACGGGCTGTCGTGCCTGTCGGCCATTGCCGCCACCGCCGACGGGCAACTGTACGGCACGGCGTATAAAGCTCAGTTCATCCTGCTCCGCACAGAGGATGCAGCCAGCGAAAGCCGCCTGGAAGAAGCCAACTGGCTGTTTGGGGCCGAATATGCCGACAGCGCGGGGGTCGACGTCATCAGTTCATCGCTGGGCTACACCCGGTTCGATGATGCATCGACCAGCTACACCTACGCGAACATGGACGGAAAAACGGCCCTTTGCACCCGCGCGGCTCAGATAGCCGCCGAAACGGGCATGGTCGTTATCGTTGCGGCTGGTAACGAAGGCAACGGTGCGTGGCGCTACCTCTCAGCCCCGTCCGACGCGGCTTCCGTGCTGGCAATCGGAGCCGTCGACCAGGCCGGGCAGCAGGCGGCCTTTAGTTCGTTTGGCCCGTCGGCCGACGGGCGGGTGAAGCCCGACATAGCCGCCCGCGGGCAGGGCACCGTCATCGGCAGTCCGGGCGGGCAGATTCTGATGGGCAACGGCACCTCCTTCGCTACGCCCTTAGTGGCGGGACTGGCGGCCGGGTTCTGGCAGGCCCACCCCCGGCTAACGGCGGCTCAGGTGACCGCAGCGCTCCGGCAGTCGGGCAGTCAGTTCAACGCTCCTGACGATCAGTTGGGCTACGGCATTCCCAATTTCGAGCGGGCCACTGTGCTCGCCGAATCGCTGAGCCAGCTCTTAATTTATCCTAATCCATTCAGCGAATCCGAACCCCTCTCGGTCATCTGGGGCGAAGTTGAAACCACCGAACCGCTCAACGCTACCCTCACCGACCTGAGCGGACGCGTGCTCTGGCGCAGGCAGTATGATGCGGGGGGATTAGCCGCGTTTGCCCTGCCCAACCTCAACCTCTCGGCGGGCATGTACGTGATGACGCTGGTGGCGGGTGAAAAGAAACGGACGGTACGATTGGTGAAGCGATGATTGAGGTTATCCAGGGTGACATTACGAAGCAGGCCGTCGATGCGATTGTGAACGCGGCCAATACGGGTCTGCTGGGGGGCGGGGGTGTCGACGGGGCCATTCACCGGGCGGCCGGACCAGGGTTGTTGGCCGAATGTCGGGCGCTCCACGGATGCGCCACCGGCGACGCCAAACTGACCAAGGGCTACGGGCTGCCCGCTCACTACGTCATTCACGCCGTGGGTCCCGTTTGGCGGAACGGCCGACACGGCGAAGCTGAACTGCTGGCGGGCTGTTACCGGCGGTCGCTCGAACTGGCCACGGCCAACGGCCTGACGAGCATTGCCTTCCCCAACATCAGCACCGGCATTTACGGCTACCCTAAAGACAAAGCTGCCGATGTAGCCCTTGCCACCGTCCGGCAGTTTTTACGGCAGCCTACATCGTCGGTACAGACAGTTATTTTTGTGTGCTTCGACGCGGAGAATTACGGGCTATACAAGCAAAAACACGCCCTGTAGTAGTACCCAGCGGTTTCGACCTGTGAACCCCTCATGGCACAGCCGCTACGGGAGGCCCACCCGGCTCGGCAAGGCGCTCCAGCCAGCGCTCACCCTGCGAGTAATTGGCGTCCTGCAGGGCAGCAAGTGATTCCCGGTAGTTGAGCAATACGCCCCAGACGTCCATCACAAACCGGCTCTCGTTGCGCATGGTCCGGAAGAAATCGACCGCCTGAGCGTGTGATAGACCACCTACCGTTTTGGCAATGTTCATCAATACAGCAAAGACGTCGTCGGCCATTTTGGCGTCCCCGCACACGTAAAAGTGACAATCGGGCTGGGTAAGCACATCCCAAAATTCGCGGCTGTGCTGTCCAATCAGGTGCTGTACGTACACCGTTTCCTCACCCATCCGGGAGAAAGCCACATCTAAGTGAGTCAGCACACCCGCGTCGCGCCAGCCCTCCAGTTCCTCCTGATACAGGTAATCGTTCAGGTTACGGCACCCAAAATACAGGCGGGCATCGCCAATGCGCATGGGTAATTCATTGGCACCACCACCGTCCGGCATCGGGTAGCCGTTCACCGCCCGGCGCTGTGCGTCGTGAATGGTCTGAAGCTGCACTTCGCGGTGCTGCAGGAAACCAACGAGTGGCGACAGGCCAGTACCTGGACCAACCAGCAGCATGGGAGCCTGCGGGTTGAGCGGAGGACGAAAATTAGATGTCCGCACCGCTATTCGGACAGTTGCCCCCCCACCCGGCTCCAGATCGGCTAAGTAATTGGAGCACAAACCAGGTCGGGTTCGCCCGTCGTCGGACGTGATCTGAATAACACCTACCGTAACGTGAATCTGGTGCGGATACACCAGCGAACACGACGAGATAGAGTACAAACGCGGTCGCTGGCTGGGCAGCAGGTCAATTAACTCACCAAACGAGAGCGTTGCCGACGGGAAAGCGTCCAGCAGATCGACAACCGTTCCGAACGTATCGATAATATATTTCTTCAGCGTCCGATACGATTCATCATCGTCCCCGTATCCCAGCGTTTGGGTCCAGGCAGCGAGCTGCGCCCGTTCGGTGGGGTCGCCCGCCGATTTCAGCAGCACCGCAATAAACTCATTGAGCGGTTCGCGGAGGGCCAGATCCACATCTTCAGTCAGCACCTGTCGAACGTTCGTTGGCTGCGGATACGGGTGGTCGCCTTCCACAATAGCCCCCGTTCCATCGACCAGTGCGGTGGTAAACCAGCCATCGGCCTCAACCCCGAGCCGGTCGCACAGGCGCTGCACTAACACCGGCGAGTTCTTTGGGTAGATGGCTACGTGATCGCCCGTTTCGTAGGTAAGATCCGTACCTGACGTATCAAAGGCAATGAAGCGGGTCGAGCGGCTACCCATGATCACCTCCTTCAACAGTTCGCGGTTGGTAATGATAGGCACCTCAACGCCCGGAAACCGGCTGGAAGGCCGCTTTTCCCCCGTACCGACGGCTACCTGATCGGGAGCCAGAAACGTAACGGTTAACTCCGCGCTATCGGCCGGGGAACCATCGGCACCGGTCGGATCATCGCCCAGCAGGCGGGCGACAATGTCGAGCCACTGACGGAACGTGTCGGCCTGTCCCTTGATCTCGTCGCCCTGGTGCATGGTGGCTAAGCGGTTGCCGCCCACGCGGGCCAGCTCACGGTCGAGGGTGGCACCAGCCGCGCAAAAGTCCGGGTAAACGGTGCTGCCCAAAGCCATCACCGAGAAGTCCAGTCGGCTGAAGGCACCGTCCGGCAGTTCCCGAATCCGGGTCAGAAATTCCGTGGCGTTGCCCGGCAACTCGCCGTTACCAAAGGTCGACGTGACCACCAGCACGGCCTGGTATTGATCAAGTTTTGTCAGGTCGCACTCGTTGAGGGTCATCACCAGCGGACGATGCCCGTTGAGACGGCGGGCCGTTTGCCGGGCGTAGCTTTCGGCAGTACCCGTTTCGGAGCCGTATAGAATCAGGATGTGGTCGGTTACGGAAGCCTTCTCGACGGCTGTATGCTCACCCGCAATCACCAGATCCGTATCGACTACCACCCACTTGTCGGCGGCATAGTGGTAGCTGGGGCTGAGAAAAAAGTCGCGCATCTCATGGTGCCAGACCGGGGTCGAGCTACCCCCCACCGAGGGCGTCACCCACGACCACTGCGCCGGGCACTCGCGCCCGGCCCGCTTCTCGCGCTGGTCGTGCATCAGAAACTGGCGGGAGGCCGTCTGGTGATCGACCAGCGTTACTTTGGCTTTGTAAAAGGAGTGCAGCACGGCCACGTTCAGTTCCAGAAACGCCCGGTCGCGCCAGAGTGTCTGTTCGCTGGACGTGTCGATACCCATGGTTCGGGCAATGGCTTCGGCCTTATCATACCGCCATTCTTCCCAGACGTTACGGGCAATTTCGGTTTCCATAAACCAGCCATTGAAGGGAATACACCCGTACTGCACCCCGCCGATGTTCATTCGGAAGTTAGAGATAGCGGGCACGGCACACCATTGCAAACCCAGCGCATCGAACGCCGGGTAGGCAGGGTGTTCGAGCGGCACGGTCAGTACGTCGGCGGGGTCGAAGGTGTAGAGTTTAGGAGCCTGGCCGGGCACTTCAATGGCCAGCGGCAGGCAATCGTAAGCCGTTGGGGTGGCGGGCGGTGTCCAGCCTAAGCGAATGAGTGCCTGGGTCAGATCGACGTTTGCCCCATCGCCCAGCACGGTGCCGTCGGCCTGCCGGTACCCCGCAAACCGCACGTACTGGCTGTTCCAGATGCGGGGTCCCCAGCGTTCCAGCGGCTTTTTGGGCCGGAACACGTTCATCACGATCTGGAGGTTTCCGCCGTTGGTCGCCAGCCGCAGGTGCTCAGCACATTCGCGAAACATAGCATCGGGATCGGTTACGTGGCGCAGGTCGCGAACAAGCATGTTTCGCCACGCAATGCGGCCAATGCACTTGGTTGCGTTGCGCCAGGCCACCTGGGCGCCATACGTCAGTTCGTCGCCGGTGTGGGTATAGGTGCCCGTGGCCCGAACCTCCCGCTCCACCTCGTGCCAGCGACGCTCGTAGTCGATGGGTTCCCAGGCCAGCTCATCGGCCATTAACCGGATAAACTCACCGGCCTGATTCAGGATGCGCTGCTGGTTGAGCTTAGGCTGCTTGAGCACGTTGCTCACCCGGTTCAGCAGCACCGTCCAGGCGTACGCCTGCTCATCGCCCAAATCGGGAATGCGCTGCTTCATCACCGTCAGCAACGGCCCCGTAATTTTGGCGTACGCATCCGCCGGTATGTTTACGACGGCATGAATGCGGGCCAGTTCGCGCAGTTCGTGGCTGATATCCTGGCCCGAATCCAGCGCCCGCACCAGAAACCCAATTGTCTGCATCAGGTGCGTGGCTAAACTGTCGACGTCGGTACGGCCAAAATACGGCACGACTTCGGGGTACGTCTGAAATAGCGTACGGTAGAAGTCAATACCGGCCGCCAGAGCATCCTCCGTGAGCTGGTCGCCCGTGCGTCGCATCTCGTGGATCATGGCCGGGGTCAGGGCGTCGTCATACTCGCTGATGGCAAACAGCGCAGGGGGCAGCACGTGCAGGGTAAAAAACCGGTATGCAGCCGATAGGGTGCCTCTGTTCAGGTTCTCACGGTCATACTCTTCGAGGTGGGGGATGTGCGAGAGTACCCATGTCCACACCCGGCGGGCGGTTAGCCAGTGGGCGGGGCGCATACCGAGGTCAGCGAGCAGCGTGGCGTACTCGGCCAGCGTTTTTGGGCCTTCGGGCGGGGCCGGGTAGATACCCCGGTAGCTCTCGCGCAGCACCCGCTCGGTGTGGGGCATAAGCTGCCGGACGCCCGCGTCGAACAGACCGGCAAAATAGCCGGGAACCAGGTCAATGGCATCCCCAAAACAACCGCACAGCTCCGGCTCCTCGTGCAGCAACCGCTCGAAGAACAGTTCGATGAGCATATCCTGGTACGCCAGAAACTTGTTCCATCCGTCTTTGACCAGCACCTGCTCGGGGGCGGTCAGGGCCGACAGGGCATCGGTCCCGGCGGGGGGACTGACTGCGTCCGGGGGGGCGGGGTTATGCGCAGGAACTGAACCATTGGTACTGAGCCTACCCCGGTGGGGGCAGGTGGGCGCGGCCAACTGCGGTGCCTGAGCAAGAGAACTGGCTTCGGATGGGGGCAGGATTGCTGCGTCCGGAGCAGGTTCAGTGCGCGGATCATCGACAGAGGGGGTAGCGGTTGAGTCATTGATGGGTGCGATCACGGGATGGGTTAGCAGGGGGTATTGGGTTACAGCAGGTTCAGGCGATTCATCAGCTCCGACTTGTTAGCCCGGCTGATGGGAATCACTTTTTTGTTGATGACCAGCGTATTCTCTTCAATATCGACGATCTTGTCTAAGTGGACAATGTAAGAGCGGTGTACCCGAAGAAACTGAGAGCCCAATTTTTCTTCGAGGTACTTCATCGTTGCGTAGACGATGTGGGTGTGCGTGGTGGTGTAGATTTTGACGTAATCGCCGGTGTTTTCGATATACGAAATGCTGTTGAAGGGCAACCGGATGTAGCGTCCGTCGGTTTTAATGTATATCTCGTCGCGCTCGGTGGGCAAACCCGCTTTAGCCCGGTTATTCAGGTCCAGCACTTTACCAACGGCAATGTTGAAGCGGGGAAACGTAATCGGCTTCTTGAGGTAATCAGTCACCTGGTACTGAAAAGCGTCAAAAGCATACTTGGTTTCGGTAGTTGTCAGGACTACGTACGGAATAGACGGTAGTCTTTCCAGCAACTCCAGACCCGACAGGCCCGGCATTTCAACATCGAGCCAGATCAGGTCAACGGTGTTCTCGGTCATAAATTCCAGCGCACCCGTGGCATTGTCAAACGTGCCCAGCACACTCAGCGAACCGTGCTGTTCGCACAGCCGCTGGAGTGATTTACGCGACATCAGTTCATCCTCAACGATAATGCAGGTCAGGCTCATGAGTTAAACTTTGGATAACTTGTAGGTTTCGTTCTGCAACACGGGTATCATCGCATTTACACCGTTTACAATGGCTTCACAGTGGGTTTTGAGTGCGGCACCGGTCATCTTCGCTTTCAATTCCTTTTCCAGTTCGTTCATCTGTTCTTCGAGCCGCGACAGCCCAACCATGCCTAAAGTTGGCTTCAGCTTGTGGGCCTGGCGGGCCAGCGCCAACCAGTCCTGACTCTGGCACAGATCGGGCAACTCCCGAATTTCGGGCACGATCTCCGTCAGAAACAGATCGAACATCTCCAGCGGGTAGGCCGTGTCGGTGCCGTACATTTCCAGCAGCCGCGTTTGATCCAGCGTCTCGTGGAAGGCATAGGGGCCATCAACGACTGGTTTGTCGACCGGTGATTCGTTGACCAGCGGTGCCTTGGGCGCGTACCGCCGGAAGAGGGCAATGAGCTGACCAGGGTCGAAGGGCTTGGTCAGGAAGTCGTTCATACCCGCGTCCATAGCCGTGTTTTTGTGGTCGAGCATGGCCGATGCCGTGAGCGCAATGATGGGCGTATGCTGGTTGGGATTATGGCTGCTCCGGATGGCTACGGTTGCGTCGTAGCCGTTCATAACGGGCATCTGAATGTCCATCAGGATCATGTCGAACGGCTGTTTTTTCGCTTCCTCAACGGCTCGCTGACCATTCAAAGCCATCGTGTACGGTATTTTCCACTTCGTCAGCAGACCACCGATGTACTTCTGATTCATGAGGTTATCCTCCACCACCAGCACACTGCCGATCCGCAGTTCGTCGTTCGTCGTCAGGAAATCCAGCGCAACACTTTTGGCATCGGACGGAAGCACGCTTCTGGCGAAGGGCAGCGTGAAGGTGAATACGCTTCCCTGTCCGTTCCAGCTTTTTACGCTGATGGTGCCGCCCTGAATGTCGACCAGCTCCTTGGTGATGGCTAAGCCCAGTCCGGTACCTTTATGCTTATGGCCCTCCGGGTTCACCTGCTTGAACTTCTGGAACACCAGATCGAGTTTTTCGGCTGGGATGCCAATGCCGGTATCGATCACGCTGAACTCAATCAGGGTTCTGGCTTCATCCTCCTGTTTCACTTTGGCGGTGATTTGAATACTGCCTTCTTCGGTAAACTTATCGGCGTTGCCTACCAGGTTCATCAGAATCTGGTTCAGCATGATGTCGTCGCCGATGTAGTCGCCCGCGATGCGGGCATCCAGCATGACGTCGATCTCAACCGGCCGGCCTTTCAGTTTCATCTCAAACACCTTCTGGGTGGCTCGCAGCAGGCCAATCAGGTCAAACGGACGGGGGTGGACCTCAACGCGGCCCGCTTCAATTTTAGTCATGTCCAATAAATCAGAGATGAGACTATGCAGAAAATCGGCCGATGTTTTCAGGATGTCGATGTATTCCCGCTGCTGCTGGCTGGGCTGCGTATCGAACAGCAGGTGCGACATGCCAATGATGGCGTTGAGGGGGGTTCGGATCTCGTGGCTCATGTTGGCTAAGAACTGCTTTTCGGCCTGGCGGGCTTCTTCGGTAAGCTGCTTGGCCGTTGCCAGTTCCTGTTCGATTTGCTTGCGCTCGCTCATGTCGTAATGAATGCCCATCGAACCGACCACAACGCCGTGTTCGTCGCTGATGGGTACGCCACTGACCAGCAACCAGATCTGGCTACCATCTTTGCGAATCAACTGTAGTTCGTAGGAACCGGCGTTGCCCAGCCTGCGCCGTTGCTGCTCACCGTCGACCACCGCCTGAAATTCGGTTGGCACCAGCAGGTTGGCAGCATTTTTACCAATCAGTTCTTCCTCCGAATAGCCCAGCATGTTGCAGAAGCGCTCGTAAGCCCGCAGAATCGTTTGGTCGTTGTCAACTTCGAGCAGCCCCAAGGCCATGTTGTTCATGATACCCCGGTACTTCTCCTCACTCCGGCGGATTTGCTCACGGGCCTGGTGCTTCTCGGTGACGTCGTTGTAGCGCCACAGGTGCCCTAAGTACTTGCCGTCGAGCAAAATCGGGATGTAATCGAAGTCCAGAATATTGCCGTTGGCCAACCCGATCTCCTCGCCAACGCAGGTTTCGCGGTTGAGCAGCAACTGGTCCATGCGCTGAATAAATTCATCGGGCCGGACAAATAGTTGTTTCACCTGCTGCCGCGCATCGGCGCAGTTAAAACCGATCAACTCGGTGGGGCTGACCGGAATATGAAATATATCGCAGAACTGTTGATTGGCCAGAACGACCCGCCCGTGTTCATCCTCCACCATCACGCCCGACTGGAGGTTGGTAATCAGCGTTGAGAGTCGGGTTTGCGTGGTTTGGAGGGCGGTTTCGGCCAGCTTTATGTCCGACACGTCCCTGGCTACGGCCACTAATTCAACAACGCCGTTGTCGGACTCAATCCGCCGGACGGTTTGCCCAATGCAAACGACCCGCCCGTCTTTGGTTATGATCGGAAACTCGTTGTAGGTGCTGTCCTGCCGGTCGTCCAGCATGGATGCGTAAAACTCCATCAGCGATTGCCGCTGGCTGGGTTCAACAAAGCGGGTGAAGTGCTTGCCAACGAGTTCCTGTTCCGTATAGCCCAAGAGCTTCTTGACGACGGGGCTGACAAACGTAAAAAAGCCATCGGGCGAAATTTTGTAGATGATATCCTGCACCGACTCAATGAGCTGGCGGTAGCGCTGCTCACTTTGCTCAAGCTCAGCCAGTTTGTCGCGAATTTGCTGCTCCAGGTGCTCATTCAGGTGCTGAAGCTGCTCGTTGGCATCGTAGAGTTCGAGTGATTTCGCTTCCAGAATGACCTCAGCCTGTTTGCGGGCGGCTTTTTCGCGTTCCAGCCGCCGATTGATTCGTTCGATCTCCTCCGTGTAACTCATTGCTTGACGATATCAAACAAAACCTGACTACCATCCTCCGTAATGTTCGTTTGGGTAATCGTGGCCGTTTCGCCAAAATGGCTCAAACAGCCTTCAATCAGCCCATGCGCAAAATCAGCCAATTTCCGCTCCGACTCGTAGTGCATGGTCAGGTGATTATCATTGACCTGCGCGACGGTAAAATGAGGTAGTTCCGCATCGGGGTACAGCTTCCTGACCTCGACGTGGATGTAGTGGTGAACGGATTTGAACAGGTCGAAGGCCGAACTGGCCCGGTCGACAAACGGGCTGTAGATGCGGGTAAAAGAGCCGAATATGTACTGGCCGTAGACCCGGAGCAGCGTCGGTACGGGGAGCTGGGTTTTCTGACTCAGCTTCTGAACTAACGTAACGATCTCGGCATGATCGTAGGTACCCGTGGCGGTGTAGGCCCCCCCCGAAGGAAGTTCACTTTCATTCAACAACTCATCAACCAATTCGTACCCGTACTGACCTTCGATCATTTCGAGCAATTCGGTAAATACAATTCCTTTCATTGAACTAGGGATCAAATTACCGAAGCAATTTATCATTAATTAGTAACAAATTATACCAAAAATGACAGAATAATATAGTTACAGGAAATCATGCGTCCAATTGTTTTCCATAAAACGGGTAAATAATGCAGTTCATCGAATTATTTAGCAACAATCGTCGGGCAGATAGCACCTTTGTTCAGTTGAAAGGCACAAAAAGATAAAGTCAATTTAATCAAACTCTATTTTCACTATTACAAGCTCATGAAAGTTAACTTGAATGACGAGGAGGTGATTCGGCAGTATCTCAATACCAGCCCTAACGATTGCTTCGAGACCCTCTACAACCGGTACGTCGGTAAAGTGTACAACCGATGTCTATCCATCACCAAAGACAGTGAGAAAGCGCAGGACTTCACCCACGACATCTTCATCAGGATGTTTGCCCGCCTTGATCGCTTTGAAGAACGCTCCACGTTTTCGACCTGGTTGTATTCCATATCCTACAACTACTGCATCGACCAGATCCGGGTTGCGAAACGCCTGGAAACAACAGCCCTCCCCGACACCCTTGACTGCCAGTCGTCAACGGGCGATGAGGCCGAGCGGATGGAATACAATATGCGCCAGCTTGCCCACGCCATGAATACCATAGCGCCCCAGGAAGCTCAACTGCTGCGGCTCAAATACCAGGAAGGTTTAGATGTTCAGCAGATTGCCGATAAACTGCAATTGAAAAATAGCGCGGTGAAGATGCGGCTGAAGCGTGCCCGCGACCGGGTCAGGAGTTTGTGCGGGGAGTCGGCCTTTCAGCTATAGATTATAGTACACTATACCTACCTCTCCTAATAAAAAACCACCCGCCAGGCAGGTGGTTATCAAACACGCGATGCAGGCCGACGATTAGTCGCCCGTTGTGGTCGCTTTGTCAGCGCGGTCTTTTCTGGTGGCAACGCCCGAACCCGGCGAACCGGTTGACTGATTAGGACGCTGAATTTTATAGTTACGCTCAGCCACGTTAGTCGACGGCGTGTGCCCTACCGTTACCCCCCCTACCGGTGCCTGATTGGGTGCCTGCCGTTTATAGTTGGCCAACCCCGCCTGACCCGGCGCTGGTTGCGCAACCGGCACCCCCGCTTCACCTTCCCACTTCCGGGCAACAGCCGCTTTATTGGCGTGTTTGTAATTGTGCGTTGAATAAGTTGGGTCACTGCGCAACTTGTCTCGGTTGCCCTGCCCATACGCCTGCCCGGCCAACGTAAGCCAGCCGAGGATCAGTATTGAAAAGACCGTCGTTTTCATAGCTATTTCTGTGGTTTTGTTGTCTGGCAAATCTACTCAATAAGTATATCCAGATAACAATAAAAATAACTACTAAATTTATAGTTTTATGTAATTTTCCGCATCATTCTCATAATAGCGTCGTCAACAACTCCTGAATTTACTTCGCCAGCATAAGCCGGCCGATGCCAATGAGCAGACCATGACCTCAGCAACGATTGCGTTTGTGGAGCAACACCCCAACTGCTTTGAGCGGTTGCTGCTTACGGGCCACATC
>QQTW01003585.1_pt1 | contig 11489 bp, 11 predicted proteins | sample 1904831 | NCBI WGS metagenome assembly QQTW01 (sample SAMN09435610, study PRJNA476489) | Subsurface metagenome, whole genome shotgun sequencing project.
TACTGATATTGCCAACGGACAGTTCGATCGCATTGCAAGTCAAATCGTCACCAATCTTCAAGCTCCGGATATCATTGGGCTACAAGAAATCCAAGACAATGATGGTTCGGTAAATAGTGAAGTAGTTGATGCCAGCCTTACTTACCAAACTTTAATTGATGCGATCGAACTGTCCGTTGGCAATATCAGTATCGCCATCGCTATCGTTGGGGTCGAGATTGAGAACATTGTAAGTGGCAACGGTTAAGCGATCCTCGGCACTTTTTAAGTTAGTTCTTTCTGGTTGCAAGGTAGATTCAACTACCGTAAAAGCATCAGTAACATTGATTTCATAGTTGCCAAAGCTGTAGCCTACAACTCCAGTAACATCCCCCAGTTGCGCCCCAACATCTACTTGGGGGGCAGTATTTGCAATAATTCCGCTATCAAACTGAACTTGTATTTGCTCTGGATTAAAGTCATTAGGCGCAATATTAATCGTACCGCGATCGCTTAATCCGGTAGCATCAGCGCCATTATTGGCAACGGTGTAAATTTCTCCAAATCTATTAGTAGGACTAACGGCTAAGGTATCGTTTACTGTCACCCTCATTCCTTCTAAGCTTTCGTAGAAGTCAATGCCATCACTGTCTGGATCGTAGGTTTGGAGTCCATCGTTATCAATAATTCCCGTTGGCTGTATCCGGTCAACACCAAGGACAACGGCATTGGGCAAAGAATTGCTGGACGATTGAGTGGTAATAGTTGGGCTAGTAATTTGAGTAATTGAAAGATTCCCAGAACTAGCACCGCCCGGAGTAAATTCGCCAACTGTTCCCGCAACTTGAACGGCATCACCAATAATAACGCTAGGGCGAGAAGACGTAAAAACAAATATTCCATCCGAGGTTGCCGTATTGCCATCCCCCGTAGCATCTTGCAAATAAAAACCATTGCTATCTACGGCGGTAATAATCCCTGTAGTTGTAACAGATTGTCCTACCAAGGGGGAAGTAAAAGCCGCAGCTTGAATTTTATAGATTGGCGTAAAGACAGGTACGGAAGGTTCTTCGCCGCCACCATCCCCAAAAGTCTGCCCTGGATTTACTGCCCCAAAGCTATCGTCGGTTGGATTACTCCAAGTAAAATCTTCATAGCTGCTACCCGTTCCCGTCAACTGCAAGGAGAATCCTGTAGGAGTGCTACTAGATTCTGCGACACCAATATCTGTACTGGTAACACCATCAGCCAAACCACCTACCGCCGTAAAGCTACCCTCATAACTCAAAAATTGCACAACATTGTCGTTGTTATCGATTAAGGCAATCCCATCAGGAGAACCATTTTGAATGCCATTAGCTGGATAGCTAAAAGAAATTGTCCCTAACCCGCCTTGTTGGTCGGGAATTATACCGCTCAAACTCCGAGTATTGTAAACAGTACCACCATTGCCGTTGTATAAAGCTAAATCCCAACCCGTTAAGTTAGTCCCCGCTAAACCTGCAATTTCAATAGCTTCACCAGTGTCAGTACCATCGTTATCGTAATGAAATTCATTGATAAATACATTAGTTGCCATACTTATGCCTTTAGAGAGATATTGGCAGATATCTAGGCGATCGCTTACCCGCCTAGACATCTGCCAACCTTTTAAAATCTCACAGCAAGATTAAGGCAAGCCTATGTAGGGATTAAAAGCTAAATAGATACCTAAGACTTCGCCTAAAATACGATTAGTTTAAGTCTCTAGGAGAAAATAAGCGGTATGGATGTAGATAAAACACCTGGCAATCAATCTAACCTACTCCTAGAAGATAAAAATGACGCAACTCCTAGTTCGGGACGATCTTCTATTGATATCCACCCTAACCTCAGCCTTTGGCGGGTTAGGGATTCCTAAACATCACTATTTAGGTTTCTGTTTCTTTCCCTTTCGGGTATTTCGCAACTGCCCTTTGGACTTATGCCCATCAGGTCTTATGTTCGCTCCACAGACTGACACTGCGAGTCCCGCAGCCAAAATATTCTTACTTGCGTTGATATCCCGGTCATGGTTAACCGCACATTTAGGACAATCCCACTCTTGGACATTCAACGGCATTTTATCTACGATATGCCCACAATTTCCGCATCTTTTAGAGCTAGGAAACCATCGGTCAATTTTAATCAGTTCTCGTCCATACCACTCGCATTTGTAAGCAAGTTGGCGGACAAGTTCGCCCCAACTAGCGTCGCTAATATGGAGTGCCAATTTATGGTTCTTCATCATATTTTTAATCGCCAAGTCCTCAACCACGATGGTTTGGTTTTCGTTCACCAGTTGAGTAGTCAGCTTATGCAAAAAATCTTTTCTACTGTCAGTTATTTGGGCGTGGACAGAGGCTACCTTTTGCCTTTGTTTGTGTTGGTTGTTCGACCTCTTCTGTTTACGAGACAGCGATTTTTGGACTCGTCTAAGCTTAGAGCGCAGCCGCTTAAAGTGCCTTGGATTAGCGATTTTGTCTCCATTGCTGGTAGCAATCAAGCTAGAGATGCCCACATCCAACCCGATAGACTTATCGGACTTGGGCAGTGGTTTAATAGTCTCGTCTACGAGCAAAGAAACGTAAAAACGTCCCGACGCATCCAGCTTGACCGTGATGGTAGACGGTTCGCACCCCTTAATTGTCTACTCCAACGAATCGGCAATGCCTCAGTACACTTGGCAAGCCAAATAAAGCCATCCTTACACTTAAAAGCAGATTTGGTAAACTCTGCGCTACCGCCATTATGCTTTTTCTTAAAGTTAGGATACTTTGCGTGTCCCGCCCAAAAGTTGGCAAACGCCTTCTGAAGATGCCTCAATCCTTGCTGCAAAGGTACGCAGCTAACCTCGTTCAGAAATTGCAAGTCCTCCTGCTTCTTCCAATCAGTCAGCAGGGCAGAAGTATCGACATAATCAATCCTTTCTTGCCTTTCGTACCAGCCTTCCGTTCTTGCCGCCAACGCTCTGTTATAGACCAAACGCGCACACCCTATAGTTTTTCTGAGCAAGGTTTCTTGTTCGCTCGTTGGGTAAATGCGATAACGGTAAGCTTTTTGCATTCTCACATTATGCTATATATTCTGGAAATCTCAAGGGCATTGAACCCGTCGATTTTCCTTCTATCCCTCCCTACACCGCTTTGCTGAATGTAGGGTCTCTCGGAGAATCCCGATGAACCATAAAGATGCAGAGAAAGCAAAATTAAGCGATCGCGCAATTGTCACAGTCCAAGCTGATGCAGGTAAATTAGAAAATGTAGAAGTGATTTACGGTAGCGTTAGGGAAGGAGCAGCATTAATGTTTTACCCCGAAGCTAATGCTATTTTTAAAGCTAGGCTTGATAAGCGATCAGGTACGCCAGCTTTTAAACGAGTTCCGGCAATTGTTTACGCACAGACTGACTAATTTCTTCCAGTTTTTGGGCAACTTCGCCGCTAACTAATAATTCTTCTGCCTTAGCTAGACCCGATCGCAAACTTTCACAAATACTGCTACGCCACAAGTAAAAACCACCATTCCACAAAGCAGTATCCATTAATTCTGAGGGTTTGCCTTGCAACACTGTTTGCATAGCTGCAATTAATTCTGGCGTGGAAGCTAGAGGTACATTTTTGTTACTAAAATCATAATCGCGGGCGGATAGGTGTAAGTGTTCTACTAAGGCATTATCTTTAAATATGCCAATAATTGCTGTGCGATCGCGCGGCAAATCACAACTACCTTCTAATCCTTTAACTGTTGTAAAACTGCTCGTTCCCCGCAAACTTAAAGCGCCTTGAAACATCCCTTCTGTGGGCGGATGTACAAATCCAGCAATAATATGCGCATCCCCAGCGTAAGGACACCAGACTAATTCCATCGTGGCAAAGGGCGGACGTTTGCCTATTTGATCGCGGTAATCAAAAATAACTTGCGCTTGACTAAAGTGTTGCGGTAAGTAGACAAATCCTAATCCTGTTTCTGCAAATACTTGTTGCGTTTGAGCTAAAGACAGCTTGCTAAAATCAACTCCCAAGCCTTGCCATATATCAATTAGCGGTAAGCCGTACTTAGTGGGAGAGCGATCGCTTCCGTGCATAATTACAGGCTGGTTTGCCGCTACTAATATTAAAGCCGTAATTGGACTAATAGGTGCAGTACGTGATCGCCCATCATAGGCTATTCCCATTACAATTGGCGATCGCGAGGCATTAATTGGTTGTAGTTTTGCACCTAATTCAGCGTAAGCATCTAGCATTCCTGCTAATTCTTCCCCTGTCGGGCGCTTAATTCGGTGGGCGATCATAAATGCACCGATTTGGGCGGGGGTTGCTTCGGCAAGTAGTATCATTTTTGTTGCCGCCCTTGACTCGTCGCGAGTCAAATCTTCCCCTGTATGAACGCCACTACCTACTTTTTTTAAAAATTCTCTAAATGCCGTACTCATATTTATTAGTTTAAATGCTTAGGCGCTTGTCTCTATTTTTTCCGGCAGAGGTATGGATGCTTGTACCAAGTCCCAAAAGCGACGAATTGGGGGAATTTTTAGCCGATCTTGAGTAGTTACCATCACAACTCGGCGCGTCAAATCGTTTCTTTCCTTGCCTAGCGATCGCACGGCAAGAGTTGGATCGTTGCGGGCTTCTACTAGCGCCGATTGCGGCAGCAAAGCTACCATATCCCCTTGACGTACTACCCCCCGAAAAGCATCAAGAGTATTTACCTCTAAAACTGCCTTGAGTGTTGCCCCCAAACGCTCAAATCGATCTTGTACCAAACGTTGCATCCCGTAACCATCTTTGAATACTACTTGCGGGTAACAAGTTAACTCCGCCCAGGGTATACATTCATAAGCCGTAAGCGGGTGATTTGCGCCCATCAACACCTCAATAGGTTCATCGTATAGCAGTTGTACTACCATCTCAGAACTAGCGGTCAAAAATCGATTATTCATGACGATCGCCAAATCTACCATGCCATCTTTGAGAACTTTTAAAGCGCGATCGCTCCCCAAAGAAGTCACCCGCAACTGCACGGTGGGATAATCTCGGCAAAATTGTTGCAACACTGGCGGCAAAAAGTGAGAGCAAATTGAATGAATTGCAGCAATACATAATTCTGGCTGTTTTCCCGCCACCAAATCGGCTAATTCCTCTGTTGCCGTACGCCACTCTAAGCAAATTTTGCGGACGCGCGGCAAAAAGCGTTCGCCGCCCAAAGTTAAAGTAGTAGCAGCGTTGCGATGAAATAAATTCAAGCCTAAATCAGCTTCTAATGCCTGAATTTGACGACTAATGGTTGACTGGGTAACTCCACATTTTCTCGCCGCTTGTTGGAAACTGCCCGTTTCGGCGATCGCCAAAAAAGCTTGCAACTGCTCTAGCCGCATTTTGTTTGTAGCCTGAATTACATTTATTGCTTCAATCCAAGTTACTCGATCTAGAATCAGGTTTTGGTAAAAGTTGTTACAACTAGCCGATAGAGACTTATGTTTGTTGCCATTCACTTAGGGCAAATTCTATTCCTTGTTTGAGTCCAAGTTTGATATTTGGGTCGTTATTTAGTTGCTGCAATTGTTGGTATACCTGGACTGGGGCTAATTGCTGCAATGATGCGATCGCGTGCAATCTTATTGCTGTATCTGGGGTGGCTAGTAAGTTTATTAATGGATCTATTGCTTTAATTTCGCCCAATCTTCCTAACGATAGAGCGATCGCGCTTTTGATATTGTCTGACAATTGCAGGGCTTCAATCAAAATATCTCCAGCGATTACTTTCAATTCTTTTGCTTCTATTTGTCCTAAAACTTTGACAATTTCTTGCTGCAAGGTGAGGGAAGAATGTTCGTTCAAGCAAGCGCGCAAATATTGCAAACAAAAGGGTGTTTCAATCCGACTCAACGCCCGGATACATTCTAATTGCAAGCTTATCGGTGTATGAGGAGAATTTATTACCGCGTTTAGAGCGTCAGCAGCAACTTCACTTCCCAATCTGCCTAGAGCCATAGCCGCACTACAGCAAACATCTATATTAAAGTCATACAACCGAGGAATTAACTTATTAACTAAGTCAAATTCCGCTTGTAAGTCAGGGCGAAAACCCAACCCTGTAACAGCTTCTTTTCTCACAGGCGCGGCAATATCTTCTAAAGCAGAGAGCAAAACTGGTGGAATCTCATTATTATGAAAGCTACCCAATGCTTCAATTGAAGTCGCTCTAATTTGCGCGTCTGGATCTTGGACAATAGTTAATAAAGGGGCAATTATTTCTGATCGCCGGATGTGAGCGAGGGACTTTACAGCAATTAAGCGCGTAGATTCATCCATCAATAGTTCGCTAAGGGCAGCAACAGCCGGGTTGCCAATTTGTCCTAAAGCACTAGCTGCCATCGAGGTTAATTCGTCGTTATCAGCAGATTTGAGCAAATCAACTAAAGCTGCGATCGCCCTTGGCTGATTAAATTCGCCTAAAATCCGCGCCGCATACCAGCGTAATTCTTCATCCTCCTCATTTTGGACAATTTCAATTAAAGGGGCGATCGCGCGATCAATGCCAATTGAGGTATTTGCTCCCAATCGGGGAAAAACTTTGGCAATATCCCAACGCTGGGAAAAATCGCCCTCAGTCAAAACTGCAAAGGCTAAATCCATTACATAACTTGCTTCTGGCTCGATATCTACAAGTACCAATTGTTGCAAGCATCGCACAACTTCCGTCCAGTTCCCTATCTCTTGCGCCGCCTGTGCCTGCTGTAAAAGTTGAGTTTTGATATCTGCAAGCATCAAATTAGCTCCCAAACAGAGTTTTAGCTTAAAGATGGTTTTATTTCCCTTTTTTAGGGGCAATCTGGGCTTCTTCCCTTTGACTGTCGTGGATTAGGGGGGAACGATTGAAATATTCATAGTCTAAATCTAAGTATAATTCCCCTAATCAAAAACGAGGTGTTTGGCTGCTTAGAGCGTCATTTTTCCGAGTAATTCTATTGAGATTGTTTGCTAGTAGACAGTTTACTAAAAATAACTCGTTAAAATAGTATTAGTACAACTAAAAACTTTTATTTTTGTACCCCGTTGAGTAATAGGTTTACACATTTTTTATGGATTCCAGTAGTACACCGTCTGCCAATCCCTCCCGATCGACTCATAGATTGGCAGACATTTTAGGAACAGCGATCGCACTCGTAACTTTAACTATGCCCCTCTGGGTAATTGCTCATTACTCCTCAAACAGCGTGGGCAATGCTATACCACCAATCGCCTATCCCCTACAAAGTCCCCCATAAAACTAATGTAAGGTAGTGCTTAGGTTTGGAGCTTGTTCTAATTCGGCAGCTACGGTAGTAATAAAGTCAACTTTTTGCTGGTCTTGGGCGCAAGAACGACGCATAAAAAAGACTAGCACTAATACTACCTGGCTGCTAGTTTTAATGGGGATGCCAAAGCCCGCTTTGACTGAACAAGCTTTAGCAATCTGATTGCGTAAAAAATACGTTTCTGACCCGGCAGAGACATCTTCAATCCATTCTGGTTGTGCTGATGCCCAAACTCTGCCGGGTAATCCTTGATTTGGTGGAATAACAAAATCTTCGCTACAAAGGCGAAATTTCTCTATTGCCTCCATATCTGGGCTGCTGTACCAAACGGGGCTAAGTTCCAAAACACCGCCGTCAGAAGCAGGAATCCAAGCCTCGCCATAATCCCACCCACAAGTTTTGCAAATAAGTTTAATCGCAGCGTGCAGTTGCTCGTTGAAATATGATGCGGTTCTCATGGCTTAATCTAGGTGCAATCTGATTGCAAGATCCGCCATCAAGGCGAAGAAAACAATATTTTAGCTGCTTTTACCTGACAACAATCCAAACCTCAGAACTTATATAAAGAAATTCTTGGTCTTTTCCTACCCTAGGAGACTGGAACAGAATAGGGATTAATTGGTAATGGTTCTTGCGAAATTATAGAACGTGATCGCTGAGTTTGAATTAAGCAGACTTGAGTAGTCAATAAAAAACTTGTAAAACTAGCAATAACTATTACTGGAACCATTGCCGTATCTGAAAGTACGCTGAGAATGATGGTTGTGCTAATGGGAGTTTTGGTAATAGCTACATTTACCGCCGCCATCATGCAAACCATCGCAATAGTAGGGTGGATTTGAGGAATACAAAGCGCGATCGCTAGACCCACCGCAGCGCCGATGTAAAATAAAGGAAATATAAAGCCACCTCGAAAGCCAGAATGCAACGTACAACTTACTGCTACTATTTTAGCGGCGGCGATCGCAACTAACATCACAGCCCCGAAAGTAGAACCTGTTTCGACAATAGTATTAATTTCTTTTTCTCCAAAAAATAGCGTTTGGGGAAATATATAAGCAATGAGTCCAATAGATAAGCCGCCTAAAGTAGCTAATAAAATTGTTTGATGTTCGATGTAACTGCACAGATAACCAACGCTACGGAAAACGATTACAAAAATAACCGCAACCAAAGCCCCCGCTATACCTAGTAATGCACCTTGAAGGAGGTTCCACAATGTAAGCGCAGGAATAGCTGCAAAGTGGTACATCCCGCCAATGGTTAAGCCTGTATTTAGACGAAATACGCAAAAACTCAAAATAGCACTCAACACGGCTGGAACTATCGCTTCGTAATACTCTATGCCGCGACGGTGGGGAATTTCTAAAGCAAAAATAGCGCCACCCAAGGGCGCACCGAAAAACGCCCCCAAAGCTGCACTCATGCCGCAAAACGTCAAGACGCGAATTGTAGTTGCAGTAAGCTGTAGTTTTTGCCCTAGCCAACTGCCAATACTACCATTAACTTGCACTAAAGGCGCTTCGGGACCTGCACTACCACCAAAAGCGATCGAAAGCAGCGAAGCAACAATCATTGCCGGAGTTTGCTGTTGGGAGATGCGCCCTGGTTGGTGAACTTTATCAACGACAAAGGCAACTTCACCGGGGAGTCCCATCAAGTATAGGGTTAAGCCAACTAAGAACCCGCCAATTGTAGTTGCAATCGGGACATAATTAGTAACAGCAAGTGGCGACACATAAGGCGCTAAAAACTCTGGGATTGTATGCCAAATAAGATGCAAGCTGGCTTCAAGGCTAAAGTAGTAAGCCGTTGCAACTAATCCTCCGGCAATACCAATTACTGCGGCACAAAGGATAGTTTGCTGGTAGCTAAGTTCGCGATCGCTATTTACTAATGACAAATCGATCTCGCTTGATTGCTCAGAGATAATAGAAGACATATTTTAATAATTTTGAGTTGTGGATGCCGAATTAACTCAATACTTAAAATTGCGATCACCCTTCACTTGTCCCTGCTAAAACGGCGGGTACGAAGTGTTCTTGTGACGGCTTGGGTTTTGCCCCAAAATGTTCAATTAACAAGTCTTTCAGCACTGGTTTGAGGTCTTCGCAAGGAATTTGCTTCATTACGCGGCTACCTAGTTCAGCTTCAAAACCTACTTTTCCACCCATCCAAATATCGACAGCTTCTACTACTTGCCCATTTTTACGTCCTTTGGTTCCCATCAAGCCAATATCGGCAACTTGCGGCTGTCCGCAGGAATTGGGGCAACCAGTCCAATGTATGCGTACAGGTTGTTCTACGGTGATTTCAGCTTCCAAGGCTTTGATTGTTGCTAAAGCGCGATTTTTGGTTTCAATTAGGGCAAAACCGCAAAATTGACTGCCAGTACAAGAAACCAACCGCCGCGATAGATTTTCTGGGTTGAGAGAAAAACGTTCTAAAAGTGGTTCCTTCAAAAATGGTTTTAGCCGAGAATCAGGAATATTGGGAATAATTAGATTTTGCTCGACAGTAAAGCGTATTTCACCACTACCATACACCTCCGCCATTCGCGCTAGATCGAACATATCTTGGGCATACAAGCGCCCAATGGGAATATGTACTCCTGCAAAGTTTAAGCCTGGTTGCTTTTGTTTGGACGTGCCGATGTGGTCGTATTTGTTCCACATAAATTCGTCTTTTTGGGCTGCAAGTTCTAGGGGATGACCGATTTGGTTTTCTACTTCGGCGCGAAACTTCTCTATGCCCCATTTATCAATCAGATACATAAGGCGCGATTTTTGTCTATTTGCCCGTAAACCATGATTTCGGTAAATTAGTAAAACAGCTTCGCTCAGTGCTACCACATCGTCAGGACTAACCCAAACATTGAGTGGTAAAGCTGCTTCAGAACGTTTGGGTGAAAACATCCCACCGACAATAACATTAAAGCCAATAGTGTCATTTTTATAAGCAGGGATAAAAGCAAGGTCGTTGAGTTCGGCATGGACGGAATTATCTCGACACCCGGCGATCGCAATATTAAATTTGCGCGGTAAGTTAACCATGGTGGGATTACCTTCGCCGTTATTTGTAATCATGTCTTGCACCATGCGACACAATCCCCGTGTATCGATTAGTTCATCAGGATCGATACCTGCTAAAGGCGAACCTGTAATGTTGCGAACGTTGTCTACACCCGACTGCACCGAAGTCATGCCATATTGATGCAGCTTTTTAAAGATATCTGGTACATCTTCAATCCGAACGCCACGCAACTGAATATTTTGTCTAGTGGTGATGTCTGCGTTGCCTTCATCGCCGTATTGTTGGACAATTTCGGCTAAAATCCGCATTTGACTAGAAGTTATGATGCCGTTAGCTAGGCGCATCCGCAGCATAAATTTACCTGGGGTAACAGTGCGGTAAAACAATCCCAAGTCGCGCAAGCGATAATCGCGATCGGCTTCGTCCATTGCTTCCCAGCCAATGCTTGCTAAGTAATCTAATTCTTGCTTGAGGGCTATACCATCTCTTTCGGCTTTAATTTTTTCAAATTTGTTTAAAGTTGCTTTAGTGTCGCCAGCTTCCGTCAAGTTTTGAAGTTCAGTTTCTCCCTGAGTTTTATCTGCTGTGCCTGGTGTTCCGTTTGCGTCCATCATAATTTTAATTTGATGATTTTATTAATTGCGCAACAGCCGCGCTGAAATATATCTTTTTGTTTAAGCTATGCGCTTTAGGTATTTGATTTTGTAGAAGTAGTTACAAAAGCTAGTTCCAACTTTCTAAACCTGCCTTTTGATATATTTGTCTTGCAAGGAGAGTAAAGCTACTTATTTAGCCTGACTTTCCCTGCCAGCAAAAGCAGTTGCAAATTTCTATAAGTGACGTTGTTTTGCTGCAACTTCTTTAGGTACTACTAACAACTCCTCTGGATGCGAACCTCCAGGTTCCTTTAATAAAAAGCCACACAAACTAGCAGCAATTAGCGCTACAACGCCTAGCATTTGAAAAAAGGTGCGATCGCCTACTGTTCCTTCTGGCAATAAGCTATAAATTGTCAAGTAAGCTACTGCCCCAACATTGCCGTAAGCACCAACATTTCCAGCAATTTGACCTGTGACTCGTCGCTTAATTAAAGGTACGATCGCATAAGTTGCGCCTTCTGCTGCCATCACAAAAAATGAGGCAATCATAGGAAGTCCATCT
>QQTW01003586.1_pt1 | contig 11487 bp, 7 predicted proteins | sample 1904831 | NCBI WGS metagenome assembly QQTW01 (sample SAMN09435610, study PRJNA476489) | Subsurface metagenome, whole genome shotgun sequencing project.
CACCCTCGACGGACGACTCCGAATCTCTCTTTGCGTGACCCTCACTGCCGCCTACCTGAGCCACTTCGGGGTCGGGCTGATGCTGATGGTAATGATGGTGGTGATGAGGATTTTGCTGTGGATGTTGAAAGGGCTGCTCTTGCTGATTGACAGCGTCGGATAACGTTCCCAGTTCATTCGATTTCGCGGCTGGCATTGCCGCGTCTCGGCTCTTCCTCCTCGCCGCCGTCTTACCCGACTCCGCTCGTTGCGACCGATCCTCGGCCGTCGACTTGGTCACCTTGCGTGGCGAGGCCTTCTGCGTGCGCGTCTTGTACACGCACGAGATGCGCCACCGCAGGCAGTGCTTGCAGCTGGGCATCTCACCTTAGCGCCTCATCTGAAGCTTCAGACGAAATTCCATCCGGTAAATCAGGAGGGGAGACGATTGTCGACGTCCAGAAAGACAACCTCAATCACACCACCCCAGGCACATAATCCTCGTGCGGTACACACCATCATCGCAGAGAGCCCCCAATCTTTCCCCTCTCCCCCCCTCAGTCACCCCACCACGCATCACCTCCGTGCTCGAGGATTCTCCGTTCCCCCTACATCTTTCGCCCCTCCACCCGCGCGTCGAACGGTGTGGGAGAGCTATTCAGCACGGTTCACCGCACGCACACCCGTGGGGACGTGCCTACGGTACTGCGGCCTGTCCCCCTTTCCCTTCTTCCCCAGCCGGATGTGTGCGCTTTAGGGGACCACTATCCGGGACGAACAGCGTCTGGCGAAACCTACGCGGAAGGACGGGTGGCGTGGCGGGATTGACCGTTTAGCACAACCGCTGGACCACTCGATACTTTCCGATATCGTTGGTCAATTGGTCACCGGTGACGCTGGACCACGACCCCCCCCGGAACATGGGGTCGCCTCACGCCCCGACCATTTCAATCGAGTCCAGTCGAGTTCATCTTCATCATCCGTCTCGTCGTCGTCGACGGTGGGAGAGAAGCACGGATGGGGTCCTACCTCGTCCAACGACCGTCGCCAGCCCTGCAAAGGCGCTTCTCGGCCGATCCGCTGTCGTCGTCGCATCCACTATCGCTCGTGAACTCAGCCGCCGCTAACGTCGATCATCTCATGGCATATGATTGGAACCGTCACCACGGCTCCCGACGGCCAGATGGACAGGAAGAGCAGCAGCAACATCAAATGATCTTCACTAACCCGCAGTGGGGTGGGCCCCGCGCCGGTGTGGGCGTGGGCGTAGCCGTCGATTCTGGTGTTGGCGCCGGCGCCGGTGCTGGGGCACGCGCACGGCCACGCGCCATGCCCGCGGTTGGCCCGCCGTGGATCGACCCCATCATCACCTCATCCAGTCAACCGTTTGGGGATCCTGGAAGTTACCTGGGATTGAATCTACACACCACATTGGAAGACCACCACAACAATAACGACGAGGACGCTGCTGATGCGGATACTCCTCTTGCTGTCGCCGGTCGACTGGAGCTAGGTCGTTCGTGGGGGAGCAGTCTGCGGTCGAGCGTGTCGGTGCCGGATGGGTACGAGAGTCTACAGAGTCCGGTCTTCCCACGACGTCCTCGTGCTGCCAGTGATCGACGAGTTCGATCGGAGCCCACCACCCCAGAGAGCATGCACGAGACCATCCACGCCCGATTGAATGCCATGGCCGGCGGGGACGATGTCAATCGAGGGTGGACGGCCGGTGAAGCGGTCGACGAGCGAACGACGGCACCAGAGGGACCGTCGACCCATCAATCACTTCATGACGACCCGGTCCTGCCTGCGTGGAGTCGATTGAAGACCAAAGCGGGCAAGCAACGACGACGGCTGCCCCTGGCCTGTTTTGCCTGTCGACAGAAGAAGGTACGGTGCTCAGGTGAGATGCCCAGCTGCAAGCACTGCCTGCGGTGGCGCATCTCGTGCGTGTACAAGACGCGCACGCAGAAGGCCCCGCCACGCAAGGTGACCAAGTCGACGGCCGAGGATCGGTCGCAACGAGCGGAGTCGGGTAAGGCGGCGGCGAGGAGGAAGAGCCGAGACGCGGCGATGCCAGCCGCGAAATCGAATGAACTGGGAACGTTATCCGACGCTGTCAACCAGCAAGAGCAGCCCTTTCAACATCCACAGCAAAATCCTCATCACCACCATCATTACCATCAGCAGCAGCCCGACCCCGAAGTGGCTCAGGTAGGCGGCAGTGAGGGTCACGCAAAGAGAGATTCGGAGTCGTCCGTCGAGGGTGGTGTGTTATTGAGCTCGACGCGACCACCAGGGGTGGATCCGGTTTATCTGTCGTCCTCCGAAGCCGCCAGCAGACGGCCGTCGTTGGCCAATCTGGATCAGTCACCGGGAGTGTCACTCGGCAACGCTCTGAATTTCTGGCAAGGTCAGCCGATTTCGGTGCTGAGTCCGTCCGATCTGGCCAGTCAATCTCGGTGCGTCGTGTTTACGGTGAATTGAGACGAGTATCAAAGTCTGAAGCTGACGGTGTCTAGGGGTGGAAACGTCCAGCCGGTGCTAATCCTCGCGGTGATGCCCGTGCAGACGGACAGTAAAGGGACGTCGCAGCAGATGTCTGGGCAACAACGGCCCGTGCAAGAATTGGAGGCACCGACGCCGTGCAAGGTCGAGCAAGATCCTTTCGATAGCACGGACACGAACACGCAGCCCAGTCAATTCTTCCACCCGCCCATGGTCATTCCGCCGCAGATGTCTTCGTTGAATATCTTTCCACCCATGGCCTTTCCTCCATCGCAGCTGGCAGAGTATGAGCAGCAAACCAACCAGCAATCGGCCTTCCCACACGATAGCAGCTATCACCAGCCAACGGACAGCGGGTTGGCGTTCGGATCGAGCTTTCATCCACCCATGATTCTGCCTCCGCAGTATTATTCCACCGACATGCCTCTGTCGGAGCACTATCCTTCGGACGTCTCGCTTCAGCCTTCGGGTCAGCCGGCCGAATCGGGTTTCTCGTACCACCAGTCGGTCGATTTCCATCCGACAGATCCCCATATGATGCTCAGTCCGCATGTACATCCGCCGATGGTATTACCTTCACCGCAGGGTCAACCCAACGTGGACCCGATTGGCAACGAACGGAAGCCGAGCATAGCTGACCACGTGGGGTCGGAGACGTCCGGCCAGGCGGCCAACTACTCGGACAACACCTCCATGCCAGCGGGACATGGACATGGACATGGACAACAAGTGGGGCATGGCTACGAGGACTACAGCGCAGGACACGGGATCTTCTACAATCCGTTTTCGAACATGAATTTCCTGACCGCGACGACCGCGCCCGAAACATCGACTCTCTCATGGGGCATGGAAGTCACGACGACTGCTGGTGGCGACGGGGCCGGGATGACGGCGTGGAATGAGTTTGGCGGTGGGAATGGTGGTGGTGCTGGTGGTGGAAGAAGTGACGATCACCGGAATTATCACTAGACGACATTGATTGTGTTCTGTTATACGACTTCCAACCATCGATCGCACCATTCGATCAATTCACCCACCTCCGCTCGTCCATTGTTGTCGCTTTGGCGCCGGCGTCGGTTTCGCGATGGACACAACCCCGTCCCCAATCTCAGCAGTTTACCAATTCAGTGGTACTGTGTTCAGCGGTTCAGCGAATGAACTGATACTCACACCATCACCTTTTCAACGAACACCAATCAAATCCGCCGAATACATTCCTCCCGTGGATGGAACGAACGAACAACCAACAACTCATCTACCAGTCGATCCGCCCGCTCATCCCTCCATCATCCAGCAACCACTCCTCCCTCTAATCGATCTATCTAACTATCCATCCATGGACATTTCTTACTTATTATATTGATCTTCCATATGTTGTGTACATATCCATGCCGGCCATTTGTTTCATATCCCTATATCTATCTACTTCCCTGTACCACCATTTCCATCACGTACGTATATTTCTATTTGAAGCAGAAGCAGGCGAGCAAATTCCCGGGATGTCGATGTCTTCATGACTTCCTTTTTCTTATGTATGTTCTACTCATTCCTGTTCTTCACGCTGGGATAAGTTCTGTTTAGGTTTCTTTCGATAAAAGCTCAACGGGACTTGCTTTGGATTGTTGCTGTTATTCCTTTAGCAAGCGATTTGGATTTTGGATTTGGATGAGTTTTGTTTGGGAGATGTATAAATATCATGGGTTAGCTGCTGACTTGTCTGATATTTGATGAGATTGGAAAGGAAAGGAGAGGGTAGGATGGGGAAGAGAGGGACCGAAGAGAGGAAGAGAAGCAAGGAAGGAAGATGAGATTGAATAAACAATACGTCTGGAAATCAGGACTGAGAGATAATGGGAATGAAGAAAGTCTACTACAGAGATGTACTGCTTGCTTGCTCCCTCTCTCATCATTGAGTATGAGCGATGATATACTCCTTCTCGACACCACCCCGTCGACTTTACGACGACGATTCGATCATCATCACACTGGCGACGAAGGCAGGGGTATCAGTTATTTCTTCGTCGTAGACATTAGTTCTACCTCCGCTGGCATTGGGAAGTCAACACTTCCCAGCTACTATAAAGCAACGTATTAGATAAATGCAAGAAGTCAACACAATACCTATCAAGCCTTGAGTATAAAGCACAGAGAGCCATCTCTACTTCGACCGCGTAGAAATGAAGAAAAATATTAGAGATCTATTCGTGGGCCCCTCCCCCCCGCGGGGCGGCCCACCTCGACTAACTTACGAATCGTTAAATTTGGGGCAAAATGGAAGGCAAATCATCAGATGAGTGTAGAGCCTAGAGCTTAGAGCCAGGCGTGGATCGAATTTGATTGGACTAGAGAAGGAATGGAAGGTGACACAACATCAACAACATCATCAGCAGCAGCAGCAGCGACATCGAGCGACACCGAGGGACACCAAGAAGCATCTTCCCCTGTGTATACATACCGTACATACGGTAGATCCTGCTTGCTGGCTGACTAGCTGGCTGGCTAGCTACCTGCCTACTTGTCTGGCTGATTGGCTGATGGTTGGAATTACTACGGTCTGCCTGTCTAGCTGATGGTTGGATGAGGATTACTGCGGTCTCGTTCATCTCCCGGAGGCGAGGTCCGCAGCAGCTGTCAAGATCTCATTCGAACCTGCATTTTGCATTTCGCCGGTTTGCCGCGTGCAATGTGCAGTGTGCAGTGTGCAGTTTGCAGTTTGCAGTTTACATTACTGTACGTTCGGCATTCTAGATGGATGGATCCAAGGTACAATATGTAACCCTGCATTGGACAAGGGTAATACCATTGCATTGCATAGTCAGGCACACTTTGCTGTTCGCGCTTGGCGGCTCGGTCCGGGCCGATCGATGATCATGGGATTTCATCCCTCGCTTGTGGTGGGGATGGTGGGGATGCATTCCATTGAGCTAGGCGTATGAGCTACTGTAACTAGCTCTAGAGTAATTCTCATGGATTAACTTATTCGTAGTGTGCTGAGTATGTATCCTGACGTAGCTAGCAAACTTACTTTGATTGATTGACTAACTTCAGGACGCATACAGATGATAGAGGTAGTAGAACTAGATGCGGGCATTCCCTTTGGCGGATGTTCGGGCTCGGGCTCTTAGTCCCCGCTGATACCCCTGGTGCGGTCGTACAGCACGTGTAAAGTGCCCAAAGGAATGGTGTGGTGGGTGACATCCGCAGTCAGTTGGTTTGTAATGCCGGCCGACTCCTATAGGATCGTATGGTTACACGGACACGGTCCTCGATTTTGAATTTGATATCTTTGATCAGATGGAACGCTAAGCCACTAGGCTAGTAGGATCCCCCGGGAGAGAGGGTTGCGGGTACCCTAATTGCTATTAGCCTCGAGTCTAAGACGCCGATCTCGACTCTCCATGTTCCTGGGAACTCTACTAGAGCCTAGTCTAAGGATCCGCACGAGTGCATGATGCCTGCCTGCGTCTTCCTTCATCATCGTCAAGTCTGGGTCTCGCGCCTTGATTCCTTTTTTCAAAAGGCTACATCTGCATATTCCCACTATCATGGTGGTTGTTTTCGTTTTCGTTTGTGGGTTTGGTATGTGTTACACTGCATTCCTTCAGTCATCCCACTTTCCATCCATCTTCTATTCATCCATCCATCCATCCATTTCACCTATCCTTCCATCCATCGATCCGGTAATTGCCCCTGCATCCGCCCTCTGCATACGGTATTCGAACATAGTTACGGTGGCGATTTCCTTCAAAGAGCTCTAGATCGCGTGCTCATCTGATCGTCGCCATCGATGGATGCTTGGCGGCGCGAAGTGGTGATGGTGTGGTGGTGACTTCGAATTGCAGTAGCTCTAAAGCAATCAATTTACCCGTCTGCGGCACTGTATTTCCACTTACCCACCTACCCACCCACCCCCCAACCTATCAGATTTCGATTCACGGAGGTCCTCGGATTTCCATGCCAAATGACGATGTCCTGTCCATTTACCCGGGACCCTAGACCCACACACCCGGAATCCAGATAGCGCTATCGGATGATGCACGCGATGCGGTCCGATCCGCCCGCTAACTTATCCAACTTTGATTAGACTAGTCTAAGTCTAACCAACCTACGGTATCCAGTTAGATCAGCGTACGACGACGCTACTGTATCAACGCCTGATGGATTCATATGGAAGTGGTTGGGTTGGTACAGTACCGTGCCACCACAAGTGTTTCATTCTGTTTTCGTTCTCGTTCTCGTGGCTTGGCTGGCCCTGCCCCCGCGTCATTCTCGATGTTTGCCACCAGTGGCTGAGACTTGCTCTTCTCTCGTCTGGTGTGAGTTAGTGGCTTATCTTTCTCTATCTATGAACTACACACGTTGGATAGGGACGAAGTAACTCAAGATAGCTTCCCGCACCTGTGAGTCTCGATTGGTGGTTGCTGGATTCATAGCCATCGATCGCTCTCACTATAGAGGTTCGTTCGTTCATCTATATCTTCAGAGGAGGCATGGCGAAGGTGGGTCCTTCGAATATGCGTCATCTGTGTAACAAGGGCTCATTCATCTACACTTTTTTATTTCAACCGCATGGTGTAGATTCGCTGATAGTCTTGCCGATAGGAGGAGGATGATAATGATGAGTAGCTTTTCGTTCGACATTCGTATGTCGATGTGGGTTTTACCCCCGTGGTTCTATGATGATGGCAACGTTGCTTTCGAACATGTCTGTGACGGTGGTCTTGCTATGAGTGTCTTGGATCAATGACAGACAAGTCATAATGGGACTTCCTCGCGGGTAAACGTTTCCTTGTTCGGTCAGGACAGATATCAAAAAGGAACAAAAGTGGGACGATCAACGTCTTGAGTAGTGATTTCTTAGCATGCTAGTCTTTGTGGATAATGTCCCAGAACTAAATCAGAAGGATACAGCCCGAATGATGGACCAAGAGACGAAGTGGATAGGACTAAGTGAGAGAGGTCAACACCGTAAGGTTATATAGATACGCCTAGGTTGATGCAATGGATTACTATAGCCAAGCACTATAACAGAGGAACGGGCATACATCGCTATACAAACCCCCGCAGACTCGAGACCAGCTCAGTCTTTTGGGAGATATCTAATCCCCGACCTGGGACAGGACGACTTGGGACCATCTATTGCAACGTATCAGCCCGGCCCATCAGAACAGTCACATTCTCGAAACAATCGTTCAACAATCAATCGACGATACAATCAAAACTTACCAGGATCCGAGGGCACAAAATTACCCGTCTGCAGACTCCCCCTTACGTTAAAATGATACCAGACCTCCTTCAACGCGCCTGATCTACACCCCAGCGTGACACGACGTCCAGCAACCTTGGCCAAGGCCGACTGGATCTCAGACGAGGTGTACCTCTTGCTCGACGAAGGAACGATCCCCGCATCTGCCAACGCCTACAGTATCCGGGTTTATCAACATTAGCATCATTTCATATGCCCCCCTTTTGCTTATCAATACTTTACAAGAAACAAAATGATAGATAGGCCAACCTGATATGTATCCAACCCTTTAAACAGATCGACCGCCTTCTGGAAATAATCCACCATCTCTTCACGGCGGGTATATCCATCATAACACTCCGGTTCTAACGTGCTGATGCAAGTACCATGTTTATTCCATTCGTGCTCCCAAAGAGACTCATCGCTGTTGCGATCACTTTTCCAGTAGGTGCTCATGTACTCCAGTAGCGCCGGGTCTGCTTGTCCCAACGTGCCGCCGATGTTGGAATACTCCCGGCGGCGGTCGCAGTAGGATTCGTAGGTGCCGTCGCATTTATCGGGCCTTGAATTTGTCCCACCATCCATCAGTATTGGTTGACCGTTATATGTGTCCTTCTTGAATGTATGGAAATATATAGGTATGAGAATATGTATGGTATGCACCACAAGCCATGGATGGTCCAAGAGTCACTGGGTCCGACAACGGGATGCGTATCCCAGAATTGAGTCAGCAGGAGCTGACCCCCGGGCGCATTGAAGCAGCAGATGTTCGACACCGCGGTGGCGTTGTTGCAGCTCAACTCGGCGTTGGGACAGCTGGGTGGCGTGCCGGCTTGTACGAGTGCTCCTGGTCTTGACGAGCTGAGGAACAGTTGGGCTGAGCCCAGCAGGACCTGAACGGCGGAACGAACGGTCCCGACTTTGGAATGCATGTTGGAAAAGGATGTTGGAGACGTTGGGAGGTCCGTTGCGCTGGGTAGTTCGCTTGCCAGTGATGATGACGTTGTCGAGGTATCCAGCCCAGATATATACTCATAGACTGCCGCCATGATGGGCGATCCTTGCAGTCTTCGCCTGCTCGGTCTTCGTTCGTGCAGCACGAAGCAACTAATAAGCGATGCGATCGTGCTGTTACTTTCGGAGCTGACGTCGCGAAGCAGGCAACTGTCAGCCTGGAGGATGTTAAAGCTCCTTTCGGGTTGAGAGACGAAAGGTTCAAAGGATATGGAGGATGTCGAGGTGTGAAGATCTTCCCCCACAACCAATGACGCCGTCACATGTGCCGAATGCGCCACGGGACCAACGGCCAGCCTTGTGAGTTCCAGGAACTGACGTGCGCGAGAACGGAAGGCTGATTGGTCAGGTGGCCCCCCCGCGAAAACATACTTCCGCTTCGGGAAGTGCGGGCCGACGCGTTGGATTGGGCAGGTGATTCGCGGGGCGAGCCGCCTCTAGCACGCGGCGGATAAGATAAACGAAGAATGTAACACCTCAGGACGAAGAAATAATCAGGCTTACAATGAAGGACCTAAAGCCTGTCACAACGATGATGGCCACATTCCCTACCCCTCATCGGACTCATGACGAAGACTTGCTCAATTTTCCTCATAATGATGATGATGGGGAGCTACCCTTCGTCGTTATTGTGACAAATCAGCCAAAGTTCCTACATCAGATCAATCAACAGGGTTCAAGATGGAGAATAGCTTGTATAATCACACTTTGACCGTTGTACAAGCATGTACAATGGTCGTTCTATCTCTTCCCCCAAGATTTCTTCAAACATTTCCCGTTTCAATCAAGTGTATCGGGATAAGGCCCCAGCAACCATCCCGCTCGGAAACGTGTCGACAAGCGCTATGTTTTTTACCCCTGTGGTGCCGAGTCGAAAAACGGAAAGACTTCCATGAGGTATCGTCGGACAATCCGGTAGTCTTCGTTGATGCCAGGCGGTGTCGGCGCCGCCCTGGGGGCCTCCTGGTCTTGGTGAGTCAACGACATGGTTGTACAGTAGCTTCATCAAGCGCAATGAATGATTAACATTTGAGGTAGTAGCAGATGGTGGCTCAAGCGTAGTCATCAAGCCAAAGGCAAGCTGATCACGGGTTCTACTTGATGATTCCTATCCTGAGAATGGGGGTTCTACATGTGTTCTCATGTGCTCAATGTGGACTTCTACTGAAGTGAGCTTGTGTGGCGTTGTTCATATCCGGCGCGTGTGCCTCCACTTCTGTCAACCCGACTATGGCGCCCTGCTCCAGTTACTATTATCTTGGCCATTCAGCTGACTGGTTTGCTTCACTGCTAACAACTTGAGCAGTACAATTGGACCGCTCGAGTCGCGAGTTGCTCCCCGCAACCGCGCAACGCGCCCAAAGCGAGGCGCCCAGAGTGGTTCTCCGATTAGAGCTGCGAAGGACGACCAGGCCAGCAAATTCAACCGCAAGCGCCGGCCGCTGTGGCAGTGTCAAAAACACAACGGCGCGATGCACACATGATCGAAACACGATCGGTGTGAAAAGGATGTTGAGTGCGATCAAAGATGGAGTTTTGAAGGGAGCTTCAGTAAAGAGTGGCTGCAGACTACGCGAACAGTGTCTCACTTGGATGCACAACACCGTGAAGCGCGCCGTTGACGCCGGGCCCACCCTCTCGCCGCCTCAGCCTTACACGGCAACAGTATCATTACGCGCCATGGAGCCCCGCACCAACATCAAGCCTACCCAGGCTCTGTCCGCACTCAAAGTCTCGGGGTCTCTCGTTCCCTGCAGCGGTCTTTATAATCCAGTCTTTCTCCCGCCTTCTTTCCAATGCTGTCCCTCTCTCAAGACCTCATTACCTTACATTGACCGGCATGGGATTCAATTTTAGCCCGTTCAAAATGGCCACTCCCCCACTTCAGGCTCCCGCCCTCAATGCGCTGCACTCGAGCGACGACTTAGACCTCCTGGATAAGATTGATCGCCTTCGGTCGCTCGGAATCAGTCACTATGTCCCGCTACCGCAGCTCATCGTCTGCGGGGATCAGTCATCTGGCAAGAGTTCGGTGCTGGAAGCCATCTCGGGTATTCCATTCCCTCGAAAGGACAACCTCTGCACCCGATTCGCAACCGAAGTCATTCTCCGACGGACCGCAGGTACCAAGGTGTCTGTCACGATCGTGCCTAGCCAGACCCGCTCCGAGACGGAATCCCGGATCCTCTCCAGCTTCCGGGAGACGCTCACCGACTTTGACGAGCTACCATCGTTGATTGATCGCGCGAGAGCGATGATGAATACCACCCTGACCCCCACAGCGTTCTTTAATGACGTGTTGCGCGTGGAGATCTCGGGCCCGGATCGGCCGCACCTGACCATTGTCGACCTGCCGGGCCTCATCCACACCGAAACAAAATCTCAGACGGCCACGGACGTGGAAGTGGTACGGAGCATGGTGCAGTCATACATGGTCAACGGTCGAAGCATCATCCTCGCCGTCGTCTCGGCGAAGAACGACTACGCCAACCAGATCGTGCTCAAGATGGCCCGTAAGGAGGACCCGGCTGGTGATCGCACGCTGGGGGTTATCACCAAGCCAGACGCTCTGCCGGCGGGCTCCGAGAGTGAAGAGGCTTATATGAGTCTGGCACGAAACGAAGACGTCTCCTTCCGCCTGGGATGGCATGTCGTACGAAATCGGGATTATGAATCGCGCGACAGCAGCACCGAAGATCGCGACCGGGTCGAGGCCGATTTCTTCTCGTCTGGTGTCTGGCAAG
>QQTW01003587.1_pt1 | contig 11487 bp, 9 predicted proteins | sample 1904831 | NCBI WGS metagenome assembly QQTW01 (sample SAMN09435610, study PRJNA476489) | Subsurface metagenome, whole genome shotgun sequencing project.
CACATTAATACACTGGGCATCATTTACTGAAACGAAAAAGCACACGACAAGTCAACCATCCCACGCTTTAAATTCGTAAGCGAATGTCAACAAAGAACGTTACCCGTCGTGAATTTATAAAACAGAATTCTCTGACCAGTTTAGGGGCTGTTTTAGCGCCATCGCTGCTTGCTAACGGAATCGAGGGCCAGGCAGCCGCAAGAATGGCTTCACCAGTCCCGACGCCAAATGCCTCCTCCAGCGTACCAGCCTGGCTGGGTGGACAACCGGTTCGCACCAAAGCCTGGCCAACGTGGCCCATCTGGAATCCGGAAACAGATGAAAAGCAACTGCTGGACGTAATGCGAAGCGGTGTCTGGTCACGGGCAAACGTAACGACGGAGTTTGAGCAAAAGTGGGCGCAGGCGGTGGGAGTTAAACGAAGTTTGCTGGTCGTTAATGGTACCAATGCCCTGATTATCTCCCTGAATCAGCTTAATATCAAAGCTGGCGATGAGGTGATTGTACCACCCTACACCTTTATCGCGACCGTGTCAGCCATACTGGCAACTGGCGCAATACCAATTTTTGTGGATGTTGATCCAGAGACGTTTCAAATTGATCCGACAAAAATTGAAGCTAAAATTACCCCCCGCACCAAAGCCATTCTGCCGGTTCATATTTTGGGTTTGCCAGCCAACATGAGCCAAATTATGGCTATTGCCAAAAAGCATAACCTGGTTGTCATTGAAGATGCCTGCCAGGCCCATCTGGCCGAAATCAACCATCAGAAAGTCGGCACCTTTGGTCATGCCGGATGCTTCAGCTTTCAGAACTCCAAACACCTGGCCATTGGCGAAGGGGGTGCCATTGTCAGCAACGACGACCGTTTCATGGACAGGTGTTTCTCGTATCAGAACTTTGGCAATCCATACGGCACGGCGGTGGCTTCGGTAAGAACCGGTAGCATTATGCAGGGAACAAAACTGCGCATAACCGAATACCAGGCTGCTATTGGACTGGCCCAGTTGAAACGATTAGATGGCGAGACTACAACCCGAAACGAGAACGCGGCCTACCTCAAATCCCAAATCAAGGATATTCCCGGCATCGTACCCTATAAATTATACGATGACGTAACCCGGGCCTCGTTTCACCTATTCCCGTTTCGGTATAAAAAAGAAGCGTTCAAAGGATTACCCCGGGACGGATTTTTAAAGGCCCTTCAGGCAGAGGGCGTTCCCTGCTCCAGCGGGTATGGCACCCTTAACAACCAGCCTTACTTGAATGACGCATTTCAATCGAAAAACTTCCGGAAGGTGTATCCGAAGGAAATGCTTGATTTTAAGCAGTACGTAGCGCAGAACGAATGCCCGCAGAACGACAAATTATGCAACGAAGAAGCCGTATGGTTCACCCAGAATATGCTGCTTGGTACTAAGGCAGACATGATGGAAATAGCGGCTGCCATCGAGAAAATCCATAAAAACGCCGATCAACTTAGTAAGCTAAGCCAAAAATGAAGCGAGCCGGTCTGCTTACCCTCTTTATCTGCTTTTTAGTACTGACCACTTTTCCTGCAAGAGCCGACATAGATCAGCCTAACAACATAACTGGCTGGAAAGCAGGTGTTGCCAGGGTTGTCATTACGCCAAAAGAAGCGATCTGGATGGCGGGCTATGCCGTCCGTACGCGTCCGGCCGAGGGTACCCTGCATGATTTGTGGGCTAAGGCGTTGGTCATGGAGGACGAAAGCGGGAAGCAGGCTGTGCTCATAACGACCGATTTGCTGGGTTTTCCAAAGAACGTATCAGATCATATTCGGGATCGGCTAAAAGAAAAGTTCGGTTTATCAAGGGCCCAGATTATCCTGAATAGTTCGCACACGCATTCGGGGCCCGTGTTGCAGAGTGCCCTGTCGGACATTTATCCGCTGAATGCCGAGCAGCTTGCCCAGATAGCGCGATACTCTACTACGCTGGAAAACCAGATTGTTGCGCTGGTTGGCGATGCTTTAGGACGTTTGGAGCCAGTATCGCTTCACGCGCAAAACGGGGTGACCCGCTTTCAGGTGAACCGACGTAACAACAACGAATCGATTTTGCCCAGGTTGACGGAGCTAAAAGGCCCGAACGATTACGCCGTACCCGTCATAAAGGTCTTGAATGCAAAGGGTGCTTTAAAGGCCGTTGCGTTCGGCTATTCCTGCCACCCAACCGTTCTGGATTCCTATAAGTGGTCGGGCGATTATGCCGGATTTGCCCAATTGGAGCTGGAGAAAGCGCATCCGGGCGTTACCGCCTTGTTTTTCCAAAGTGCGGGTGGCGACCAGAACCCCTTGCCCCGCCGTTCAGTCCCGCTGGCTCACCAGTATGGCCGGGAACTGGCCGCGGCCGTAGAGCGCGTATTGGACGAGACCATGCGCCCCTTACCGGCGCGGTTAGCAACGGCCTATTCCGAAGTTGAACTCGCTTTGGCAAAGCCCCCGACGGAAGCCAGTTTGCAGGCTGTTGCCAATGGAGACGTAGTGTATCTTAAACGGTGGGCGAATCGTATGCTTGACCAATTTCACCGGGGTGAGCCGTTTGCGAAATCATATCCCTACCCGGTACAGGTCTGGCAACTGGGCGATCAGCCCATAATTGGTTTGGGTGGCGAAGTGGTCATTGAATATGCTATAAAACTCAAACAGCTTTTTGGCCCGGATACCTTTATCGCCGGGTATTCCAACGATGTAATGGGCTACATCCCATCGGCAACGATTTTGCGCGAGGGAGGGTACGAAGGCGAAACCTCACAAATGGTATATGGCTTGCCGGGGGTCTGGGCTTCTACGATTGAAACAACTATTCTTTATGAGGTTACCAAACTGGCCCGGCAAGTCGGGCTGCCATCGCCTTAAAATACCCTACAAATCAGCGAGATGAATATGCCAACGGATAAAATAGCCGCTTCGGATGCCCTTCAAGCGCATTACCTGGAAGCAAGGCGGTATTACTCCGGTTTTGCGCTGGCGCACGATACGTATAATGCCATTTCGGTGGCCAGTGACGGCAAAATCTACTATGTTCTCTCGTCAGAATCGTATGAGCAGGGCGGACAAATGTATGTCTTTGACCCCCAAACCGACAAAACTCAGTTTGTGGCCGATTTGACCGAAGTATGTGGAGAAAAGGATAAAAAAGCTATCCCACAGGGTAAGAGCCACGTCCGGTTTTATGAACGTAAGGGCAAACTCTATTTCGTAACGCACATTGGCGTTTATGAAATGATTGACGGCATGGAACGTCTGCCCCAGCACACGCCGGATGGCTACGGACTCTATCCCGGTGGTCATATACTAGCCTATGACCTGGCCAGTGGTAAATTTGAAGATTTAGCGATGGCGCCGAATGGGGAGGGACTTATTACCATGGCCCTTGACCGCGACCGGGGACATATTTATACACTCACCTGGCCATCCGGCTATTTACTCCATTACCACATAAGCACCGGCAAGGTAACAAACGCCGGACTGACCTGTCGGCGGGGTGAAGCCGGTGTGGTAGGCGACGACTACCGGGTTATTTGCCGGTCGATGTTTGTTGACCCCAACGATGGAACACTCTATTTGTCAACGGCTGAGGGCGATATCATTACTTACCACGCTGATTCGGCAACTTTAGGGAAAGTAGATGGTGTTGATTTACGACTTGATTATTTTGGCAAGTACGACCCTACCCGACCTGGAAGCATGGGGTACAATTGGCGAAAGATTTTCTGGCACTCGTCTGAGGAAGTAGCTTATGGCGTGCATGGCAACTCGGGTTATCTGTTCCGTTTCGATCCTCGTGCACCGAAACTGGAATTAGTAGAACGTATTGCGTCGGAGCCATCAAAGCTTAGTGGTATGTATGACCAGTTCAGCTATGGGTATCTGGGGTTTCAGCCGGGGCCAGATGGTAAAACAATCTATTACCTTACCGGCGGACCAATCTATATGGACGGAAAACGGATTAAAGGCGAGGATGAAATTGCCAGAGGGGGCGTAAAAGGACTGGAAAACCTTCATCTGGTTACGTACCATATACCCAGTCAACGTTACCAAGATCATGGCCCTATTTTTTACCAAGATGGCAATCGCCCTACGTATGTAAACTCCATTGCCATTGGAGCCGACGGCACGGTATACACCCTAGCCCGGTTCGAACACGATGTAAAAGAGATTCAGGATTTAGTGAAAATCCCAAATCCTTTTATTGGGAATTAGCCCTGGTTAACTGTTAAAAACAAGCATGACAAACATTCATTCTAACGTAGTGCCATGAAAAACACGGTAAACGTATACCCCGACGATTCGCGTAGGGACTTTATCCGGAAAGCTATTGCTGGTACAATGATGTTGTCGGTGGGTGGCGTTCTGCCCGGTTTCAGTCCCAAGAGCTACGCCCGCATTCGGGGAGCCAACGAAAAAGTTAGGGTAGGCATGATGGGCGTCAACAGCCGTGGGCTGGCCTTGGCAGAGAATTACGCACTACAACCGAACTGTGAAGTAATCTCCATATCGGATGTCGATACGCGGGCCGCTGATAAATGCCTGTCTACGGTGGAACGCATTCAGAAAGCGAAGCCTAAAAACCAGCCCGATTTTCGAAAAGCACTCGACGATAAAGATGTAGATGCGCTGGTTATAGCTGCTCCAGACCATTGGCATGCCCCAGCCGCCATTCTGGCGTCTAAAGCGGGCAAACACGTTTACCTCGAAAAACCTTGCAGCCACAATCCGCACGAAGGTGAACTGCTGGTAGCTGCTGCTAAGAAATACAAAAACGTGATTCAGATGGGTAACCAGCGACGTTCCTGGCCCAATGTGGCGCGGGCTATTCATGAGGTGCAAAACGGCATAATTGGTCGGCCTTATTTTGCCAAAGGGTGGTACACCAACAACCGGGCATCGATTGGGGTAGGCAAAGAGGTAGCTGTTCCGGCCTGGCTGAACTACGATTTGTGGCAGGGTCCTGCTCCCCGACGGGCTTATAAAGATAACGTCATTCATTATAACTGGCACTGGTTCTGGCATTGGGGCACCGGCGAAGCCCTGAACAATGGGACGCACATGCTCGACCTGATGCGCTGGGGGCTGGGCGTCGAGTACCCAACCAAAGTAACCTCGTCGGGTGGCCGCTACCGCTACAAAGATGACTGGGAGGCTCCCGACACACAGGTGATCAATCTCGAATTTGCCAACAACACCGCCATGACATGGGAGGGAAGGAGCTGCAACGGACGAACCGTCGAAGGCACGAGTGTGGGCGTTATATTTTATGGAGAATCGGGGTCGGTTCTAATTGAATCGGGTAATTCATACAAGGTTTTCGATCTGGAGAACAAACTGGTTAAAGACGTGAAGAACGACCTTCAGATTGATGCCAGAAATAAAATGAATCCCTCTCAGGCGCTGGATGCCATTCATATTCAGAACTTCTTCGACAGCATAAAAAAAGGAACGCCACTGGCCTCCGACATAATTGGCGGTCATCAGAGTACGCTGCTTTGCCAGTTGGGGAACATTGCGCTACGTTCTGGCGGGATGCTCACCATCGACCCGGCTAACGGACATATCAAAAACAATAAAGAAGCCGAAAAGCTCTGGCAGCGCGAGTACCAGAAAGGGTGGGAGCCCACAGTCTAACGGAAGCGGTAACAATCAAAATTGAATCTGATGAAAACAACTACGTTGGCTATTGATGTCAGCAGTCTTAATAAACGGGACACTACGGTATCCATCCTGCTCATTGGGCTGATGTTTTTCATCTTCGGCTTTGTTTCCTGGGTAAACTCAATTCTGATTCCCTATTTCAAAATTGCCTGTGAACTGACCAGCTTTCAGGCGTATCTGGTGGCGTTTGCTTTTTACATTGCCTACTTCCTGATGTCGGTTCCGGCCTCTTACCTGCTCAAAGCGGTCGGTTTCAAAAAAGGTATGATGATTGGCTTTTGGGCGATGGCCTTGGGCGCGTTCATCTTTATTCCCGCTGCCCAGACCCGCACTTATACTGTTTTCTTGACGGGTCTGTTTACTATTGGGGTTGGTTTGGCCATTCTGCAAACGGCTGCCAATCCGTACATTACCATTCTGGGCCCTAAAGAACGGGCCGCACAGCGCATCAGTATGATGGGCATCTGTAACAAGGCGGCTGGTATCCTATCCCCACTCATTTTTGCTGCGGTCATTCTTCGGCCTACCGATACGGACCTTTTCGCTCAGCTAGGCACCATGGGAGCTGCAGAACGCGGAGCGGCTTTGGATGAGCTGGTTCGGCGGGTTATTCTGCCCTACGCGGTTTTGGGCACCTTTCTGTTTATGCTCGGTTATCTAATCTACCGGTCGCCCCTGCCCGAAATCAACACCGAGCAGGAAAACACCGAGGTAGCCACGGCCAACGCGGGGAAAACCAGCATCTTTCAATTCCCACACTTGGTGCTGGGGGCGGTTGCTATTTTTATGCACGTGGGTGCCCAGATAATCGCTATTGATACCATCATCAGCTACGCGGGTTCAATGGGTATCAGTCTGCTGGAGGCCAAAGTTTTTCCGTCTTATACCCTGTTTGCTACAATTTGCGGGTATGTTCTGGGAATTATTGTGATTCCCAACTACGTCAGTCAGGTCACGGTGTTTCGGTTTTGCACCCTGCTGGGCCTGATGCTGACCCTCCTGATTATATTCGCGGGCGGTACGGTGTCGTTTTTGGGCCACCAGACCGACCTGTCGATTTGGTTCGTGGTGCTGCTGGGCCTGGCGAATTCATTGGTGTGGGCTGGTATCTGGCCCTTAGCCCTCGACGGTTTGGGCCGGTTTACAAAAGTTGGGGCCGCCTTGCTCATTATGGGCTTGAGTGGTAGCGCTATCCTGCCTCTGGTGTATGGCTATGTCGCCGACCAGTATGGCCTCCGGGATGGGTACTGGGTGCTGTTTCCCTGCTACCTGTACTTAGCGTATTATGCCTTCTCCGGCCACCGTATCCGGCGGTGGGGTTTGTTTTCTGCTCAAAAATCGCTCGACCATGAACCCCACTGGCAAGGAAATCCCACGCCTTAAAATAGTCAATGGCCGGGTGCTGACTCCCCAACGCATCATCCCCAACGGCACCGTACTAATTTCGGGGAAGACCATTGTGGCGGTCAGTCAGGGCGACATCGACGTACCGGATGCCACCGTGCTGGATGCCGGGGGAGCCTACGTTTCGCCCGGCTTCATCGACATTCACATACACGGCGGAGGGGGTCACGATTTTATGGATGGTACCGAAGACGCGTTTCTCCAGATTGCCCAAACGCACGCCCGGTACGGCACGACGGCCCTGGTACCGACGACCCTCACCAGCAGCCGTGACGAGTTATTCAACACCTTATCCGTTTACGAGCGGGCCAACCGTCGGAACACGACGGGTGCCCGTTTTCTGGGTATGCACCTCGAAGGGCCTTACTTCGCCCTGAATCAGCGCGGTGCTCAGGACCCCCGCTACATCCGCGACCCCGACCCCGCTGAGTACCGGGAGGTGTTGGACCGTTCGTCGGCCATTGCCCGCTGGAGTGCCGCTCCCGAACGGCCCGGCGCGTTGGCATTCGGCGATTATTTGCGCTCCAAAGGTGTGCTGGCGGCTATCGCTCATACCGATGCCGTTTATGAAGAGGTAGTAGCTGCCGTTCAGCATGGCTACAGTCTGGCCACCCATCTGTACAGCGGTATGTCAGGCGTGAGCCGCCGGAATGGGTTCCGGTACGCTGGGGTGGTCGAAAGTGCCTACCTGCTCGATGAACTGGACGTAGAACTGATCGCCGATGGGGTACACCTGCCGGCTCCGCTGCTCCAGTTGGCCTACAAAATCAAAGGTCCTGACCAGTGCGTGCTGATTACCGACGCCATGCGGGCGGCCGGAATGCCGCCCGGCCCGAGCATCCTGGGTAGTTTGCACAACGGCCTTGACGTCATTGTGGAAGATGGCGTCGCCAAGCTCCCCGACCGGCAGTCCTTTGCGGGTAGTGTTGCCACGGCGGACCGGTTGGTGCGAACCATGATGACACTGGCTGAAATTCCGTTATTAGAGGCCGTTCGTATGATGAGTAGCACGCCCGCGCGGGTCATGGGCGTTGCCGACCGGAAAGGTGAGATCCGGGCGGGTTACGATGCCGACCTCGTTTTTTTGGACGAGCACCTAACTGTTCAACTGACCATGATTGAAGGCCGAGTTGTGTTTCGGCGCGAAGCTGTCCCCGTTTCTGCATGAATTTTTAACAAGCTAATACCGAGTATGATTACACAATCGAGTACCAGCCGACTTATGCTGCGCCAGTTTGATAATCGAAATGAATTGGGCGAACAGGCCGCCTGCTCTGTAAGCGAACGGATGCGGGACTTGCTCAGTCAACAGGAGTCCATCAATCTGATTTTTGCGGCTGCCCCCTCGCAGGCGGAGTTTCTGGCAGCCCTGTGTGCACAGCCCGGCCTTGACTGGAATCGGGTCAATGCGTTCCACATGGACGAATATGTGCAGTTGCCGGACGACGCACCCCAGCGTTTTGGTAATTTCTTGAAACGGCATCTATTTGACCGGGTTGCGTTCCGGGCCGTCCACTATCTGAATGGCAACGCCCCTGATCTGGCCGACGAATGTGACCGCTACAGTCAACTCTTAAATCAATTTCCGGTTGATATCGTCTGTATGGGCATCGGCGAAAACTGTCACATTGCGTTCAATGATCCCCACGTTGCCGATTTTGACGATCCCCAGTTGGTTAAAGTGGTCGATCTGGACACCGCTTGCCGACAGCAGCAGGTAAACGACGGCTGTTTTACCGATTTCGATGCCGTCCCAACCCACGCCCTAACCCTGACGGTTCCGGCCCTGATGCGGGCACTTCACGCGTTTTGCATGGTGCCGGGCATCCATAAAGCCCAAGCCGTGTATCATACGCTCCATTCGTCGGTGGGCGAAACCTATCCGTCTACTATCCTTCGCTGGCACGACGACGCCCAGTTGTTTATCGACCAGGATAGTGCATCAAAATTGACGTAGCCTTCGGCGTTGTTAAAGTAACTTGCGTTTGTAGTGAACCATTCGTTGCCGCTACACGATGCGTTCACCCACTTAATTATGGCAAAGAAAGTACTTCAGGGTGTTAAAGAGATTGCCCAGCGGGCCAATGTTGCCATCGCTACCGTTGACCGGGTAATTCATAACCGGACGGGGGGTGTCGCCTAAAACCCGCGAGAAGATTACCAAAATCATCGAAGAACTGAATTATCAGCCCAACTTGCTGGCCCGGCGGCTGGCGTCGGGCAAGGTAATTAAGCTGGCAGTACTGATCCCCTCCGTGACCGAAGAGACCGATTTTTGGGAGGCTCCCCTTCGCGGAGTGCAGCGGGCGGAATCCGAAGTTAAGCAATACGGGCTATCCGTGGAGCTGTTCTTTTTTGACCTGAGCGACAAAAACTCGTTTACCGCGCAAACCACGGCTATCCTCCAGGCAGCCATCGACGGAGTGGTTTTAGCCCCCATGTTTGTGGAGGAGACAAAGGCATTCGTGGCCGAATGCCAGGCAAGTGGTATTCCTTACGTCTTTATTGATTCGAATATTCCCGATGTACAGAACCTCACGTACATCGGGCCACCGCTGCAAGAGAGTGGCTATCTGGCGGGTCGTTTGTGTACGTCGGTGCTCCAGGCGCAGCGTGAGCTGTTATTGGTGCACATCGCGACTGACATCGACAGTTATACATACCGGCAGATTGAGCAGGGATTTCGGGCCTACTTCGACGACCATCGGCCGGAGCAATCCATTGTTCGGGTGGACATTCACCAGACCGATGAGCCATCGGTCACGCAGCAACTCCAGGCTGCCTTCGCCAGTCACCCGGCCATTGCCGCCGTGTTCGTTACCAATTCGCGGGCGTTTTTAGTGGCCCGTTTTTTAGTGAATCTTTCCCCCAAGCCCCTACTGATTGGGTACGATTTGATCAACGAGAACATCCGTTACCTCGACACTGGCCTTATTGATTATTTGATCTGCCATCAGCCCGACGATCAAGGCTATCGGAGTATTATGGCGCTGTATCAGCACTTGGTTTTCTCCGCGCCCGTCGTGAAGGAGTACTACATGCCGATTGACATTATTACCCGCGAGAATCGGGCGTTTTACAGAAATTAGAGAATTTTGTTAAATAGACTATTTCCAAAATATTTGTTACCTATTTATTCAATCGGCATAATTTAACAAACGTTCGTTTCCGCCTAAACGTCGATATGCATGACCGCTTGGCCACAGGCGGGCGTTAGTGCCCAGTACGCAGACCGCGATGAAAGCGTTGTCCCCGCCGACACGGCCAACATGTACCGCATGAGTCCCTACGGCTCTGAGTTTGAAGCTGACGGGCGGGTGAAGTGGTACCCACACGATTATGCGGCCACCGCGAACCCGTTGATAAACTACTACGGGCAGAATCGGCTTCGGCGGGTTAACACGCTGTTTGCGTCGTTGTACGCCAAGATCAAACTGCCTTTTGGAGTCGACTACCGGGTGTCTTTCCAGCCGCGCTACGAGTTCGGGAAAGACTATAATTTCTGGTCATCCCAGACCATCGACGGGGGCAACCCGCTCCAACGGGTACGGCACGCGGGCTGAGTCCTCCTTGTACGAACGGTTCATTGATAATTTGCTCCACTGGAACCGAAGTTTTGGCCCCTCTACTGAATTGCTGATAGAGTGCGTAATTCATAATCGTACAAAAGAAAGGTTACAATGCTTCAGCAAAGCAGCCTATGCAACTACTCCAAACTATGTTGCATCTTGTCAGAAATAGGTTTTCTCTGTTATGACCAAATTGATCTACAGGTTTTTGTTAGCCCTAACGTTGCTGCCTAATTGTGTTCATGCCCAAGCGTTTCTCAATCTGGGCTTTGAATACGTCACGCCCAACGGTTATCCACGGGCTTGGCAAGTCAATGAGGGGAGTGGCTTACCGTCGTCCATTCGGGTGGACTCCACTAACTCCTTTCAAGGCCGGAAAAGCCTGCTCATCACCGCTCGCAAGGCCCCTCTGTTGCTGGCCGGGTTACTGTTTCCGGTTGAGCAACTTAGAGGTCGTACATTGACGATAACCGCCCAGGTTCGCACGGATAGCTTACAGGACGGAGCGGCACAATTCTTTCACTATGATTACGGTCGTCGGGCGTTTAGCTTTTCTGCCCAAACCATAACTGGGACCACTGCCTGGCAACCCCACAGCTACTCCCTGACCATACCGGCCGACGCCCAAGGTGAAGGCATCGTAACGGGCATCAAAGTAAACGGTACCGGTAAGGTTTTTATGGATGCCGTAGCGGTGTCATTGGATGGCAAACCGCTGTCTGACAACTCACCTTTCCTGCGGACGCTCACGACCGCGGAACGTGACTGGTTGAATCGGTCAGCCATCGCTATTCAATCCTTGCAACCTACCGGATCGTTTACGGACTTACAACCCTT
>QQTW01003588.1_pt1 | contig 11486 bp, 8 predicted proteins | sample 1904831 | NCBI WGS metagenome assembly QQTW01 (sample SAMN09435610, study PRJNA476489) | Subsurface metagenome, whole genome shotgun sequencing project.
CGCAATTCCTGCGTAGCACCGACAATTTGGACTTCAGTCGCGGGTACGACTAGATTTGGGTCAGATGAGGGAGTGGGAGGAAGACGGTTCTGATTAGTTACAGGGGTTGCTGGTTTGGTAGGAACGGGGATTTTAACGGGTGCTTTTTCGGAAGTTGCGGGTTTGGTGGGAGTGAGTGAAGCTATCGATGGAACGGGAATTTTAACGGGTGCTTTTTCGGAAGTTGCGGGTTTAGTAGGAGTGAGTGAAGTTACCGATGGAACGGGGATTTTAACAGGTGCTTTTTCGGAAGTTGCGGGTTTGGTAGGAGTGAGTGAAGCAATCGATGGAACGGGAATTTGAATCGCTGCTTTTTCGGTTGCAATGTTTGTTGGAGTATTGGTTGTTGGTGCGTATGAAGAGACAGCAGGCTGAATTGTTTTTATTACCACAGCCGAATTGTTGCTCGAAGGGCTTTGCACTCCGACTAAATTCTGAGAAAATTGGGGGGCACTTTCCGTTTCTGGACGAGCAATTTCAACCCGTGCAGGAGTTTCCACTACTGGCACTATAACGCTATCAGCATTTTTTGTTGGTGTCGAAGTATTAGTATTATTTGGTGCAGCCAATGCTTGTTCAGAAAAATTGCCAGCAGCAACACTGGCAAGTGTTAAAATTGCAGCCGAAGAAACTCGCATAAAATTTGCCTGATTTAACTGAAAGTTAGTTGTACGAGGTAAAGCAATGGGGACAAAACTAACTTCCAACACCAAGAAACGCTTGCTTCCCCATAATTCATTCCTCTTTCTCAAATAGACAGTTAATTAGTAGTTTTTGTTTCTGAAATAGGGGGCGCGGAGGGGCGGGTTTATTAAGATTTCTCATTACCCCAATCGTATATTAGTGAACCCGCCCGTACAGAGTCAGGAGTTCTTGTGTTCTTGTGTTGTGAGTTAATCATCCTCCACTTCCCCCACTTCCCCCTACTCCCCCCACTCCCCCTACTCCCCTCCACTCCCTACTCCCTACTCCCTCAACTATGGATTCGCAATTACAATTATTAGTATTAAGCAACGGTCATGGAGAGGATGCGATCGCAGTTAGAATTTTAGAGCAACTCCAGCAATTACCCAATCCACCATCCATTTTTGCGTTGCCGTTGGTTGGATTCGGATATGCTTACCAAAAACTCGATATTCCTGTTATCGGTTCGGTGCAAACAATGCCGTCGGGTGGTTTTGTATATATGGATGGACGGCAATTGATGCGCGATGTCAAAGGGGGTTTGATTAAACTTACTCTTAAGCAAATTCAAACTACTAAGTCATGGGTAAAAGCGCAAAAACAAGCTGGTAATCGCAGTGCAATTTTAGCAGTGGGTGATATTGTCCCGCTGTTATTTGCATGGGTAAGTGGTGGAAATTATGCGTTTGTCGGGACTGCAAAATCGGAATATTACGTGCGCGATGAAGTCACATTACTAAAGCGCACAAATAAAGGTGCTTATTGGGAAAACTTCTCAGGTTCGATATATCACCCTTGGGAACGATGGTTAATGACTCGTCGTCGTTGCCAAGCGGTGTTTCCTAGAGATTCGCTGACTACAGAAATTTTACAAAAAATGGGGGTTCCAGCGTTTGATATGGGGAACCCAATGATGGATGGATTGGAACCGTCATTTCCTACCCACCGTTTTTATAGTACCGATGCCGAACATCAAGAAACTATTCGTCCCTTGGTAGTAACTTTATTGCCGGGTTCGCGTGTACCCGAAGCCTATGCAAACTGGAAAGAGATAATGGTAGGTGTATCTTCAATAATGGGAATGCGCGAACCCGATTCCATAACACGTAGTTCGGGTAGTGTCATATTTTTGGGCGCGATCGCACCTGGTCTCGATTGCGATATTCTCACTCAAGCTATTATCACTCAAGGTTGGCAACCGTATTCTCAGCCCGAACTTCCCATCAAATTTTCCGACACCAGCTTGACATTTAAGCAGAAAAATGCTTATTTAATTTTGACACAGAATGCTTATAACGATTGCTTGCATTTAGGTGATGCTGCTCTAGCAATGGCAGGAACTGCAACAGAACAATTCGTTGGCTTAGGGAAACCTGCATTTACCATACCAGGTGAAGGACCGCAATTTACCCCTGGATTTGCCGAAGCTCAAAGCCGTCTCTTAGGGGATTCGATAATTTTAGTCAAACAAGCGGCGGATATTGGCAAACAAGTACAAACCTTTTTTGCCAACCCCGATAAATCCCATATCGTTGCTAAAAATGGCTTGCGAAGAATGGGTAAACCCGGTGCAGCAGAACGTATTGCCCAATGCATCATCAATAAATTTGGATAGAAAATTCCCCCAAATAATGGGTTTCTTCAGAAGGAATCGCACTTACTAACATCCCAGCTTAGGTTTACGTCTTTCTTGGTAATATTGTACTATAAAATATAAAATTCCCGAATCGAGTTATGGTAATTGAAGTCAAGCGCAACGCATTACCAGACCATACGCAGCTACCATGTGAGGATGGCAGTTTCGTGAAAAATTTTCAAGAACATCCCCAAAGCATTTTACTTACCGATTCGATTCAACCACGCCTAGAAGCGATTCATCCTGATGGGCAGTATTGTATCGGACAAGACAGCGGTATTTATTGGCGGATGACAGAACCACCCGAACGCGGGGCTAAATCACCCGATTGGTTTTATGTGCCGAATGTACCTCCAACTTTAAATGGAGAATTACGTCGTTCTTACGTATTATGGCAAGAACATATTGCACCGCTAATTGTACTGGAATTTGTTTCCGGAAATGGTAAAGAAGAACGAGATAACACTCCCTACGAAGGTAAATTTTGGGTTTACGAGCAAGTTATTCGTCCGGCATTTTATGGAATTTATGAAGTCGAAAAAGCCTCTGTAGAAGTGTATCAATTAGTCGGAGGACGTTACGAAGCCGTGAATCCGAATCTACGCGGACATTATCCGATTACACCAATAGGTGTGGAATTAGGAATTTGGCAAGGATATTATTTGAATTCTAACTTCCCTTGGCTGCGTTGGTGGGATGCAGAGGGCAATTTATTGCTAACAGGAGATGAACGCGCCGAAATCGAACATCAACGCGCCGAAACCGAACATCAACGCGCCGAAATTGAACATCAACGCGCCGAAACCGAACATCAACGCGCTGAAACCGAACATCAACGCGCTGAAACCGAACGTCAACGCGCCGAACAAGCCGAACAGGAAAATATTCGCTTGCGGGAAAGATTACGTGCTTTGGATGTAGACCCAGATACGCTGTGATGATTTTTATTATATTTGTTATGGGACGGGCATCGCTGCCCGCCCACAGTATACAACTTCTAAGAAAATTGTTTCAACAACGTTAATTATTGACTATTAACCGTCGGCTGTCTAATAGTAACTTCATTACTCGAAATCTTATCCTTTCTTAGTGGACTCGATATTAACTCCGCTGGTGCTGTCGTGACTGCACCCCAATCGCCAACCACACTGCTAAGAAAAACATCTTGCAGCTTACGGAATGTAACTAAATCGCCGCTGAAATTCATTAATGCAAACCAAACTGTACCCCGGTTTTTTGTTGGTACTGCCCCGACCAGCGCGCTGGTAGTATCCAAGCTGCCCGATTTCACGACTGCAAATTTAGGAATACCTCGCGGTTTCAAAATACCGTTATCTTGCCCGATAACTGTAAATACATCCGCAACGGTCATATTGTATTGTTGTAGGTGCTTCTCAATTGCCCGAAACATGCTAACTGCTGCACGGGGAGAAATTTTGTTTTCGTATGTCAACCCCGAACCGTTGATTAAATAAATTTCATTTTGGGGAACTTGGGCCGCTACTGCGGCTTTTTGCGCCACAACTTCCGCCCCTCCAACCGCCGAGGCAAACATTTCTGCCATTGCATTATTGCTGTATAAATTCATTTTTTTGAGCAATTCGGCAAGCGGGTAAGAATTGTGACGTACTAGTAACTGAAAGTTAGCGGGGACTGAGGGCAAAGACTTGATTTTACCATTGATAGTAACTTGCGGTTTTGCCGTACCGACAGGCAATGTTTGATGTATTCTTTCTACCTGCCGTCCCCAAGTTCGGCTATTGAAACCTGCTTTGAGGAAGTTTCCGACTGTAGTCGGGTTGCGGTTGAAGTTCATGTAGAACTTATCTATTATTATTAAGTCGCCAGTAACTCGCTTAATGCCCATTTGGTTGAGGGTGTTGCCTAATGCGATCGCTTCTTCCCACACAAAAAATGGGTCTTCTCCTCCCTGAATTATCAAATCACCTTTTAAAACTCCTTTTTCAATGGTTCCCGTTGTCCCAATTTGGGTGACAAATTGATGGTCGGGATTAAAGGTTTTTAATGTTGCCAGCGTCGTCGCAACTTTTGAGATAGAAGCGGCAGTTATCGGTACAGTCCCTTGATGATTTGCTAAAAGCTTATCGCTAGACTGCATCCAAACACCATGAGTTTGCTGTGCCGAACCATGTGGAGCCAGCGATTTGATATAATTTTTTACTTTGGCATTCGCTATCGGGTCGGGGTTATCGGGGGCAACGGTTAAAGGTAAATCCGGTTTTTTGATTAGTGCAACTGCATTAACAACGCTGTTTCCGGACTGCGATGGAGTTGACAGCGATGAACATCCACTAACTAATCCGAGTAACGCACAAGATAGCGCGGTTGTCAAACAAAGGTTTTTTTGCATGATAATGGGTTGGTGGAGGAATGCGATACTCCGGAGGAGCACTCCGCGAGCTAGCACTCATCAACAAAACGCTAAAATGTCTTTGTAGGCATCAAAAATCATACTTCCTAAAGGGTAAAGGGGGAAGGGGGTAGGGGAAAGGAAGATTCTTTAACTAAAGTATGTTCATCCGTTGTCTAAAACGCTCTGGCGCTCTTTGAAAATTGCGTTGCTGTCTTCTTCCCGTTTTGCGGGGGACAGCGAATTGGTTTAATATCCTCTAAATTTCGCTCATATTTTACATTTTTTCTAAATACTCTGGTGGCACATTGTCTACTAGCCAAACTCCATTGACCGAACAATAAAAGCTAAATCCATCTTCATACATTGTTGCAGCATCAACTATCAAAACTACAGGTTTTCCATGTCTTGCACCGACTTTTTTTGCTGTCTCGATATCAGCCGATAAATGGACGTGGTGACGAGACATTTTCAAAAGTCCTTGTGAGAAAATTGACTCGACAGATTTATGTCCAGTGCCATGATAAAGTACATTAGGAGGAACTTGGAATTCTAAGTGCAAGTCAACTTCTACACTGTGCCCTTGGTTGGCACGAATATAAGCACCAGTTTCATCAAAGGAAAAGCGCTTTTTGTCATTTTGCTCTACAACTAGTTCCAATTCTTGCCGACTGATATTAAATTGATTTTTTTGACAAGCTGTTAATAACTCATCGACTTTCACCCATCCACCTGGTTCGAGTGCGATACCAATTCTTTCGGGTTGGTGACGCAAATGCCGACTAAGATATTTACTGATTTTTACTAAACGCGAATCGTTCATTCGATTCTTTACAAAAAAGCAATTTGATGATGACTAATCAAACACCAATCAAATATTAGCAGGTTTTGAGAGGTTTTTAGAAGTTGGAAACAAAACTTCCCAAAGCTGATTTAGAGGTATAGAACGCTGCTCCCAAACAAAAATTAATGGCAGCAGGGCAAAAAGCCGTAGACCAGCAGAGAGAGAAAATAGCACGTTCCAACCACCAATACCAGCCAGAGTTGTACTGATACCACCAACAATGGTACCCATTGCTCCAGTGAAACCAGGAACTGCTGCTGCAAGCGCAAAGTAAATAGACCTATTCGCTATCGGAGCTACTCTCATTAAAAGATTTCCGCTACACAAGTCAATTGCCGCCCAAGTTGCGCCGCCCAGTAAGTGCAATAATGGGAACCAAATCCAAAGAGAAATTGCGTTACATTTACCAAAGAGCCACAGTAAAGGTGTCAGCGCGACCAAAATTCCCACTATTACCAAAAGCGGGCGATTCCCAACTCGGTCAGCCAGCTTACCCCAGATAATTAACATGAGCAAATTGGCGGCTGTTCCTAAGCTGTTATAAATCGTTACCACACTAACATCTATAGACAGTTTGTCCAGCAGGTAAAGATTAAAGAAAGGAGCGCTGACATTAACAGCAAAGCTCCACAAACCAGAGTAAAGTAGAAATTTTAAAAAATTAGCGTCTTTGAGGAAGCTAAGAACTGTCTCCCACCCCTCTGATGGGAATGTATTTGTACTTGATACAGATTCTAACTGAGGGTTTACATCAGTCATCAAAAGTTGATAGCCCAGACTGATTAGCCCAAACACAATTCCTATAATCAAGGCCACGCCAAAGCCCTGCACTGTTCCACCAGGGTACTTTGACACCACTAATCCCAACAATGGTACAGCCAAAAGATTCATTAAGTTAACGCAACTATTGCGAAAGCCAAAATATCGTCCTCGCAAACGCTCTGGCACTAACGCAGCCATCCAGCTAACACAAGAAGCACGACCAAAAGCTTCGATGATATTAGTTACTAAGATAATTGCCAATGTCAACTGTACCAGAAGAAGATTATGGAATGAGTCTCGAAAGAAAATAGCGATCGCAACAATCAACCACAGTAAGCGCGACGATAAGAAAATGCTTATCGACCACTTTCTTCTGCTCTGACTTCTATCTGCAAAATAAGCTCCTAGTGGTTGAAACAGATTTAGCAGTTGAGGGATAGAAGCAAGCAAACCAATAAACACCGGACTGGCATCCAAATCTAGCAAGAAATTACTTAGCAATACGCCGCCAATAATACTGTAAAACAGCGTAGCGAAAACACCTTCAATAGTTGATGCTCGAAGGCTAGACCTAATTTCTGGTTTAGAAATTTTTTGAGTCTCCTCTGCAACAAGTACGCTTTCTGCTAATATCCTTTGTTGAGTTTGCTCAAAGGTTACAGGACTCGTTAAAAATGAGATTTCGTCTTTGATTTCTGAATTCATGTTTATAAGTGGGTACGCAAAAATATTTATATGCTGCGACACGCTCAAACCCTTGCGGTACACTGTGGACAATATATATTTAATTTCGCGTAACTACGTTAGCCAATATTGCAAGAGTCAACAGGAGCTTGCTTGAGCGCTTTAACCAGATGCCGAGAGCAAACAGATTATTCTTTAAACGCTCCTCTTCGAATCTTGCATTGTCAATTTATAATCTACCCTGAGATAGAAGTAAATACTGCTAAGTACTGTATAATTACACCACAAGCTGTTTTAAACTAACACATTTATCAAAAGTTGGCAATTCTAATTGCTTATTCCTAGCTTTATAGTTGAGCAAGAGAAGCTCTTAACATTACTCAAGTATGTAAGCATTTATACAAGATATTTTATTCATCGGTTGGTTATACTAAAGATAATCTGCTAAATCTTTAGATACGAACATATTAATCTAAGCTGTAGGGTGTGTTATGCCGAAGGCTAACGCACCATTAATAATACTTTGGTGCGTTACGAACTTCGTTAATGACGCAACGGCTTCCTTGGGGGAGGACGGCAGCTTTGCGGGAAGAAAATCTACACCGCAAACTGCCTCGAAAATCCACACCCCAAGAAAGCCTCCCCTACAAATACTGATTTCCAGGAGCCATATAGGAATAATATATTACCTATTGCCCAGATTAATATTTCTTAGAAGTGAATTGTTTAACTTCTAAGTATTTAGCATCGAGATATTCGCGTAATCGAGCTTGTTGATTTTTACATTCATTCTCGTTGATAAGATTTAACTTGTGTCCGATCAGATGGTCGGCTTCATTGACCCAAAAACAAAGAATTTCCGAAGATTGAATCATCTCCATAATTTCCGACATTCGCTGTGCTTGAGATTCCGAGAATTTTTGCAACAACGCTAGTTGAAGATATTCTTGAATAATTTTTTTGCTTTCTAGAGTTAATGGAACTTGATTGTCGGTGGTTTTGAACATTCCTCTAAACCTAATTAAGAGATTGGTACGCATGACGGACTTACGCAGTGTTTTGATTATGTTTTAACGCTGCGTAGTATCCCGATTTCCGTCTGTTGGGACGTGAAATCAAGTCGGTGTTTATATATTGCACCTTATATAGTGAACAGCAAAGAGGTTTTGTGACGGTTGGAGATCTGATATTTGGTTATATTGGTCACAAAATTTGACTATAAATCACTAATTTATTAAGATTCGATGATTTTTGCTTGTCTTTACCTGCTTTGATTAATTTAATCAGGAGTCCTGACGATGATGGAGCGCTTTTTTGAAGAGTTCCGGGTTTTACTTGATTCTGGAAGTCCTTCTGGTATATCGATGTTAGCGTTCATTAAACGCAGCCTTAAACAGTTTAACCTACTTAACTCCTACGGTGCCGATGAAATTCTCAGCGATGCGTTTATGCGGGGTATCGAACGAATCAAACGCGGTGAACGGATTGAAAATCCGCTTGCGTGGATTCGGGTTACAGCTTTTAATATTATCCGAGAACGCAGTCGTAGCAATAGACGCTTTTCTCAGTTGGAAGAAAGCTGGCTTGATTGTTTGGATAATGGGAATGCTGCTGCTTTTGACGAATTTTTCCAGCAATGCGAGTGGGTCAGGACAGCATTTGCAATGTTGAATTCAGACGACAGAGAGCTTTTGGTGCTGAAAATATGCGATAACTTATCGTGGAAAAATATTGTTGAGCAATACCACGAAAGAGGTTTTGTCGATATCAGCGAGGCAACGTTACGTAAGCGTAAAGAACGGATACTCAAAAAACTTCGTAAAATATATCACTCGTTAGAATTGCAACACATAATTCAAAACCAGCTTTGTAGCTTGGAGGTCAACAAGAATATTACTGGATACGAACTAAATATAGGCAGGTTAAACAAAGATATTCTCACACGCTGGAAGCAGAAGATTTCAGAGCATCAACTACATGCATCTGTTAAACAATATCAACATCAATGTGCAAACATTAATCCATTTTCCCTACCTCGAAAATCAATGTCGTCTTCGCGCTTGAAAGACAAGGATTTTCGAGGACAGGCATGTTTGTATTTCATTTGCGATGCTGTTGCTAATATCATCCTCTATGTTGGAACAACCTCAGCGTCGGAGTCAATGCCAAGTGTATTTGATTGCAGTCGCTATATTGAGTGTTACGAAGATTTAAATAGCGAACACGGGCTAAAAAGTACAATAAAAATTTCGTATAGCGATATTCCAGAGCTTGTACACCCGTATCACGAGCTTGCGTCGATGTGGATTGATAAGTTGAAAACTCCTTTTAATAAGGAAAAGTGGCTTTAAGGATAGGACTGGTTGAGACTATATCTGTTTTATTTTATGAATACAATCAAATCTTTATATAAGATAGGCTTCTTGCCTGTCTTCTTTTATGTGGCTATACTATAATGCATGTAATTCTAAATAATAAAATATTATTTAACCGCAGTGTTTATTTTGATATGAATATTTCTGCGATAAAATAAGTAAGTGGGCGGAAAAATTTACAACCATGTAACGAAAAGTTAAGCAGAAGGATTAGAATTATATTTTACATGCTCTGTACTGTAGTTCCCTTTTTCTCCTCTAGCTTGAATACCGTCAATTACGGCATAAGCACTTGTTGAATTCTTCGTCAAATACTTGCCCAAATAGCTCCGAATTTTTCAGGTGTTGCGGTAGTACCAGCGCACATTCAGCAGAATGATTTCGAGCAAAAAGTACCGCTACTTAAACAGGGATCGATCGCCATTTAGATTGATGTTAGAGGAAATAAGCTTTCTCACCCCATTATTTTTGCGACACTGTCTCGTCTATTGGCTAGCTTGGGCGGCAACCCGCTGGATCGCCTCGACCTGAGTTGGGTAGCAGTGGATTACCGCTGCCAATTCAGATGGTGCCATCTTCTGCATCACCGCCAGGGTAAGTAGTGGCAGTGACTCACCCGCGTGGGCGGACACAAAAGTTGCCCCAACGATGATTCCTTTATGGGTGTACAAGGCGACAAACCCGTCTGTCTCTCCATCGATCGCCGCCCGCTCGACTTTCGCTAACTCCAATCGGTGGGTGTCGATGGCGATCCCCCGTTCCATTGCTTCCTGCGGGGTGATCCCGACCTGGGCAACTTCCGGATCGGTGTAGGTACAGTGGGGAATGACCAGATCCGAAACCCGGTTCCCGGCTTCGTCCAGGGCATTTGCCACCGCCAGTTTGCCCGTTGCGATCGCTGCATGGGTATACTTCTGGGGTCGTGCCACGTCTCCGGCAGCGTACACTGCGTGGTTCGTTGTCTGGAGATGGTCGTCGGCTTCGACCCCAGCGGCGTTGAACTGCACCCCAGCTGCCTCGAGTCCCATCCCGTCCACATTGACCTTCCGTCCAGCCCCGATCAGGAGCGCGTCGTAGGCCAATTCCGATCCGTCACTTAGGGTCAGTCGCTTTTGTCCGCCGTCCACCTTCGTCGGCTTTACTCCCAGGTGCAACTGCACCCCCTCCGCCGCTAGCCGCTTGGACACTACCGAGCTTGCCGCCAGTGCCTCCCCTGGTAGCAGGTTTTCTGTACTACTGACCAAATTGACCTTGCTGCCAAGCCGACAGAACGCTTGAGCCAGTTCGCAATTGACCGCACCACCCCCAATGCAGACCAACCGTCGGGGAAGCGTGGTCAACTCGAATACCGTTTCATTCGTCAGGTAGTCGGCGGTGGCAAGCCCTGGCACATCGGGGATAGCCGGTCTGCTGCCCGATGCGATTAGGGCTTTCTTGAAACGCAACCGCTGTCCGTCAACCTCGATCGCATCGGAACCAATGAATTGAGCGTTACCGAGGAACACGTCAATGCCAGCCCCAGCCGCTTTAGATACTGCATCGGCACTACTGCTGAAGGCTCGCATCTCCCGCACACGTGTCATTACCGCAGCGAAATCGACTTGCGGTGACCCATTGAGCGTGTAGCCGAACTTCTCTCCTTCATGGGCATGAAATATTGCGCGGGCAGCGCGAAGCAGAGCTTTGCTCGGAGTGCAACCGAAGTTCACGCAGGTGCCACCGATCAGGTTCCGCTCGACCATCGCGACGGTATGCCCGGCAGAAGCAGCGATGGTTGAGGCAGTCAGGCCAGCGGGACCGCCCCCGATGACCACCAAATCGTATACATCTTTCGGGTGAGGGGACTGCCAATCGGTCGGGTGACCTTGAGAGATAGTTTGGCGGTTTGGCGAATCGAAGGGGGTAATAGTTGCGACAGACATTAGCTACCTCTTCTGGTTATTGGATTTGGTTATTGGACATCAGCTTTCATACTGAATGGGGCTGTGTCGTAAAAAAAAGTTTTGTTTTTAACAATCACTTCTGCTCGAGAGTAGACGTTAAATGGATTATGACGATGGATTTATCAGTTGCAGGACAGTGACAGCAATG
>QQTW01003589.1_pt1 | contig 11486 bp, 8 predicted proteins | sample 1904831 | NCBI WGS metagenome assembly QQTW01 (sample SAMN09435610, study PRJNA476489) | Subsurface metagenome, whole genome shotgun sequencing project.
CTCCATCCTGTATGCGGATATCACCCATCCACTATTTGGACAATTCCATGAGACTGTAAGCAAAACTGCAAAGCAGGGTAAAAGCTCGTATCGAGTCCGCTATCGGCCCTCTACGAATTCTAGCCCCTTGTTCTTGAACGGTTATGGCGTGGAACTCGCACTCAAGCGGACAGATTATATCGTAATCGATGACCGGAAAGCGGGACAGAACGACGAGGAGGCGCAAAAGCTGATATCTGACAAAGACCTCTCAGACGAAGGCCCGGCAGATTTGAAACCCCTCACTACTTCAGAGCTTTCAACTCTCGGCCTCAACACGGCAAGTTTCGTGACGTCTAGTGATGATCGATTAGGTACGCTACTTAGGGTATCCGCCGACTTCCCACGATACTCAGCGATGATTGCAAGCCACAATGCGAGCGAAACTTTTCTTACCGAGTATAGAAACAATCGTGCTCTATTTCTGCCACAAGGATACAGTATCATATGGAATTGTCCAAATAGTGGATGGGTGATATCCGCATACAGGATGGAGGGAGGGCCTTCCACTGCGTCTCCCAAGACACGATCAAACGGCAGTTGGTCGACCAAGCCATCCATGGGCATGTCTTGTTGTGCTCGTTCAAGGAAGGGAGAGCAGTATTGCTTGTCGTTGAAATGTACCCAAACGGGACATGCAGCGTCCTGCGCCGCCATCATGCCAGGTTGCACAGAGGTATTATAATATTGGTAGTGTGCTTCGATGCGAGGCGCCGCAGAACGTATCGCAAGTGCGAACTTGAATGAGGCAACAGCTTCTGGAGCGGAAATGTGTCCATCATCTTCCAATAACCTGAGGAACCTCCCGTAGAGGGCCTGCTCGGTGTCGATTTCGGTAAAAATGCCCTCCGCGACTCTATCAAGGAGTGGAAAGAAAGAAGTCGAGTTCTCGTCGGCGGCAGTCTCTCTACCTTCAATTAGCTGCGCGAAGTGGTTCGAAGGTACCATTTTCTCACAATAACTCGAGCAGATAAGGACCAGCATCGAAGGAAGCTTTCAGGGCAACATTGATAGACGGCCCGGCCAGAGTCCGCAGGCAAAAATAAGACAATAAGACCCATATGCTGGTTTTCCGCCGCCAGGGAAATGCGAGGTGTGTGAAGAGCTCCATTTGATAGATTAGCCTACTGGCTATACGTATATCAAACTTCCATTCGGTCAGTAGCAATGATGGATCCGTATTGTACCATAGTACATTCCAGGGCGCTACCTAGAGGGGAGGTTATCAATTACTCTTTCCAGTGTTTAGAGACCATCGTGTCCTCGCCCAGGATGCTCATTGCGGACAAAGTTATTTCTTGGCAGGGGCTTCATATAAATTGTAAGGCTGAGGCGGAAGATCAAGATCAACGTCATTTGAAGGACCGAAGGACTCGGAGCGTGTCATTCTTTTTTTTATCTACCTCTCCCAGTGGCACATCCAGCACGACTATCCCAATCCACACGGAACATGCGGTCAGGCTACGTATGTAACGCATGCATCTCGCGATCAGTCCAGCGCACTTCGCAACACAGGGTGCAGTTTCGCAACTCTGCAGAAAAACTCACCAGAAAAGGTCTACGGCAGATCTCAACTCAGACCCGCAAGCCAAAGCACACGATCAGCGCAGCAGCAATCACCAAAGCGCAGAAAGGTCAGAAGTGGGCGCATGCTTCGGTAGCAACACCACGGCCTCCTCAACCTCCTGCGCTCCCTTCCCAAGCAGCTCTCACAGCTTCATCCCGGCAGTCTACATCCACCGCGTCGCATCCCAATAATGACCTCTCCTCCACGCGCCCAGCCCGCTTGGATCTCCCAGAAGGTCCGATCAAAGACGAAGCCGGAGCAATAACGCTCAAAGACCGAGCATCATATCTCTTCCAGCTCGGTAAGGCATACGTCAGATTTTACAAGCTTGGAGTCAAGAACATCTGGTCCAACTACAAGGAATACCGCCATGTCCGCAGGAGATTTGCTGGCAGAGACATTCATGACCTGGTCCGCCACGCACCCATGCCAACGATCAGTCGCCGGGAATTTCAACTCTATCTTCGGACTCGACACGACCTCAAGAAACTGATACCATTCGGACTGGTCCTCGCCATCTGCGGCGAGTTCACGCCGCTGGTGATTCTGGCGCTCGGCACTGTCGTCGTGCCATATACATGCCGCATCCCGAAACAGGTCAAGAAGGACCTACAGAAGGCACTATCACGCATTGAGAACATCGAGCGCCTCAGGCCCGGGAAAACCGCGGTCGGCACCACTCCCGCTCTCGGATACATCCACGGCCTGGACCCTTTCGGTCTATGCGTCCGAGAAACGCCGCTGCTCGGTCCACTGGTGCAGCGTCTCTGGCTGGCGCCGAGACTCAAGCAGCACATGGACAACATCATCAGCGACGCACGACTGATCCACCACGAGGGCGGAGCCGCGCGTCTCGAACCCGAAGAGCTCTACCAGTTCTGCGTCAGTATCGCACAGGTCGACGCCATGAAGCGCCTGCTCGATCACCACGCGCAGGGCGCACAGTCCCTCCTCCTCCTCCCACCAGGCCCGGACGTCCAGCCCGCGCAGCGCTCGCTGCAGGTCTTCCTCGATGCCGTTCAGCGGGAACTGGCACGTCCGAAGAGCACGGCTCCTGGTTATCACCCGGAATCCATCTTCGTGGCTGCAGCGAACTATGCTCGTTCTGCGGGCCAGGAAGCGCCGTATATCCCACCACCAACATTGCGGGACACGAAGAGGCAAGATGGTGGTTCAGTGGCTAGGTAAATAGTACGTGGACCTCGGTCATTCGCGGCTAAGTTGCAGGGAAGCTACATAGTAAGCATCAAGGCGCTGGACAGCTCGTCATCTCTTCCCATCCGTGAATGCGTTGCTCAATCGGCCAGTCCTCCTCTCCGTAGGCTTACAGTTCATCATCTCTCAATGGGTAGCCTTTATCACCCAACCTATTCCATGCACCCTGGACCTAACCCTCCTCTCCCCCGCCCCACTACCACCCACTCACAACTCCTCCTTGTCATCACTACTACTACTAACCTCAAAAATCCCCTTCTCCTTCTTCTTCTTCTTCTTCTTCTTTTTCCTCTGGCTCCTCCTGCCCTCAGCCATCCCGTCCCCCATCCCACCAATCTTCTGCCCCATGTTCGCCCTCCACAGCTCCATCTCCTGCTCCTGCCTCTGCCTGAACACGTTTACCTTCCGAGCCGAGGCCTCCAGATTAGCGAAAAAGTCATCCTGCGCCCCATCGGCCATGGGTTGTTTGCTGTCTCTGGCATTACCAGGATCGGAACGAGAACCAGAACCAGAACCAGTGGTATGCTCATTGGCTTCGCCGTCATCACTATCGGACTCATCGGGGAAGATGGTCGGTGCGTCTCCTGACGAAGTGGAAGCTCCAGATGGCTCAGCGGGTTCGTGGTCTGGGAGAGCGCTGGTGAATATCTTGGGTGGTGATTCATCATCCTCTTCGACTTCTTCTGCTTCTTCCTTGATGTCCGATCCGTTGGCATCGTGTGCTTGTCTCGCTGCCCCAGAAACAGGGAGAGGGAGTGTGGCACTGCTGAACATCGGAAGCTGTTCCTCTTCTTCTTCTTCTTCTTCTTCTTCAGACTCTCCGGAACCTGACTCGATGTCTTCTGCATCGTTCTGTATACTCGGTGCGACACTATTCGACATCTGAGGTGGTTGCTCGTGTCTCGCTGCCTCAGAAACAGGGAGAGGGAGTACGGCACTGCTGAACATCGGAAGCTGTTCCTCTTCTTCTTCTTCTTCTTCTTCAGACTCTTCGGAACCTGACTCGACGTCTTCTGCATCTTTCTGTATTCTCGGTGCGACGCCATTCGACATCTGAGGTGGTTGCTCGTCATCTGATGATTGAGGTTCTGAATCCGATGCCGTTTCTGACTCAACTCCGTCTGAGGGTGAAGCTGCGCTACTAAATGATTCGGGAGGCTGTTCATCATCTGAACCTTCAGCTTCACTTTCGTAGATAGGAAAGTCCGCTCCCTGGGACTCCGTGAGTTCCTGCTGCTGGGCTTGACCGTCGTCCTCCCCTTTCAGTCCCTGAAAAGAGGGCTCTTCTTCTAGCATCGGCCTGGGCTGTATTTGAATATTGGGAGAGGGTCTGTCTTCTCCTGGGTGCCTACTCGGTGTGGAGTGGTCCATCCTTCCGGCTGATGTAGATGCTTAAGTATGATTGAATGCTTGACTGAGCGTTGTCACTTGTCGCGGAGTTTTTTGAGGGTGGGATGATTTAAGCGGAATTGACTTAGTGTTTACTGGAGGGTTTGTTCGATTACGGCTAGGGGAGTGGTCAGGCCCATGGTCTCGCCTTCTCACTGCCTGGGAAGAGCCGTTTCTGGTCGTCTGCTGCTCTGGAGATTGCTTCGACTTAGCTGGTGGTGGTATCAATACCTCGATCGATCTATATCCTTGTGACCTTTTCGATGGTGAGTCTATCTCGCTATGGTTGTCACTTCGATCCTCATGCTCATGGTCGTGGGATCTTTCTTGGTCTTCGGTCGTTGCGTATTCATCTGACTCGGTACCTTGGCGAGACGCCATCGAACTCGTCTCTGAATGCGGCCTTTGATTGCCATGCTTCGATCGCGTACTGCTGAATGAAGTATTGCTCTCCTCATCAGACTTTATTACATGCATAGCACTTTTGACCTTCCTTCGAGGCGTGACCAACTTGTCTGACTCGCCAAGCCTTGTGGTTCTACGACAAGTCTGATGCCAGGCCTTAGTAGGCTCTGGTTTGTTGGATCCTGGGGGTATGGTTTTAAGTTCTCGTCCGCATGCCTTTGCTTCTTCTCTTGGCCTGTACACCCTCTTCCAGAAAGTAGAGCATTGCTGTGCGTTCCTACTCTTCTCTAATCGATCGCTGACCGCCGTCCAATTTACCTTGTCGTCGGATGAAAAGTCCAGCGGCACGTTCGCAGCAATCTTGCATTCTCGCACGGCCAAGATCAATGCTTCTTTCTCATCTTCTTCCCAACGCTCAAATCTTTGCGCATCTCCTTGCCTAATCCTGTTTTTCCACTTCTGGTAAACAGAATCCTGCGTTCGACCTAAGATTTCTGCGATCTCAACCCATTTCCTTCCCTTTTCCTGAACCAAATTCCTTAGGGTATTGATCTGCTCTTCAGTCCATTCGGTTTCCTTCTCCACATTCTGAAAGTAGCGCTCACGGTACCTGTTCACGGACTTTCTAGTTCGATCTGGTAGTACATCGTAGAACATGCTTCGAAGCTCGGCCCTCGTCACGTCAGAATTAGGCCACTCATTTCCATCACGTCGGCCAAGGAGGGTCATAAGTGTGTTGAAATCAAATTCAGAGACAGAATAATCGTTGCAAACGCGACGCTTGAATTCATCCAGCTGGGCCTTCTCCCTGTCGGTGAAGGGCCCGCGTGCATCGCTGACCATTGACTGATGACCAGAATTTTCTTGATGAGTCTTCAGGCCCTCCTCTCGGAAGAAGCCTTCGTTGCACTCAGTACACGTATGCCGCTTCTTGTGTACGTTTGGGTTCCTCGCGTGACGCGTGAGATGCTTTTGCTTTAGGAATTTCCTGCCGCAGGTAGTGCAGGTCAAGTCGGACTCAGTGTCTGCATGTGAACATGGCTTATCTGCTTCGGATGCTTTGGATGACCCGGGCTCAGGAGGAATACTGTTCTCATCTTGGTTCTTGTTTGCCTGAGGAGGCGCTGCCGTCCGTATTTTGATCTTCCTGTTCTTATTGGATATTGGTCTGCGCAAGCTGTCTGATGTCCTGTAAGGGACTTGCGTGGTGCTATGCAAGGTGTCATTATTGTCTCTGTCCTCTTCTTCTGTGGAAGAAAGCCCTGGGTCACTGGGAAGCTCAAGCTTTGGCGAAGGGTTAGACTTCTGCTTCTTGGGCGGCGGCTCTCCTTGACTAGATCCTTTTCGCATACGTTTGAAATTGGGTCTGGGGCTCTCAGTTTGCTGAGATACCCTTGTGGATTGCTTCGATGGGTTTTCTCTTTGCGCTAGTAACTGTGAGCTAGAATCTGTTGCGCAGAGGTGTGGAAACGGTACGATCTGCTTCTTCACCGTCCTCCTGCAGCACCTGCCGAGAGGGCGAGTTTCCCATCGACTGGTTGAGGCCTTTCAAGAGGCCGTTCCAGGTAGTCACACCAAAAAAAAACTTGGCGAATGCGTTCTGGAGCCAAAGAATATTTGGCGGAGGTTTCGGTGATCGTAGGCTTGGCTCTCCCGCTCCGCAGGCTCACTTACAGCTTTGTGTGATTCACGGCATTACTTATTGCATACTAGAAAGCTAAAACTATTGCCGGGGTCGAGTACAAATTGGTACCAATATACCAAGCTCTTAATAACAGCATCCATACATGCGTCAAGCTCACAAAGGCGTTCCGGGCAATGGTCCTCCTTACAACGACTCCAGAGATCCTCTCCGCGATCTCGCTCCTACCCCAAGATTCTCCCCTACGCAGCTTTCCTGCTTCCTCAGCCATAGAAGCTTGCCTCCCAACGAACCTAGAAACACCAATCTCACATAAGACCCTCATACGCCTCTCCCAGGCCCTTCGCTCTCTCTCCAGATCCTCCTCCCTAATAAAATCGGGAACAACAAAATCCGACCTGTCCTTCACGCTAAACACCCTCCTCCACAACACCCGTCCCTACCATCCGCCCCCACCACCACCACCCACTCCAACGCTCGAATACCTCGCTCTTAAAACTCGTCTCCTCGCCGAAGTTCAACAACGCGAATATAACGCCCTCCTTACCTCCGGTAACAAATCACCCTCCCTCCTAGATCACTCCTCTGCAGAAGGAGATTCTGACCCCATCTCGCCCTCCTTAATCCTCAACATCACCCTCTCCGTCCTCTTATGCGCTTTTGCCGTCTTCTACGCCACGCGGCATTGGCCGAATGACGGTATTCGAGTCTTATTGTCGCTGGGGGCGGGAATCATCGTTGGTGTAGCGGAGACAGTGGTTTTTGCTGCGTATCTGAGGAATGTGGAGATCGCTAGACAGAGGGAAGGGAGGAGGAGGGAGGTTAGGAGTGTTATTGCTGTGGATAAGGTTGGGACAAGGAGCCTAGAACGGAATGAGGGTATTAGTAATATGGACGGTGAGAAGGAAGAGATTTGGGGTAGAGGAGTCAATAGGGGGGTGCGGAGGAGGGTCAGGGAGAGGTGGGAGAAGGAAGAAAAGAAGCTTGAAGAGAAGATGGAAGGGAAGAAATAGTAAATAGGAACGAAAACCTGGTTGTGTTGACCAGGGCCTGCCTAAAATGATAACGCCTAGTCGTATCCATCATGCAAGTCCCATACTATAGTACAATTAATCATTAGGTTAACTCTCGTTGTCATAAATCCACCGCTTGAACCAACTCTTGGTCCTCTTCAGCTCCTTGACCCTCGGCTCTAGCAACAACCTCCCACTGCAAGCCTTCCCCACAAATCCACCATTCTCGGCTCCCCTTATGAAAATCCTCTGGCCCCGTACCCACGTCTCCTTGACCTGACCCCTCATCGTCTTCCCTTGATACGGGGAACACTTGTTCCTGAAAAGCATGGTGCTGGGCTCGACCACCCATTCTGCCGCCTCGTCAAAAACGCAGATGTCACCATCAAAACCGACAGCGAGATCACCTTTTTGCTTCTCTAGACCTACCTGGGCGGCAGTGTTGACGCAGCACCATTGCACCAGATCAGTGATTGCGGAATCTGGCACCGTGAGACCTCGACGGGTCATCTCGGTCCATAGGATGGGGAGACCGAGGCCGACGGAGGAGATGCCGCCCCACGCCGAGAAGAAATCGCCTTTCCCGCCTTGGAGCCCGGGAGCCTTGGTAACGCCAGCAAGCGCACGGACATGGCCTGGGATATGGGAGGGTAGCAGTTTGAGGTCAGGGGTGCAGGGCGAGTGGTCAGAGACGACGGTCTTGATGACTCCTTCGGCCGCGTACTCCCGTAACTCTTGCCACAGCCGATCCTGATTCGACTGGTCACGAATTGGGGGACAACATTTATGTCTGGTGTCACCCTCTGTGATCTTGTCCGCCGCTAGAGAGAGGTAATGCGGGCAGGTTTCGGCTGTGATGTTGATGCCTTGAGCACGGGCTTTCCGCAGAATTGGAATGGCTTCCATAGCAGAAAGATGGACGATGTGAAGGGCCAGGTTAGGGGCCAGATGCGCCTGCGATAGAATTGCTTCAATGGCATAAGTTTCGAAAGATGAAGGTCTCGAGGAAAGGAAGGTGTTGTATGCGTTGAGAGGACCATGTGGAACTAGAGGAGGAAGCGAGGTTTGTACTTCATCTCCAACCGAATCGGTAATGGGAGGAATCATCTCTGCGTGGAACATGACAGTGGTAGGCTCATCTGCTAGTTCAGACATGACTTTTGATATATCGTCCACGGAGACGGCCGGAAATTCCTTAACTCCGCTATCAATGAGGAAGCCTTTGAATCCTCTCACGCCCTCGCGTACAAGATCTTTTAATTCTCCCAAGTTCCCAGGAATGATGCCTCCATAGAAGCCTACGTCCACCCAGCATTTTCCGTGAGCTGCATTAACCTTTTCTTGTAAGCCTGCCACTGTCGTGGTGGGAGGAATGGCATTTAGGGGCATATCAATCACGGTAGTCACACCGCCAAATGCGGCAGCTTGTGTACCAGTATAGAACCCCTCCCATTCTGTCCTGCCAGGTTCGTTGAGATGCACATGTGCATCGACGAGGCCCGGGAGCAATATGTAAGGAGAATGATCGACATACGGGGTACCGAGCGGGAAATCGGATGGCGGGAGGACGGAATGGAAGATCGAGGTGACCTTTCCAGTTGCTTGGGATATGACGATGGTAGCGGATGTCAAGCGTCCTGATATCACAGCTCGAGAAGAGGCTAACACTGTTATCGGGGATCCAGTCAAGGGATCCGTAGTTATGCCATTTGGTGGCGTAGGTGCAGGAGTAGGGTATGCGTTGACCGCTGCATCGTTGTTATTCATCCTTATCGAGGAGGCAGTATTTCACTGGTAAGTATTACAGTCAACGTAACCTGCTATGAAGGGACAGAGAGGCTTCTAGCAGACGAAAGAGGCACATGCAAAGAGCAGGGAGGACTGAAATGAACATTAATTGGCTTATCATGAACCAAATGATAAGCCGAAACAGCCTGTAATGGTTCACACGGGCTTAAACAAAGACAACGAGTCGATATCTAGGGAAAGCAGACAAAGGAGAAGGAGGGTCCGTCCAAGAGTGGAACATTGAACGGTATCCATGCTGTTATCGCTCATCGCGCATCCTGATCCAGCACTAAGACGAAGCGAGGGGCTCTGAAAGCAGACTTCGAGTTGCAAGAACCATCATGTCGACACCGTGGGAATGGTACCGGGGTCAACACTGATCGACAGGGTTGTGTGACAGTCTAGCTGCATCTTCTTACTCGATCCAAACGAGGGAGCGATAAGGGACGGGCGTATGTTGACCTTCTAGCTCGGTGACTCTGGGATCCCGAAGGATGGCAGGCAGGACGGCAGATTGTGCTAAACCGTTGTTTTAGGTGGAGAAGCGCTGAAGGGAGTGAGGGAGGGAGGTGGAAGGCTGGTTGAATCGCGCAGGGTGCCGGCTCAATCCGATCTCCGCCAAGGATTTCTACTCAGGTCTTAACAAGACTAGTTCTACTATTAGCTCCAGATAAGCCCTATCTACGTACCTTAGCTGGTTACTAGTACAAAGTACAGATGGACAGTTATTCGCTTCTCATGAGCCGGCCGATAATGCTCTGTGATACACACTTGAACATGGAAGTGCTCTCAGTACTAGCAAACCCTTCTCCAGGTACTAATACTGTAATGCGCAACAGTCATTCGGCAGATCCAATTGCACCCAAACCCACCAAGCATGAACCATACTCACTAAGTAATACCATCGCACCCCCACTACAAGGTTAGGGCCTAATCTCAACAAAAGCAGAATCCCATCCATGGTCAGGGATCAGAATCTCCATCATTTCCCATCCTCTGGTTCGGAACCAAGGAGACGCTAAGGCTGTATCTTTCGGTTGCTTACTCGATAATCTTACTCGATTAGAACTCTAGTCGTCTCGACCTGTTACTCGATCATGACCTCAAATTTACTCGATAGAAACCCTCCTTCCATGGAACCGAAATTGAAAACTCTCATCTGTGCCACGTTTCATTCGCTTCGAATATTTCTTACTCGATAACAAACTCCCCAGCGGCGCGCGGGGTTGCGATTGTCTACCGACATACCAGCTAGTGACCAAATAACTTCCTCAGAAAACTGGTGGAGAGGCATGACAGCGGGTCAGCTGTTGATTAATTCCAGTAGCATGCTGAGCTACAGGACAAAGAATCGCTGGAGAACTCTCTGCTTCTTCTGTCCATGCTTTATTTCCACTTTACGTTTCAAAGACTTGCCAAAGGCAACAGGGTTCGGCATGGAATCTCCACCACAGGATGTCTTATGATTCAGAACAGATCCTGTATTTCCGTGCGTACCCAGCTATCCAGACAGAACCAAGTTATTCGACCTTTGGCATCTCTGCAATTTCATACAGTCTCACGCCTCTAGGCCTTGGCTGACCACTATATATACTAAAGATCTACTATTAGCTGACAGGCCGGCCGAGCTTTCCACCAGAGGAAGCATGAAGGTCAAGACATCCATATAAAGCCACAACACAAATCTTCTGCAATTTTCTACTCCGCCTTGAACACACATTAAAGGCACTCCTCTGGCTGATGGACCGCTGTCCGTCTTGAGAGTGCCAGCACACCTCGGTTGCCTGAATTATTCTCCATCATTGCTGGCGTCAACGTCGCCTGACTCGTTCTCGAGGACGGTGCTTGATCATGGGGCGTTGGGGGCTTGAAGTGTGTTAGAGGCTGAGACGTTCGGGCAATTCCTGGTAAGCTCTCATGCTCAATCACTTTGTCGTTATTTCTGCGTGGTTTCTTCGAGCATTTTCATGTGTTTCCAAACCAATCATCCCGGTTGTTCTTTTGTAGCCGTCTTCCCACAATCCTACGTTCATGATTTTCTGACCGACCAAGCCCTTTGTTTTATGCACGTTGGCATAAGGTTCATTTGCCTCTGTTTGAAAGTAACGTCCAGGGTCCGGGCAGGCAAGACATCGAAGTGTAATCAGGGCAATGAGATGGTCAATCTCTAACCCATCAACGATCCTCGTTCCGATATCGTCCCAAAGTAAAGACACTCATCCCGATGTAAAGATATCTGCATGTGATGTCTTCAGCTCGACAATCAAAGATTGTCTTGTAATGAGAATCAGAATTATTCCAACTGGGAACCCCCCCAAGTCCTAGCCATCTTGAAACCATGAGCCAAAGGTAACGTATTCAACCCCCATGTGCAGCACACCCCCATGTGCAGCACAAATTTCTTGGCGTTTTTTGCTACGGAGCATAT
>QQTW01003590.1_pt1 | contig 11485 bp, 13 predicted proteins | sample 1904831 | NCBI WGS metagenome assembly QQTW01 (sample SAMN09435610, study PRJNA476489) | Subsurface metagenome, whole genome shotgun sequencing project.
CGATGGCTTAATCGGCACCGATTGTCTATCCCCCGCGATATCACATCGCTCATTCTCTCGTTCCATCTCATCGCAGCCTCCGTCCGTCGGCGACCTGCCTGGCAATACACAAGACGAGGATGACGACGAAGATGAGCTCGTCTCGGAGATGCCCCCGGATGAGAACTTTTTCAGTTCGCCGCAATCACACCGATTATCAGTGTCTTCGCGCTCTGCTGCCCCTACGCCGCCTCGGCGCCGACCTCATGACCATAGAGGGACGTCTGGCTCGCCATATACACCCACGAAGACAGCTCTCCCACATACAACCCCTTTTCGGCATCCAAGTTCGGTAAGGGCGATGCAGATGGACATCAGCCCTCCTTTGTCCTCTCGCTCTTGTTCTTATCGCTTGTCTGCTGGTCGTCACCAAGCGCCCTACGCACGATCGAACTGGTCTCCAAGCCGACAGGGCAGTGCTAGCAGCAAACTAAACACCCCTCGTTCTCGGTCGCATCTGCCAAAGAAACATTCCCTGCAAGTTAGTCCGACCAGGAAATCGACTCCGAAAGAAAATCTCCCGCTTGTCTTACTGCATGTCACAATCCTCCCAGTACGTCTCCCATATCAGCTCGACCTGATGACATCCGTGCTTCCTTCGTATTTACTCGAGAATTATCACCTCCTACGCGATAAAGTCAATGAAACGGTCTTGGAGCGGGGTATTCTCTTGCCGCATCCGAGGGAGGACTATGAACTCCTTGAAGAACGATTACTCGAAAGTCTGGAGTTGAAGGTGCCGAGGATCCTGAAATGTGGTCATTTTCATCCTCCCGAAGAAGACGATGCTCAAGCCGATGTGATGATGAGCTGCGACCATCGTCGTCATCTCGACGAGGCGAGTCTTGAAGTTGAAATGAATAAAGATGATGATGATGATGGCAAGAGGGAGGAAGACGAGGATAGCAAAGATCTAGATATATGTCAAGATTGCGGTCGTCATGTCCGTGATGGAAGAATGGGTGACATCGGACAAGGGACACGGAGATGGGAGATCAAGATCTTTGCCGCGAATGGGTTGATGCGGGCCGGTGCTTGGAGCGCCGCCTGGAAGGAGATGGAGAGGGTGGATGTCGAAATTGAGCCATGGATACCGGAGGAGATAAGGAGGGAGTTGGAAGCCAAGAGTGTAATTTTCGCCGAAGAAGACATGGGGAGTGGCGGAGAGGGGAGAGGAGTTGAGGACGAAGTAGTGGAAGAGGAAGGAGGAGAAGGGGAGACGGTGATGGGAAGGAATTCTAGAAACAGAGATCGGGAGGAGAAGAGAGGTAGGAGTGTTCCGCAGACACCGCATCGAGCATCGTCATCGCCGTCGGCGTCGCCATTTACGTCGTCTCCGGTAAAGGGAGAGACAGCGGTGCTTGACGAGGGAAGAGAAGAACAGAGACCTTATATGAATGGAGACCAGGTGGAAGACGAGCAGGAAGCTAGACTCCGGGAGATCTATGGCGCGGCCCCACCATTACGATCAGCACCTCGATTATCTCCAGAGCAGGGTATTGCGGAAGAGTTGCTCGATGGAGATTTACACCCTTTCCCCCCTACCCAGTTCCCCGAGCGTCATCATTCCCCTGAAATACAAGAAAACGGGTCAACACAGCCATGGCGTGCTTCAACACTGGACGAAAAACTCCGCCATCACCAAAACCAGCATCCTCGTCGACGGCGACGAGACTACAGCAGCCGAGAATTGGCCAAAGAACAGATCCCCTTGACGACACTGCTAGGGAACTACATCCTCCTTCTCCTACAAGATAAACGAAACCTGGCTATCATAGCCTTGAGTATCCTCGTGTTTATCTTATCGAGGTCCAACGCGGTGGTGTCATCACTATCATCCACATCGACCATTCCAAGCTTCGAAAACGCCGGCAGCGTTACTTCCCTTTCACAACGTGATGCGAAAGGCGGCGGCGTTGATGATGCTGGAACTAGGAATGATGGATATGGAGGTGTCGGTGTTAACCCTGATGAACGTGTTGGAAGACTCGGGAACGAAGACAGATCTCGCCAGTGGGTTGCAGATACAAACGGAGATGGAGAGAAGATGTCGTCGGTGCCGCAAGTCTCGATTGTGACGACTACTGTTACCTCCACCGCTATCACTGTTACCGCCACCCCAACACTCGAATCGCCACTATCAAATGCGGCGAATGAAGCAACTAGTTCGATGTCATTGCCTCGGTCGGAACAGCAGCAACAGCTTGGTGGAAACGCAGATACTGGACAAACTCCCATAAGAAAGGAAGGATTGATCAAAGACGAAACAGACGAAAGAAAGATGTTGGTGAAGCAGCAGCAACAGGGAAACGGAGATGCAGATGCGAAGTAGACATGTAGGCAAGAAACTGAACACGAGGAAAATTAGTTAGCACTTCGAAATTCAAATTTATTTGTTCCCTCAACGGCATCAAACGGGTTCCCATCTTCTCTATTTCATTCCTTTATCTTCATGTTTCTAGGAAATCAGTCCCTCCTCATCCCCTTGACATAACGAACGTCAACTCGATGCACCTGACTGAGCCATAGTTTGATAAAGCCAATCTCCATCAAAACCGCTACTAGAATATTCCACAAGCAAAGTATTTTGCGTGAACAACTTTGCCCGACTATCGGCCAGTTCTCCCTTGGTCATGGTAGAAAGGAGCTGTATTCTGGTTAACGCCATAAAACTTTCGAATCACCGCCTCCTGGGCGGTTGTATGCTCCCTGAATTCGTCCAGCAAATCTTCGTATGGTCTTTCATGATCAATGACGGTATTGAGGACTGTTTTTCCCGGGTGATCGACAATTCCGACTTGACAAACAAGCCAATGAGATTGGGATATGAAAGCCCACTCTGGCTAGGTCCAGAAACAACACCGGGGAGCAGCTCAGCAGAGAAAGGCTAGGAAATACTGTTCTAGACAACGGTGTCTTTTGAAGAGAATGGGTGGCCAGTTTGGTCATTAATTCCTCATTCGATTGAATGAAGATAGAACGGCCCTTAGGTTCTGTTTGAATCTCGGGGGCTTGTTGGAGCTGTATGCATGCCTTCTCGTGCTGCTGCGGGGAATTGCAATGGAGAAACGCCCTTTTCATGGGGCACTATCTTCGCACCCACAGCGACGGGTCCCTTTTCATCACACTGACGATGACGGAAGTTCCTACATCGGACTGACGATGAATCATTCGTTTGCTCATTTGTTGGTCTGACGGCGAAGAAAGCTCCAACGTCAGACTGATGACAAAGTCAATGTCTTCCCTTCATCAGACTGAAGACGGTAGCAATCGTCAAGCTGATGACGACGGAAGCTTCACCATCGAACTGATGGCGACGGTAGTCGTTGAGTTCTTTGTCGCTCTGATGACGATAACTCAAAATCGTCTTGATATCCGTCGTGCCGATGACGAACCGACGAGTTCCTAACGCCTCTTTTCACTGCCGTTCGTATAGCGCATCGATAGACTAGCATATGCAGGTACTATACGCGGAGAAGTAAACTGAAGTGGACTAAAGTGAAGGATATGAAGAATGGAAGAGAGAAATGGGAAAGAACACTTCGCAAGTCAGCAACAAGTCGACTGAAAAAGGTAGAAGATAAATGAGGAAGAATATTCGTAAACGGGCATTATTGCTGGATGGACGAGCAAGAACGTCCAGCCAAAGCATCGTACAAAACACAAGAATCAAGCAAGGATCGGAGTACAATTCATATCAAAGCAAACCTTTGCCGCCTCCATCTCGTGACCATCGTCCTGTCTTCGCCAGAGCTCCTCGACGATCTGCCAGGCATGCACGATGTTCTGCATCCCCTGCCGACTTTCAAAGTGTCGAAAGACGGTGCGGGCGACGTTGCGATCTACCTCGTCGAGGGCTTCGCAGGCGCCTTGCCAAAGCGGCCACAAAAGGGCGCTCATTGGTCCGCCGAAGACAACCACCCGTAGACACGCCTGTAGACCGTGCTTCGCGGGAGCTTGTACACGCTGGGAAGATCGCGGTTGGCGCTGCACATTGCGGGCCAAGAATACCAATGCGGCGTGGCGAGTGGCTTCAGCGTGGCTGAGAATTGATTGCGTGCGTGCGTCCTCGGCAGGTGATGCGTCCACAGCACTCATCGCTCCGGGAAGCAGTTGAGGCGCCCATTGGTGCAGTGCGAGTTCGACGCTGGCGCAAGAGCTCTCGAATTCGCTTCGTTGCGCTGTAGCGGCGGCATGGTCTGAACTGGCGGAGGCAGAGACGTCAAGTTCTTTGCGCATCTCGAGGAGTTGAGTAAGGCGATGCACGAGTGGCCACAAGTCGGCGGTGAAGCCGAAGACAGTGTCGACGCCCGTTGCGTCAAAGGTGTCGGGTGGGGAGAAGACGCCTTCGCTCAGAGGCGGCATGACGCTGCCGGCTGTTGGAGGAGTGCCGAAAGAAACGGCACATAGGACGTCAAAGTAGCGGAAGGCCTGAGGACGGGTAAGTTGTTGAACAAGAGCATCATGGGTGATAGATAAGAACTCACTCGCTCGAGAAAGAAGGACGTAGGGCTTGGATGGGCTGGTCGAGCACGCATGACAGATAGAGCGCCCCGTAGATGGCTGCTCAGCACAGCGGATGAGCCGTCCCGAATGACCTGGTATTGTCAATAAGAATCACAAATCGCAACCGGTCAGCCGGAGTGTCAAGCGCTGCATACCTCATAGTATATCAACAGGATAATCACTGCCAAAGCCTCATCCCGACTGGTCCGTTGATCGGCAATCAAATGCGCCAAACCCTGCAGAGCGTGCGAGTAGAAATCCAACGCGCGCTCCTCGTTGGTGATGCCGCGATGCTCCATATGGGCCGCCGACACCGCCAACACCGCATTCATGACCGCTGGACTACGTCCAGCCATCGGCAATAGATATTGCCGCAACGGATTCGTGGGCTGTTCAGTGAACACGGCCAGATGCGAGAAGACGTTGCTGAAATGGTCGAGCAACACCCGTCGATTCGGCCGACTATTGTAGTCCATCATTCCCGGCGCCTGGGGTCCCCCAATAAAGCCCGACTTGGCCATCATCTCGGGTGACGCGTCCGAGACCGGCGTGCTGAGATGGACCTCTGGGAATCCCATTGCCGTCGGTAGTGGTGACGTGGCATGGACTAGACTCGGAGCAAATTCAGTTACCGCCGGCGATTGTGGATAAGCATTCGCTGGATGAAGATGAGGCGAGTCCGCGGCAGAGGATAACGGATAATCCGTCACGGTGCCGGGAGCAGAACATAGCACCGGTGTGCTACAACCAGGAGCAGCCGGGTACTCGCCCATGACTGGGAATGACTCGACCGGCTCGAGGCGAAGGTCGTCCACGGCCGAAGTTGGAGATTGAAAGGCTGGGCCCCGAGCTCCGATGGCCAGATCGGCCTCGTCGTCTTCCCACACGCCAATGTAGGGCGAGGGCGAAGTGGAGTGAGCACGGTAATCAGCCATCACGGCCCGTACTCCTGGCGGAATGGGCGTTGCCGGGAAAGTGGTATGATAACCAGCATGTGGGCCGGGGTCGCTAGTGACCGAAGTCGCACGATGCTGCTCGTTGTCCACCGCAGAAGTGGTTCGTCTCCGCTTTCGAGGCTTTACCGGCTCATACTGGCATTTGAGACCGCGCTCCATACAACGATCACATTGCGGCCGCTCTTCATTACACTTCTTCTTTTTCTCCTTGCTGTTGATGGATGCCTCGTCAGTCTCTCGTTCCATTCGAGCCAAGCATTCTTCTGAATGTCCTTCTCCCGTTCACAGACTCCGGGATGACAAATAAAACCATACTACGTACCAATGAATGCAGCCTAACGACCATTCACATCAGTAAAGTATCGGTCAAAGTGAACAGCTCGACTTCATATCCAGGTATCATAGGATAGTTATGAAGTAATACACACCTGCTCGAGACCTCCTCTTGGGGATCTTGGCTGGCACCGGACGGTGATAGAGGAGCATCATTGGGCCCTGCGGGCCTGGAGTCGTGCACGACGCCGTGATGAGAAACAAATACCAGGCAGCGTAGGCCTGGTTCCTCTGCGCAGACGTTGCGACAAATTTCTGTTCGGGATGAAAGTTCTGGGACGACTGTTGACGATCAAGAGTTGATATGTGTGCTGGTTACGCCGCCGATGATTCCTAGACCGCCGGTGATCCTGGCGGGGCAGCCGTACTGATAACGACCGTTGTACCGATGACGGGTGGCTTCCGGAGATGAGCGGCCGTGCCCATGATGGAATTAGCCCACCCATCCTTATATCCATCATATCAGAATAACCCTTGACTTAATTAACCCAGGGCTGACGAGTCTCGGGCGTCCCGCGCACCCAACGGGGGGGTTTTTTTGGACGGGGGTTAGGGAAGAATGGTCAGGGTTTCAGATGGTCCGTGGAAGTGAACGGGACCGAGAATGGACAAGTCGGCCATGGAACGTGCGCCTGGCTCGTGCATCGGGGAGTTGTGGATTGAGATGGGGTGCCTCGGGTAATCATACCCCTGGAATCTACATACACATGTACGAGTATGTAGTGAACGTCGACACATTGTTGTGTCATGTGGAGGCCCAGTCCATCAAAAAGTAGGGAATGGCTGCGGTTGGAGCATCCGAGACTAGGCGAGGTGTCCTCTCTGCCTGAGGGGGTGTGCCTGGAACGACGTGGATCCGTGGGGCTTTGGATAATTGCCAGCGGACGTGACAGATATCGATGAGAAATGGCCCGAAGAGCTCCGGGACCTTCGAATCTTCCCTTCTTTTCTGTTTCCTTTTTTACGACGCAGGTCAGAGCCTGCCACTGACCAAAATGTATTCAACGTCTGCCGAGCGAAACCTGGAGCAACCTTCGCGTCCGGAACCTCCGGTTGGGGTTAAAGCGAGCACCGACAGAAGAAACGAAAAATCTTCCGCCCGCAGTGCGGAAGGCATAATGGATGATGGGTGAAGACGAATGAGAGCGGCCGCTGAAACGGACGCGATTTCGTCCTTGTGAGAGCCCAGGGTCGCCGAGTTGCCTTCTGCCCCGGAGCGCATACGAGGACGTGCGGATCCGTTCATTCTGAACCGAGCGAGCAAGTCGGCGAGCGAGCGAGAAGCAAGGACCAGACTTCCGTCAACCTGACAGGATCCTGAAAAGGGGGGGGATTTGTGATGTTGCACATCCAGGGAAATACGAGGCTGAATGCTCGAGCTGTACGAGTACGAGCGTGTATGCAGTCTCCAAGGCACATTTCGTCGTTTTGATATTGCGATAGCCGCCGGTATCGAGCGGCGATAAATGGAATCCACCTTGGAGAAAGACCGTTGTGCTCGTATAGGACGAAGTCAACCACCTTGGATGTTCTTGATGATGTTGTTTTTTGATCAATTGCGTAAGCCTCTTGATTGGACTAGCAAGGGCCATGAAAAGTTAGCTGGACATTCGCCGAAGCACCAAAGGTTGATGGAAAGAAAGAAACTAACTCGCCCTTCAAGTTCTTTCCCCGAGCCGTTGCAGATTGGAATAAATCGTCGATAGTTCAGGACACCCGCGCCGGTGGAGGCAGATTACCTCCGAGTTCAACAAAAAGCAAACGGTGTAAGATCTGCGACGACGTGAGACAACGACAACCGAGGGCAAATCGCCGTGCTGCGCCGTCAGGTGTTCGTTTTTGCGTATCTAACTTGGTTGGCCCATAACGCTTCGAGGAAATAGAGCAGTGTAAAATAGGAAATTCGATTATGTTTATTTATAAAGGCTTCTGCGATGTGGAACATGTCTGGTGATTTGCTGACGGCCTCTTGATCAATGCCAGATTAGTAACTGCTCCGTAAGTAATCGAGCCCTCGTACCTTGCTGACACGAAGGACAAAGGTCTGCTAATGTTGATAGACTTATCAGATCTTCCTCTCGTGGCCGAGACGACGACGCCGACTGAAACGATCATCCGATCGTCTGTTCTGTCGCCTTACCAAACTTCCCGGGCATGATCAGATGGTTGAGAAATTCGCCTAGATATCCCTGCGTTAAGGACCGAAGATCGTTTTTCGATGCTCGACAGCCGGCTTGAGAAACGACGATCACCTGGACGAGAAACTCAGAACAATGGCTCTTGCGTGACTTCCGCATCACCGCGGGCCCACCTTTGATGTTCAGCAATGTGCTATGGATGAGGTCGATACCAAATGCCCATCGGATGGTCGAGCTCTGTAGCATTGCGCCCAATTCGCCGTGACTTCTGCATAATTTAGGCATGAGGGTAAACAACTCCAGAATTATGTTGCCACTATGGAGAACAAGGAGCATCAGATGGAGGGCCAGGTCGATGATGTGGTGCAGGGGTGTCTGCAGCGATGAGGCGGAATGCGACCCTCAGTCCGAATTGCCCAGCGGTTGACGGCGGCCGCCTGATACGAGGGCGATACACCATCCCCGAAGGTCGGTCCTGTAATCTCGTTGACATTCCAATGAAGGGAGTATCATATCGGAACATAGTTGGCGCCATCGGTGGTGATACCGGGACTCGCAATGGCCGGCACGGCATTGACGGTCATGTTGCTGATGACCATAATGACGACGATACATCACCCCACCACCACACCTTCACATTCGAGCTCCGCCTCTTGGGATCCATCATGTTACTCGGTCCTCTATCACTCAAACACGGTTGCCGGCTGGAACGCCATATGTCTTCATCAGGACTAGGCGTAATGTTCAAGAGCGCAAGGTGTTGACAATGTCGCTCCCTCTTTGAGGATTGCCATAGCTCGACCGATTTGCTGTGTGCCATGTTCCGGATAACTTCTGGGCCTCGGGGCTTTGGAAGAGGCCGATCCAAGCATCTTGTCCGGCTCAAGGTCCTTGAGTACGTCGATTCAGAAGCCGCTGCCGACTTGCCCGATGATTCGGCTCACAGCAGGACCTTGCAGGTCCCCTTCCAAGCTCGACTCAGTTCGGATCCAGAGATAAGTCCCGCCCAGTTGTTGGCCGACGCAAACTTGTGAGCAAGTCATGCCGCCAAGTGTCTGTAGATCCATCAAAGACCAGGTCCAAAGGGAAACATAAGCTCTTTACATCTCTAAGCTCGATTGTAAAATCCAGAAGACGCGTCACCAAGGCCACAGCCATATCATCACTCGACGATACAATGTGGAACACCACAATGAAGACAAATTCTCTTTAACTCTTGAAGGAATGCCTTCACAGATGGGGAATAGGAAAAAGGACAAGCTTGCCAGGTTGTTCAAGAGTCCATGCTCTCCAAACTGGGGACTAAATATGAAATAGCACTCTTAGCCTCTGGGAGCAAATAGTCTTAGACCGGTAAGCTAATAAGAAAAACTCAAGATGCCAGCATCTTGAATTGGGATCATGAAATGTTCAAGCAACCAAGCAGCTGGTGCTGCTTGTGCGCTGTTGAGTTGAAGGATCATCCAGCACGTCAGAGAAGGAGCGACAGAGCTGTTGGCCGATGGTTGATGAGTCAGCATTGAGGCTCAGCTCCACGTGCAATCGCCTTTCGATCCGAACGGGATGCGAAATTTTTGGACCACCGCTCAACCTCCGGTGAATCCTCGTCGTCGATCGTCCACCTATCAGTCTCAGACTGCTTTCATTCGTTAAATCATCTCTCTTCACACAACAGATATCAACACAGTAGCGTTATGGCTGCATCTCCTCCACCAGCTTCGACAGGGTCGCAGAAGCTCGACAGCATCGTGCGACCCGCCGCGGCGCAAACTCCGGGTCAGCTGTCGGGACCATCGCTCTACGCACGATTCGCCTTTGCCGGAGCGGTGTGCTGCTCCATCACCCATGGCGCCCTCACACCCGTTGACGTGTATGTATTTTCTGATCTTGTTCTAAGTGAGGGCTGAAGGACATATCGGCTTGGTTTTCTAGACTTGTTGGGGAGATAATGAGCTGATATGTTTCGATAACAGGGTCAAGACGCGAATCCAGTTGGATCCCGTCGTCTACAACAATGGCATGCTGGGCGGCTTCCGGAAAGTGATTGCTAACGAGGGAGCGGGTGCCCTTCTCACCGGCTTCGGCCCCACCGCGGCGGGATACTTCCTGCAAGGCGCCTTCAAGTTTGGAGGATACGAATTCTTCAAGCAGCAATGTATCAACTATCTGGGATACGAAACGGCTTCGAAGAACCGGACGGCTGTCTATCTGGCGTCGTCCGCGGCGGCCGAGTTCTTCGCTGATATCGCCCTCTGCCCGCTCGAGGCGACACGAATCCGGCTGGTCTCTGAGCCAACATTTGCCAATGGTTTACTGGGTGGATTCAGCAAGATTGCTCGCAACGAGGGCATTGGTGCGTTTTATTCGGGATTCGGGCCGATCCTCTTCAAGCAGTAAGTCTGGTCGAAAGTCACGTGACGTATGTGGGGCCATAATTACTAATCAAATCCCCACCCAGGATCCCGTATACCATGGCCAAGTTCGTCGTCTTCGAAAAGGTCTCGGAAGCCATCTACCGCCGCGTCGACAAGTCCACATTGTCAAGCGGATCCCAGACGGGTGTCAATCTGGGCGCTGGAATATTGGCTGGCTGTGCAGCCGCAATCGTGTCCCAACCGGCAGACACAATTTTGAGCAAGATCAACAAAACGAAAGGCGCCCCCGGGGAGGGCACGATGAGCCGCATCTTCAACATCGGCCGCGAACTGGGCTTCCGCGGCAGTTACGCTGGCATCGGCGCTCGACTGTTCATGGTGGGGACGTTGACGGCTGGACAATTCGCCATTTACGGTGATATCAAGCGGTTGACTGGTGCCACCGGTGCGGTCGAGCTGGCCAAGTAGAACGTCGACAGCCCCAACCTTCTTGCATCGATCCTGGTGACTGTTTCTTTCTTTTGTTTCCGTCTTCTTCCGGCCATATCAAGATAGACGAACCCGGATTGGCCCATTGAGAGCAACTTGCATGACTTCATTCGTCAATTGGTGGCCCAAGTTCTGTATACCTTACTCTCCCCTCTTCCATTGCCCTCGCCCGTTCCACTTTCCAATCCTTTATTTCCCCAGCTTGTTTCCCTCGATAATAGAGAAGAACACCTTAGACGGAGAAACGGAAGAGGTAATAGAAGAGTATATTTCCCACTGCATCGTTTTCCAATTGTTACATGTGTTCAGTCTTTCTCTTCGGTAGGAGCAAGTCTATGTTTCTTCGTACTTCGTACTTCATGGAAAATTGCAATCCCCTGAATTTCGCTCGTACGAGCGGTTATACCTCGTACCTTTCAAGCTTGGTTCACGCTACAATTTCGATACGGCCGTTGACATTACTCCTGGTATGTATTTCAAATGGCTCAAATATTTATACTTACAGCCGTCAAACCTGGGTTCGAATATCTAGGCATGGATGTGTTCGTGTCCGAAACGAAGCTCGCCTGTATATGCGACTGAGCGTCCTGAGTAAGCCCTTCTTCCCTCTCGATCATTTCCTACATAAACATCAGCCTCCCCATTCCTT
>QQTW01003591.1_pt1 | contig 11482 bp, 11 predicted proteins | sample 1904831 | NCBI WGS metagenome assembly QQTW01 (sample SAMN09435610, study PRJNA476489) | Subsurface metagenome, whole genome shotgun sequencing project.
TCCGATGGCTTTTGGCAACCAGCTTTGTGGAGGTGGTAGTCTTCTCCAGGAACGAAACGAGCCAAGGGTCCAGACAAGGGCGACAGTGCATTTCGAATGGGGATGGGACTATCATCGTCGGCCCTTTCCATCTCCCACTCGTCGTACTCGTCGTAGTCGTAATCTTCATCGCCGGGCAATCTCATATCGAGACAGCAAGAAGGGCAGTATCGGAGATAATGTGCCTCGCAAACCCATTCTCCATTCACCTCTACTATCTCTGGAGGCATCATAACGAACCACACTGGTTCAGCAGCTATGTTGCCCGGGCGGAAGGTGAAGCTTGTGCCAACTCTAGGAAATGTCAATTCGGTTGGCTTAATATAAGGACAGTGGTCACGTACTGTCGTCGGCAGCTGGCTGGCCTGCTAGCGGCAAGCTGCTGTTTAGTAGAGGCTTGCGAGCTTTATCTGAGAATATGTGAGAAGCCGAACTTGAGTACCCTAGGTTTCAAGGTTGGTGCGTTTACCTGGCTCTTTCTATTTCATTCAGATTCACACTTGTCTAGGATGTCACTTGCCAAAAGCGTCGCCCTAGTCCCTAGCAATCGGTAGCTAATAAATCTTGGAAGAACGAAAATAACTTTCCGCCTAGACTGCTCGTTTTCCTTGCCAGCTGGTGGGTCGTTGGAATCAGTTGGATCCACCTACATACTGTATGTATAGAGAAAATTGCTCCTTTTGATCATCCTGGCCCACGAACCTGGATAAGTACGCTGGAATATCTCATTCTATGGTGTCACCACCAGCCTATATTGGGTACATTTCTCAATCAACTGTAATCTCTCTTAGATACCTCCTGACCTCCTTTATCGTTGTTTTATATTCCTCACGTGCTTTCCTCCCCTTCGTGATCTTGAACAGGATTTGTTGGAGAACTCTTTCCACGATGCCTCATCATCCCACTGCTCTGATGAATACCTAGGTAGGGTCAAGTCTCGGCATATCCTTCAGTCGATGCTTGGATACTGTTCAAACTTTCCATGCTTCTATCTTACCGGGTACTTCGATATGTGTACACTGTCTGTCTAGAAGGATAGACGCAGAAGCTGTCCATCCACTGCTGCGGCTGGCTGAGTTGAAGGGGAAATCACACAATATGATATGTACAAGGGTGTGACTGTCGAGTCTGGTCCATTCTTCATTACTGATCTAGTCTGACAATTCTTTCTTTTGGCCGCTCGCAAGCAGTCCCTGCTGATGAATCGATCACAGGGATTGCCATTCTGGGCGTCGAGACTGCCGCTGTAACGACCATTACTCAGGTATCCGGGGTTCATTGCGTTCAGTGCTGGTGTGTCCGCTATTTGAGAGCATGAATGACAGAAATGCCTCCTGGGATGTTTGACAGCTGGTGCTCGATCACGAATATTTGGGTTATGACGGCAAGGTCATGGCGGCTTCTCCAGGCCACAGCGCCTCAGGTTGAAATGTCATTTCTGCTATCCGAAGTCAATCAAGCTAAAAACAGCCACACGGATAGCGGCCAGCATTCTGTACTCCGTCCTCCGTCCTCTGTATACTGTACTGTATGGCCCCTTTTTTGGGATACAGGCTTACCATACCAGAGTGTGCATATGCAGAGTGTGGAGCTAGGATCGAGAGCGCATGAATGTCAAGCTGTCAACTGTCCTGCATTCGCAAGAGTAACAACCTTGAGTCGATCAGTGTTTGGAGAAGCAATTTGATCGTCCGACGGCCGGTACCGAGGATTTTCAACCTTAATGATATTAGCCAATTCCGGAGTGCGCAATAATGCAGTGCAGCGTATGTAGTATGTATATGTATATCTCACAGCACATCATGTCCACCAGGCGTACTCTAATCTTGGTTGTGACGATCAGACCGTCAACAGTCTCATTTCAGGTAGCACATGGCACAGCTTTGGCAATGATCCCCTGCATTATTGACGAGATGCTGTCGCGAGATGGCAAAGTCGCCAGGATGCAGGTGTTTGGGCGTTGCACCGCCAAGACGGTGGCGCCAGCTGAATTGGGCGGATGTTTACGCGACGCCTGTCGACCGCCTTCACTCCTGCATCTCTGTGACAACCTTTTTCTTCGCCCATATCGATTCCGGACTATCGCTCTTTTCGACCCTCCGCAATACCCCTGGTTGCAAAGTCGGCCCAGGCCGGCTGAAATGACCGCGCTCCCGACTCGGAATGGCTTCGCACACCCCTCGACGACTCGGGCGGCCGTCGCTAGGCTCGCAGAACATAAACACCACATCCTCCCCCAACCTTCACATCAGTGCCAGCACGGCAATGGCGCGCAAAGCATCGCTCAACGCACTCACCGCCGGCCAGGGTCTGCCTTCCACGCCCGGAGCCAAGGCCTTGGGCGGCGATGGCCGCGAGGTGGAGGTCGGAGATGCGGTGGACGTCCCCGGCGGGATGCATGGCACCATAAAGTTCATCGGCAACGTCCACGGGAAGAAAGGCGTGTTTGCCGGGGTGGAGCTCAGCAGCGAATATGCTGCTCGGGGCAAGAATGATGGCGATGTCGACGGGTGGGTTTGTCCCTGAGTATGCAATTCTGCGCCTCGCTCGAACTGACGTCGCACAGCACCCGCTACTTCACCACTTCAGTCCCTGGCTCCGGGATCTTCTTGCCGCTCCATCGCGCTTCAAAACGCGCTTCTCCCAGCCTCTCATCCGATACCTTCCCTCCCACGCCGACGACACCCTCTCTGGCGGGCCTCAGCCTGAACACCAAAGACGATTCCTCCGAGATCTACACTTCTCCTACTCCTACCATGAACTTCTCACAGTCCATGGGCCCTGGAGCTCGAGCACCGAGTCCAATATTCAAGCCCAGGATTCGACCATCACTACCCAGGCCGGAGTCACCGATCCGGAAGCAACCTACCCTGGCTTCCGGAAGAGGAACTCTGGGCGGCCCGTCTCCTGCGAAGAGCAATGCCTCCACACCGCGCTTTACACCCAGCCCGGCCCCTGGCAAGTTTGGAATGAGCAAATCACGCACTCCCGTCCCACCTCGTCCTTACTCGCGCAGCAACTCTCGGCTGGGACACCAAAATCCCATCAACGAAGATTCAGAAAGCACCCCAATTGGCACCGCTAGGACTATCGACAACTCCACATCAGGCTTCAATCACCGGAAAAGACCCGTGTCCGGGAATTCATCAGAGGAGGTTACGTCTCTGACAAAGAGGCTCGACGAGCGAGATAGGCAATTAAAGGAGCAGGCCGCGAGCCTGGCGGAGATGGAAGCCAGTCTCACAGAGCTACAGAAGCTTTTGCCAGCCGATATCGCGGACTCAGGCCGCTCGACAAGGAGCGGCTACGAGGATTCCGACGCGGCTCAGCTCCGCGCCTTGCTGCGAGAGAAGAACGACAAGATCTCCATGCTCACGGCGGAGTTTGATGCCCACAGGGCCGACTTCCGGAGCACCATCGATACGTTGGAGATGGCGAGCACGGAGACCGAAAGAGTGTACGAGAAGCGGGTGGAAGACTTGATGAACGAAGTCGGGGAACTGCAGGAGCGGGGAGAAGATGTGGAGAGCGTTGCAAGGCAGCTCAAACAGCTCGAAGAGCTGGTCCAGGAACTCGAAGAAGGGCTGGAGGATGCCCGACGCGGCGAGGCTGAAGCGCGAGGCGAGGTCGAGTTCTTGAGGGGAGAGGTCGAAAGAGGCCGCTCGGAGCTCAGACGCGAACGTGAGAAGGCGGCTGCGGCTCTCAAAGGGGCCGGGGCCGCTGTGGACGGCTTTGGTGGCCAGAGCGGCTCCCGTGAGGTCGAACAGCGGGATGACGAGATTCGTGGACTGAAAGCCATCATCCACTCCCTCAGCACCGGACCCGACCTTGGTCCCAGAATGGATCAGGGCAAGTCACCCAATCAAAGAAACGGGTCCGTGCCGGCAGCGGACTCGGACGAGATCAACCGAATGAAAGCCACGCTCGACCATCTGGAGCGAGAAAACGAAGAACTACGAGGTCTAGTCGAGCGAAAGTCCTTTCGCGAAGAGGAGCTCGAACGCGATCTCGATCGACTGCGAGCGACAGACATGCGCGGCAGCGTCATCAGCAACGGCATCTCGGAAAAGACGCTGACGCAAGACAAGCGCTCGTCTGGCCGAGACTCCAAAGGCACACTCGGCAGCTGGCGCGACTCGCCTAAGCCGCGCCGGCCGGACCCGCGTCCGCTCGAGACGGCCATCGAGTCCGACACGCACTCCTCCGCCGAGGAGAGCGTGCTGTGGTGCGAGCTCTGCGAGTCGGCCGGCCACAGCGTCTTGGACTGCACGAGCATGTTCGGCGCGACGCAGAAGCCGCACACCCGCGTCCGGACTCCGATTCGTGACAACAGGCGCTTGGGGCCGGACGGCGTCGGAGACGACTTCAAGACCCGTGCGGCTTCGCTCGCGGCCAGCGTCGACCACCCGTCGCCGTTGAGCGCGTCGAAGATGACGGCGCCTCCCGGGAAGGCGCCGACTGCGCCGCTGCCGACGCCGCCTGATAGTGGGCTGGTGCCGGGGAAGGGCGTCGCGGTGGCGGATCCTAATAAATGGTGTGCGCTGTGTGAGCGAGACGGGCATGACAGCGTGAGCTGTCCTTATGAGGACGCATTTTAGCCGGTGACTTTTCCGGGATGTTATGACTTTGTCGTTGAGCTTGTGCCATGATATCCATTTAAACCTTTCTTGAAGTATTTGTAGTTGTACGACATGCTTGACTCTATTTGACCTGAGTCTGTTGCAAACTCTTGAGCTCGGGATGACCCGATGTATATCACGCACTGATCCAAGCACATTTCAAGCCTTGCCTTAAATAGTGTCTTGCCCCCGGAAAGTCTCCCCATCATACTCTGTCCTCGTCAAACTCTTGCTCTTTCTCCTTCCTGCCTATCTTGCACTGAGCTCGCTGCAGTATTGGATCAACCTCTATCAGTCCCTTGCTAGGGGTCCTTGCGTCCATTGTCTCTTCCATCAACTCCGCGAGTTCATAAGCCCACATGTGAACATGCAAATTGAGAGGAAATGGATAGTACAATCTAAGCTCGTGATTGATTAATAGTTAAGGTTCATTGATAAGTGGACTTTTATCAAAGTAGTCTGTATTGAAAGTTCTTCTGCCATCAGAATAGACAAACCCGCGGTTTCTATCTGCGCCCATGACATATCCTCCATATCTTTCAACAAAGCTATTCCGTATGAACACCGCGCACTTTCCCTTCGTCGTTAGCCAGTACGTGCCGGTCACTCCCTCCTCATCGGTCACGGCAACGGAGAATGCGAGTCGCAACGCCGGATCTGTGCCGCACGCAAGCTGACAAGCAGGGTGAGGATGTATAGTGCCTTCCTCGGAAATTTCCGTTTCAAGCCAAATCCTCTGACACCGAATTCCCCACCCTTTTCAACCCGGAGCCGGAGCCTTTCTGTTCGATTTTGTATGAACGCCTCAGTCGCCTTTCTCGGAGAGGATTGGGCGTATGCCCGTAGAAGCGCGTCGTCAGAATGTTAAAGCTCTCCGGAGTTGGGTGGTGTACCACCTCCTTGCGATTCAAGGAGCGGGCACGCGACCTTCAGGTGCATCTCTGGCGTGTAGAACGCCAGAGCAGGAAGATAACGGTGCAGCGTCTTCCGCGGTAACGTCTGGAACAGAAAACAGCACCATGTCTCTGTTACATTCAGTACGAGGCTTGTCTCCTCTCGTACGTTGGGATCCGTCATGTCGAGATTGTTTGACCAGGTTGCCAGAATCACGAATTGGTCCCAGTCGGCCCGTCTAATAATGCTGTGTAATGCAGGGAGTGTTGTTTTTTCCATGTCCGGGGATTGATGGCGGGATATTCGGTGACCCAAGTCTAGCGCCTGTCCGACATAAAGACGGATTTTACCTTCTCGGCATATGATATGCAGGTAGACGCCGGGCTCGCGAGATGAGCTTGAGTGTGCTTGACGTAATGATACACACCATCTTGATACATTGTTGAAGTCTGTGGATACATTTAGAGCAGCGACATGAGGGGAGCAGTCAACCAAGAGCTAGGAGAAGAAACGGAAGGCATAGAGAGTGGAAGAGAGTTGTGAGGCTATGGAGCATCGAGAATGCTAAGAGAGGGGATACTCACTCAGTCCCCCACAGCAGTTCTCATCGCGCCTGCATAGCTCTCCCACTGCATAGTATTTCTGAGGAATAGTACGGTGGACTTGGAGAAAGAACCGCGGAGTTTTCCCCTTCACTATGCACTTTCAATGCTTCATACTCTTATGAGAAGATGTGGATGGTGGCCAACAACAAGGTATCAGCGAATGAGCCCGGCAGAGAGAAAGATGAGGATTGAAACGAATGAAATGTGGAGGCAAGAAATGTAGGTATAGGTGGAGTCACCTCCGGGTTAGCTCCCGTGTCTTACAAACTAGAAGCCGCAACAGCCGCGCTGGCGGCGCTGCCGATGGTGACTTCCAACCTTGGAATCTTTCAAGGGTCCAAGGCACGCAAGGTTAAGTTCGACTTTCCTCAATGCATGTACTATGAGGGACAACATTGAACGCCTGGGGAGACCGGGGACGACCTCGGGAGGCACTTCTCCTCCAACGACGCTCAGTCTTTGCTCAGACTCGACAGTGAGTACGTTCAAGATTTCAGTAGATACCCTCTACTGTGTAACCTGGGCTAAGTTCTCTTCGAATCAATGATTCTTGAACTCCTACATTTTTCCAGAAAGACGTCTTCCTGTCAAACTTCGACGCTTTCATTTCCTGCTGCGCATGGACTATGCTTGTTTATCGACTCTCCGGATGCCTCAGAAATGAAAACGGACTGTAATGGAACGCTCGAATCCTTATACCCATTTCCAGACGAAATCATTATCCAGGACAAACAAGGTGCTGCCCAGTACGCGCGTCACGTATCGGATCAGGGGACATGGGACGACGCCTTGTGATGTGGTTCGACGGGTCAGTAGCGCCGCCGTCCCGAGTTAAAGAGCTTCCAAAATTTCCGCCTCAGCGGTTGCCTACGTTGATTCCTCCTCAAAGCGCTGGATGGAGTCTGTAACACTCAAGACCTTGCCATATTAAAATGGCGCCTCGTTTTCGCTGAAGGCAGAGTTTATCGCCGTTCGTGAAGGCTTCCGCGTAGCATACGGACTGGAACGCGAGTTTGATCAGCTCGTCGTTCTCACTGGTTGTCAGCCCATACTTCGGGGCATGGCTAAAACGTCCGAATTGCATGGCCTGCGCCGGAAGGATGTAAAAGATGACCTCTTCGTGCTTGCGAATTCTCTGTACGATATGGGGATCACCGTTGAACTTCGATGGGTTCCCGCACACGCCGGTATTGAAGGCAACGAACGAGTCGACAAGTTAGCCTCTCGAAGTAGTAAGGCCGCAATATCTCTCTTGGCCAAAAAGGACTGCCACCCGTCCTAAAGATGTCAAAGTCACTTCATCTTCACCGGAAGAGCTCCGTCAAGTCCTGATTGGTGGAGTTACCCATTTCTTCAATCCTGATGGATGGCAACCACAGCGGCAGCGGTGAGGATCCATTGACGAAAAGGAAAAGCCGAAGATATCCATGAGATTGAGGCCGAAGAAGAAAATGAATGGCCTACCAAGACACAAGTATAGAATCATTCAAACCGACAGGTTCCAACAAACGAACAATCTCCCGTGTTGCCAGTTATTTGCAGTCTTCCCTAGTTACACCAGTCCGGTGCGTTAGCATGTCTCCGCAGTCCACCTAGAAACGAGCGCAGACACGAGACATCCTGAAGCAACCCGGGATGGCATCGGTCGGGGATGAGGTTGTTGAAATAACGAAGCAGCGAAGTGGAAGGCCAAGCATCGTTGAAGGCTGGCGAGCCGGGGAAGTACCTGGGTACCTGGAGCTCCGTACTTGCGTTCTTTGGAGGTGCGCCGGATAATAGCAACGCAAAGAAGTCAGAAATGGCCCAAGGTTGCTAATTTGCAGTTTCGCGACCAGGAAGAAGCGATGATTGACGAACGAGAGCTCGCAATAGATCCGATTGTGCAAGACAGCGTGCAGCACAATAGCCGGGTACGTTTGCGTTGCGCTTTACTTGAATGACCACGAATGTTACTGACTCAAAACTGCACGATATAGACCGTCTCAAACATCCGCAGCCTGACAGCATCACTCTTCGGCGTCGCAGCAGGTACGCTCGGCCTGGAGTCTTACCCAGGCTTCATCTTCTATCTTCTCGGCACCCTGGTAGTCTCGGGACTTATCTACACATTCCGCGCCGATGGCCAACCGAAAGCATACTTCCACAGGCCGTTAGGGGATCTCTGGCTCGGAGAGGTGTTTGGTGGCATGAGTGGCTTTGTCCTCACATGGACGCTGTTCTACGGTCTCGTCAGGGCATGATTGGGCGGTACAGGTACCAAACGAAACCTGGCATGCGCGCAAGGCTGGAGTCGGCTTGGTTGTGTCGAGATGGATGAAGTTGCCACAATGTACGACACGGAGCTGGCCAGCTACTGTCGGAGAGCTACTTACACGCATTCGGATCATGATTATTTCTTCGGATGAGCAGGCAGCTGCTAAAGTGCATAGTCCTACTGGAAGGAGGACTACTGGAGGCGGCGTCGGACGGCTTTAGAATGGGGCATGGATATGTCCTCTTGCATGGCTCTCAGAATGCTTGGTCGTTTGTATAGTAGTTACACTGTACCTATGCACCAAATTGAGTTCGTAAGAGGCTCATCGAGTGTCTCTTGTCTGCTTCGGCGTCAGTCTAATGCTGCTATACGCAGTAAACGGGTGTCCAGACTAAGAGACGAATGGTGTCTAGCCGGATTAGGACCCTCTATTGATAACGCGACTCGACGCGAGCCGGAGGCACATCGCGTTCGATTTACATTGTCCCGCCCACCACGTCCGAATCATACAGTCCATTCGTAAGAAAATCAATCTCACAATCCGCATACCTTCAAAACTCAAGAGCTGCCACCACCAAGCGAGTTCTGATTGAGAGCGAATTCTCAAGACCTAGCATATACGCCCCTCAACTATCGTGCAACTTATACGTAGTACCACTCTTTCACCAGCAAGTGCCCTGAGGCTTGAGACATAGGTGATAGGCTGACCTTTGCGTGCAGTGCTTGAAGCGCGTTTGGAGCAGGCCAACCTGCTGAAGAAGGTACAAACTATCGGGGCAATCTCTGTCGCAGCTATCCAAACTCACGAGTCTACAATAGGTCGTGGATGCGATCAAGGACCTGGTTCAGGACTGCAACTTCGACTGCAATGACTCCGGAATCGCGCTGCAAGCGATGGACAATTCTCATGTGGCGCTTGTTTCCATGATGCTCAAGTCCGAAAGCTTCTCTCCTTTCCGATGCGACAGGAACATCGCGCTGGGCATCAACCTCACGTCTCTGACCAAGGTGCTGAGGTGCGCGCAGAACGAGGACATTTTGACTCTGAAGGCGGAAGATGCGCCGGATGTTGTCAATCTGGTCTTTGAGAGCTCGGAGAGCGACAGGTTGAGCGAGTATGACATCAAGCTCATGGACATAGACCAGGAGCATCTGGGCATTCCCGACACGGAGTATGCGGCGACGATCGCAATGCCGTCGGCAGAGTTTCAGCGCATCTGCAGAGATCTTATGGCGCTGTCCGAGTCTGGTATGCCCTGCGTCAGACGGCACAACTTCGTCACGTACTGACTTCGCTTCCAGTCTCGATCGAGTGCACCAAGGAAGGGGTGAAGTTTGCATGCCAGGGCGACATTGGGTCAGGATCGGTTACACTACGAAGTCATACGAATGTTGACAAGCCCGATAACAATGTCGAAATCGCCCTCACCGAACCGGTCGCGCTTACTTTCTCTCTGAAGTACCTCGTCAACTTCTGCAAAGCGAGCGGGTTGTCCTCGCAGGTCAAGCTATGTCTCTCCAACGAGGTGCCTCTTCTGGTGGAGTATTCGTTGGCGAACAACAGCTATCTACGGTTCTATCTGGCACCAAAGGTGAGGCACCATCAGGACTACGATCAGGGTCACATGGCTGACTGTGACTACAGATTGGCGATGAGGAGTAAATGGCCCTTTGAGAGTATTTTGTGTGCGTAGGGATCTGGTAGATGCAGTGTGAAAAGCCTTGTCTGGTGACAGTCCTGTTGCTGCTGTGCGCTTGAGAAAGATGGAGCGAATTCAATACTGGACTCTGGAATTGCTGGGTGACCGAAAAGGTACTAGTGTGCGGCATGATTCCGCGGTTCCAGACGTCAGTCAGGCCTTGATGTCTCGCCAATATCAGATCATGATAAGAAGTTAACAACGAAAACTTCATATCCCTTCTGACAGCTCGAATTCCGTGGTGTGAAATTCTCTTCTTCCATTGCCTTCTGACCAAGCTTGAAGACGATGGCGTCACGCCCTCACTATCTTGATGTGAGGGTTCTCGCGATTGCTAGCCATGTAAGGTCTCCATGATGTAGAGGGCGTGGGACACACTACTAATGACCACTCGAAGGTGGTCTATGGGTGAGCTTGATTTCGCCTGATAGAAGAGAAGCGAGTGGCCGAAGTTCTGAAGCTGATGCTTGCATAGATATGTTGGCAATAAAATGGCCACAGTGGTTCTCCAGTCCCTAGGCTGCGAAATATCAGCCATAAATACAGTCCACTACAGTAAGACGCAATGTCGCACTTGAGTCCCTCAATGTTTGCCTACGGCTCAAGACCAAGATATCAGGCAATCACACGGGATACAAGCAAGTCAAAGGCACAAAGACGCCTGCCAAAGACATCGCTGAGTTGTACGAGGGGCTGAAGCTTTCAAACCTGAATGATTTCAACGTCTTGTTGTCAGGCTACATCCCATCGGCAGAGGCGGTGCAGGTGGTGGGCAAGATCGGCCGCGACCTGAAGCTGAGGGCAACTACGAAGCCCGGCTCTTTTTTCTGGGGTACTGCGGACCGCCATTGATAAGCACAGTAAAACGGAGAAGCTGACGGTTGCGTATAGTGCTCGATCCGGTGATGGGAGATGAGGGTAGGCTATACGTGAGCCAAGACGTCGTGCCGGCCTACAAGGAGCTGCTCAGCGATGCCGACCTGATTCTACCTAATCAATTTGAAGCTGAGTAAGTGTGTCGATGACTGAGTTTCTGGATTCCCAGCTCTGCTCGTTCTCATCAATCATGCGACAGGCTCCTTTCTGAGACAAAGATCACCTCTCTGGAAACGCTCTCGACAGCCGTTGCTGCATTGCACTCAAAGCATCTCATCCCGCACATAATAATCACTTCCTTGCGCCTCGCGCCTTCCCCCAGATCAGAGTCCACTCCCTCCGTCCCGGCCTCCGACCCCGACGCCGTTCTTACCATCATCGGCTCCACCGCCCGTTCAGATCAGTCTCCACGGCTTTTCCGCATCGACGTCCCCGCCTTTCCCATCTTCTTTTCTGGCACCGGCGACATGTTCGCCGCACTGACCGTGGCTCGAT
>QQTW01003592.1_pt1 | contig 11482 bp, 15 predicted proteins | sample 1904831 | NCBI WGS metagenome assembly QQTW01 (sample SAMN09435610, study PRJNA476489) | Subsurface metagenome, whole genome shotgun sequencing project.
CGTCAGTTTTCGATGAAGCTTCCGGACCACATGTCCTAACCGCTGAAATGATGGATGGTGTTGGGGTGACCAAGGCGCGAAACCTGACGCAAGAGCAGAAGGACTGGATCGGGACTCAGATCCTGCGACTCTGCCTGCGCGAGATCACGGAATTCAAGTTCATGCAGACGGATCCAAACTGGACGAATTTCCTGTTCAACACGAATACGTCAAAGCTAGAGCTTCTCGACTTTGGCGCTTCAAGAGACTATCCGGACAAATTCATCATACCCTACGTGGAGATCTTGCAAGCCGCTTCTCGAAACGATCGAGATACAATACGAGATCGATCAGTACAGCTGGGCTACCTGACGGGTCACGAATCGCAAGCCATGGTTAATGCGCACGTCTCGTCGGTGCTCACCTTGGCGGAACCGTTCAATGACTCGTCGCCCGAGATGTACGATTTCCGAAATCAAACCATCACAGACAGAGTAAGGAAACTCATCCCAGTAATGGTGAGAGAGCGATTGGCGCCGCCACCAGAAGAGACGTATAGCTTGCATCGAAAACTGACGGGACAACAAACGTCGACTGCTCATCTTGAAGCAGCTTTTGAAACCGGCGGCCACACTCCGCTTCGCGAACGTAGTCGCATTCCCATGCCAGCTCAGTCCGGGCATTGGCGATAGTTTTGTCCAGATACAGACCCTTGGGTAGTAATCGAGATGCTGTTAGGAGTATCGAGAGATTGTTCAAGTCGGAGTCAATGGAATCCGCGACCCCTGGGTACTGGACCTTGACCGCAACACGAGCTCCGCTTGACTTCATCTTGGCGCTGTGTACCTGGCCGATCGACGCCGCTGCTATTGGTTTCTCATCGAAAGAGGAGAAAAGATCACGCCAGTCGCTTCCAAGATCACCCGCAAGCACTCGATTCCGCTGCGACGCGGGCATATAATCAGCGCTATCCTGAACACGCTGAAGAACTTCGTGAATCGGAGCGGGAAGCATCTTAGAGTCTAAAGCAGGTTAATATAGCATAATAAGAGCGTTGAATGAGGGGGCATACCTTGGAAGCTCATCATCTGCCCTAACTTCAACGCGGCACCTCGCATTTTCGACAGTTTAGCAACAAGTCTCTCCATGTTACTAGCACTGAGCATCAAAGAACCCCCAGTTTCTTGACTAGAGCCCGTCGCCCGGCGAAAGCTTTCTCCCACTGCACCGAAAGCCATTGAGGTAGCAAGGCCGCCATACTGCCACAGTCGCCCGAAACGAGACGATGGGACTCGCGACTCGTGCATCTCAAAGGGAGCTTTCGTTGCGACATCACGCGCCTCTGACGCCATCTGCAGGGGCCAACTGTCAGTCAATCAGTACAATGCCTGTGTGTTGGAGTAGCCAGTATGCTTACGCCATTAGCATTAGCCGAAGCCTGTGAAGCATCGCCTGCTATGTCAGCAGCCAGTGTCTGTATATCGTCTTTAGTGGAGTCTTGTGAAGACGCTGTTGGGTCTGAGAATCTTTGAGTCTCCGTTTCTACCTTTCCAGCCTCTGCAGTAGGCCTAATGTTGAATGACTCTGGATCTCCTCTTGGTCGAGAGTTGTCTCCCTTGATCGGCGTCCCTTTGACGCCTTTCAAGTTTAAGCCTTTGGAGGAATCTGCAGGTTTTGGCGTTCCCTTGAGAATTTTGGCGACCTTGGGACTGTGAAACAACTCGGAATACATTTCCTCGGAAGGCTCATTCTGCTGCGGTATAGCTTGTTGTTCCGGCACAGCTTGCTCCTGGCCGTCCGGAGCACTGGAATAGTATACATCCGGATTGATCCCCTCATCGGCCACGCGACTCACGGAATTCTGCTCGTCCACGGTGTTCTTTGGGAGCTTCACTCGAGGAAGTGCGGAAAGTACTCGACCTGCCTCTGGCGACGGTATATAAAACACATCTTGCTCTTGACCAACGCCAAGCTCGGGTGGCGGGGGTTCGGCAGCTTGCGAGGGAATCTGCTTCTCTGCTTCTCGTTGCAACTTCCGCGCTTCTTCGGGAGGTGGTGCGCTGGGCTCATTGGACGGATCAGGGATACTGGTCTCGCCCGAAGAAGTGGGCTCAAGATTTGCTTTCGTTGGCTGATGCTCCTCGTTCAGTGGAATCTTATGAGGTTCGGTTTGCTGCAATGTCGAAAAACTGTCCTTATCCGGCGTCGAAGGAGTGAGATTGCTTTCTGATGGTGGTATAGTTCCGTCTGCCAGAGGATATCGCTTCGCTGTCTCCTGCTTGACTCCAATGTCGTGTTCAGGGGCCGGCTGTGTCGTTGAATTCTGCTGTGACCTTTCATAGAAATGGTCTTGTTGAAGACCCTCCTTTCCGGCTGGGGCGCTTCCCGGGCTCTGAACACTGTCATGACTGGGGACTTGTGGACGCTGGGTATCAGAAGGCTGTGACGAAGGTTGGGTGCTGTAGTTGTCACTAGATTGTTGCACACGGCCGGCAAGTGCTGATGCAGCTTTCACAGTGAGCGTTACTCGGTCGGTCTGACCCTTCAGGGCCTTGGCTAGGGAGGATGTCTTCTGATAAGCGTCGAATTGGTGGGTACGAAGGGCTGCATATTTGGATGCTACGCTCCTTGTAGCCTTGAACAGAGCTGCGGCATCTAGGAGACGCTTTCCACTCATTTCAGATGCTCCTGGGAAACTGTATGATGTTAGTGGATTACATGTGATACCAATCTCCATGATATTCCCTCAATCACCGCCAGTTGTCGAACCATTTTGGATGATTCAAATATGTTATCAACTACCTATCTTGACTCTACTATCGTCAATTCCACCAAGCAAGTTGATCCATTTCCAAACCAGAGTTTCAGAAGTTATCATCCCAAGCCTTGGTCGTTGATTACAATGTCGACCGAAAGAGAGCATTATACAAAGGTAGCAATGGACGGAAAAGGGATATTACTGACCAATCCAAAAACCACCCAGAAATTTAGCCCGAAGACTGTCACAGTACGCTTCGAAGCAGATCATTCGTTTACCATCCCATTTCCCAAGAATTCTGGGAAGAACAAGGTTTATCCTCGATCTGACGATATCGGCATTCAGGCGATCGAAAAGGAATTCCGTAATCAAGGAGAAGGGCCTTACAACCCAGTCGTTATTTTACTGACGGTCATCCTTTTCGTTGGAATGTTAGCTTATCTTGTTATGCAAATCATCGAAGTCTTTACAACAAAAGTGAAATGAGGAAGAAATATCGACGACGACGTCTCTCGGAACCATTCCGCTTCTCCAATCCATGTCAAAGGATCCATTCCTAACACTTCCGACAGCTCCAGCTCCAGTTGGATGACTATACATTACAACTAGACACTATGGCCCCTGTCGTCCGTTGCTTATCCCGTTATCGCAATATCAGCGCTGGTCATAATCCCATCCATTGATAGCTTCAGCGTCTGAGGATCTTGCGGGCTGGTCCTGCGCCCTCCACTCTTCTATACCCAGCAATGCGCCATTCCTTCTGCTGCCCTCTTTCCAATCTTACTTCTACACTTCTTGTTTACCTCTTCTACCTCTCGACTCTTCCTTGCCTTGCCCAGGCTGACGACGCCGACACCATCATCCATGAAGACCATAATCACCACCGGTTATTGAACCCCTACGACCAATCCGATACCTTACAGCATGGACAGATCAGAGAAAGCATTTATGAACCAGATTGGGCGGGACTGGATAGGGGCATCATTGGAAGAGCACCCGAAGATGTCACAGCACTGGCTAATAACGCCCCTCAGCCGATGAATATCGAACCGGGCGACATTCAATACTGGACTTTTCCGAAAAGTAGTCTGCAAGGTCCTCACGCCAACCAGGCTTTCAATCTGCCGCTCGACCCTAATGCGACCACAAAGACCACCTGTCTGGAAGATGATCTCATTCAACTGGCTGACAAGCTGAATACCGCAGCGAATTCCCGACAAGTTTGGCTTAGCATATCCGTTTGCGATCAGCCAACCTCAGCAACAGCCGGAGCCGCCGGTGCTCCACCCCAGCTTGAAGTCTACATTTCTCGATCTTCCAACAACCAAAAGCCGGACCTGGGACGCAGCGATCGCGTTATTGACGTAAAAGGCGGTTACGGTTACCTTAACATGTCGAGTGGAAGCGAAGATATCTGGGTGGGAGTAAGAGCTCCCCAGCTACCCGGCTTCGATGGTATATACAATTACGAGCTTGCAGCTTCTATCGATGCTCCTTACGTTACTTACTTCAATGGTGACCCTAATCTCAATGACACTCCAATTACTGCTTGGGATACGGATTCCAACTCTTCTATTCTCTGGACAGGCGACATTACCAATTCTTTGTCGAACACGACCACCTTCTCCCGGTGGATGGAAATGAACCCGCCTTTCAGCGTCTATATCCATGATGAGGAAGATCGGGCTTTCCAGAGTATGATCAGATCAGTGTGTGGGCTTAGGAATCACGCCAAGGTCAAGAAGAGCGACAACAGCATGATTAAGATCGGAGGGCAGCCGAAGCAGCAATTCTACGTCAATGGACTCAACAGGAGTACAACTTACTACGCGATTATGACCTTAGAATCCGGTTCAGCCAATGCAACAGCTGGTGGAGGCGGTACAGTATGGGAAGCGATCAAATTTAAAACCAAGTCCGGTATGACAAGGATTTGCAAGAACTATTTTACGTTAACCTTGCCGCTAACGATGTCCACCAGACAACAACTGCCAAATCATCTACAACCTCACCTTCTGCACCGACGTCGCCTACGCAGTCCCCTCCAATCCACTTAAAATACCCAACACGACAGACCTCGGTCTCCTCTACGACACTTACGCCAACAATTCCTACCAAAACTTCAGCAAGTCCTTACAGCAAATCCCCTGCGAAACTAACGATTCTACCACTAAATACTCCCTCGTCCGTGATTGCCAGGACTGCGATAATGCCTACAAAGCCTGGCTCTGCGCCGTCACCATCCCTCGCTGTGAAGACTTCTCCACGCCCGACAACACCACAAAGCATCTCATCCCCCGCAACATCGGCGCCAAGGCATTCATCAACGGTTCAGTCGTCCCCAGTGCACCCTTCGGCCATCTCCTCAGCCCCGAAAACAAAACCAAGCCCTACTATGCCTTTTCGCGAAACTCCATGATCGACAAGCGGATCGAACCGGGTCCTTATAAAGAAATGCTGCCGTGCAAGGATCTATGTTATCATCTCGTCCAGAGCTGTCCGTCGGCGTTGCAGTTTGCCTGTCCGTTGGAGGGGAAAGGGTTGAATTATAGTTATGGACATCATCGTATGGGCGATACGGAATGGAAGTGTAACTGGCCCGGGGGCCCGAATTTGTTTAATGCGGCTGGGGTGCTGGGGGTGGGGTGGTGGATGATGGGGGTTGGGGTTGTGGGGATTGTGTTGTTTGTTTCATGACAGACTGGGGGAGCGGGTTGGATTGTGGCATGTAGAGGTTTCGTGGACCGTCGGGTGTTCGTTCGGATTTTCGTTACAGACGGATGCAAGGCGTTCGATTGACCAGAGCGGATGAGATAATGATGGGCTGTAACACCAAAATATTTCTCTTTATCAATATATTGCAAATGGTCATAGGACAATTCTTAAGGCCTAATCAACCATGGGTGGCATTCATAATAATACTCATAATCGTCTCTATCAATCTCACTGACGACGGCAACGGGCAAAAGGGGTATCAAAAATAACATAACCACCCTTCCATCATCAACCCCAATCCCATTCATTCAACCTCTAGGCGTCCACCCCTCCCTCAACCCACTCCCCTTCTTCTTGTTTTCCCCCCTCTCCCTCCCCCACACCCCCGGCGTCCGCCCCGCATCATTATTCCCCCCACCAAACGTCCCCAACAACCTCTGCCCCGCCGGCGTCAACCCCCCCCTCGCCACCCGCGGACTACTCAAAAACCTCGGCACGGGGGTCTTCACCTTCTCGACCTGCGATTTCACCCTCTTCCCTTTCGCAACGCGATCCACCATCCGATGATGCAACCCTTCTCGTTTACTATTTTCTTTGATCTTGAATGGATTTAGTGATTTATCGCCGCTGCTGCTGCTGAGGAGCGAGAGGGAAGATGGTGGTGGAGAAGGCGGGGGACTTGGCTCTTCGCTGTCTACGAATGCATAGCCGTTGACACGTGGCGTTTCTGCTCTACCGCCGCCTGCTTCTGAAGCGGTGGGGCGGGGACGGCCGGCGATGGCGTCTTGGACGGCGGATAGTGAGGGCGAAGGCGGGATGTCGGAGGGATTGTTCATGGAATCAGATGATGATGGGTTGGGGAGACGGGTGTTATCGTAGCTAACGGATTTGGGCGGGGCTTTTGAGGTTTCTTGTGCTTTTTGGGCGATGGTGGGGAGGGAGTCTTCGATAGATGAGGGGCCGAACATGAGGTTGTTGGAGGGGGGTTGTGGAGGTCCAGGTGTCGGGTTGGGCTTTTCGGTGGTCTTCTTCGCTGGGGTGGAGGAGGGCGATTTCTTGGCCGTTTATGGTAGTGGTGGTGGTGGAGGAATTGGTGTTGGATAGGCGTTTTTGTTCTTCGCGTTTGCGGTGGGCGATTTGACGTGCTACGGGGATTTTGTTACTGGCCCACATCCAGGCGTATCTTTCGGAGCGTTTGATGTTCTGCTTGTCCAGGAGCTTGTAGAATGACTCGTTGTCTTCGCTTGTGTATTTTGTTTGGAAGGCACTGAGTGACATGTTGGTGTCGATGTCTGGCTGCTTATTTTCGACTGCAGAGTGGGTTGTGGATGTTGTGGACATTGGCGTTTCTCCTTGCCATTCCCTGGGCGTCTCAGTTCCGATACCATGGAGTCCACTCATGGGTGTCATGCTTGTTCCTCTTCTACCTCGTAGCCGTCGGCCGTCAGGACCTGGTGTCATGACTTCTGTCAACCTTTTGCCAGCGGCTGCAATCCATTCGTTGTCGTGAGAATCAAGAGCATTGAGGTAGTCTTGTTGCGATTCTGTTTCGAGTAGTCCTGGGAAGAAATCTCGTGCTATAATATGGGAAAGCGCATCCGTATAAGCATCTTCATCCAGAACTTTGACTGGACGCTTTATGCGCTTTGGTGGTGGAGGCGGGGGCATGAGGGCGGAGTCATTCGAGCGTTTCGCCAAAGCTTGGGAGGGCATTGAGGAAGACATGCCGAGAATGTTGGGACAAAGTCTTTCAACAGCGAGGACGCAGGAGCAATGTAGTTGTTAACAAACGAGAGATGAACGGATCTCTCAAATGTCGGGCCCCATATGTCTTGATTCGGTTCCCTTGGATAGCGGCTCCGGCGCGGCTAGATCTTATCTGGCGCTTATGCAGATCATCGATTAGATCTCGCCCTGCCCTTCAATCTCGATCCCCCAACGACAGCGACTGGAAGTCCAAGTCAGAAACATTCTTAATGCGCAACATCGAAAGACGAGGTGATGTGGAAAGGGGGACTTTCACCCTCCTTCACATCACTAGCCTACCATAGTATCCAGCCCAATGAACGCCTCGAAGTCCAACTCATCGTCCTCTGGCAAACACCCCAAGGGCACAATGTCCGAGACTATCACGATCCGGCATCTTCCCTGGACATACCTCCACCTCATTCTAATATCAGCTTCTGCAATCACGGCTACAGCTGTTGATGCTGACGTCGACATCCTCACTGCTCGGACTTACCTCACGTCTGCGCTACAGCAGTTCCTTGGCATTACTGGTACCGCCATCCCTGTCGATTTTTTAAAAGTGGAGGGCAGGGAAGTTTGGATCAGAGTGCCAAGGGACGATAGCGCGGTTGTCGTGAGTGCACTGAGTGGATGGATTGGCCATGAGGGTGTTGCATGGAGAATTAAAGGGAAGAGTGAGTGGTTGGGGAGCCTCGTTGCCGGTGATGGCAGCGATCTATTTGAACCCTGAATAAGAACGATGAGATCGCATACAATTCGGCGTGCTATATATTTCCAATCTCTCTACCCGTGTAAGATACCTTCTGCCGATGATTTTCTGGTATAACACGTGCATACAATTCCCCAAAGCCATAATATACAAGGTATGAGGTTCGTCATCCAAAGGAACGCCTGTGTCGCTCATTATATAATGATGTATGCAGAACAAGCGCTAAAGCGTAGATTATAGTGACCGACCTGATTGCTATGGAATTTCGGTATGCAACACGCTTCCTACATCATTTGCATGAGGGAGCTTTGAGTGTAAGCCTGCAATAATGGTTAGCACATGATGATCAGCATTACGGTGACTCACGTACCATGGGTTTGATGTCAGGGTGAGGGACCGCATCGAATTTGTGATACTCTAATTTGAGCTCCGGTCCAATGTTGATGTAAGCGCCTTTATTTTCCGTGCTATCACAATACTTTGGAGCAGAAAAGACTACGGCAATGTCAGCGGTGCTTGCACTTAATGAACATGACGCTTACCGGTGATACATCGTCCGTCGTGCTCAACTTCATAGCCTTCCATCCGGACTTCGTGACTTCGAATAACCGCCTCAAGCCCGTTCTTTTCGCAAAATCTCTTGGTGACATCGGGACCAAACTGCAAGCCTACACCTCTCTTGCTTGGCCCTCTTCCGGGCATCGTCTGAGGGTCTGTCCAAAGCATTTCCATCATCAAGCCTTGTTGACCAGGTTGCCGTTGCTGATGTCTGTTGAGCTTACGCACATCATCAAGCGTGATCTTGTCGTCTGAAAACAGCCCACCGTGCAAAGTGAAGAACTTCTTGCCGATTAGGGTTGCGAGTGGTAATGCAGAGAATGACTCTGAGAACAGTTTGAAGACGCGGTCGTTATACTTGGCTTTGCATTCGCCCTCGAATCCGTAGACCCGGTTCATATCGTCGGTCTCGTGGTTGCCGCGGTTCAGGAAGAAAGCATTCGGCCGTAGCCACTTGTAAGCATATAGTAGAAGAGCAATCTCGGTTGACCACGAGCCCCGATCAACGAAATCACCGTTGAAGAGATAGTATTGGGATTCCGATGGGAAACCATTGAGCCTGAAGATTTCGAGAAGGTCGAAGAATTGTCCATGTGTATCGCCGCATACGGTCAGCTTGTGGCCCTTCTTGACGTCCATTTCGACCATAGTAGGTTCATCGTAGACAATCTTCTTTACGGCAGCAACGATCTGATAGACGTATTTCTTGTGAATTTTCTTGCCATTCTTGAAACGAATGATCATGTCGTCGATAAACTCCGAGGTCATCTCGTCGCCCAACTTGACGCCATCATAATTTGGTTCGACAGAGATGGCGTCTATGTCTAGACCCTCGAATGCGGACGGTGGATCACCCACTTCGATTGCCCTCAAGAACTCTACACGCTTGACAATCTTTTCGCACTCAGCTAGCTTAAGCTTAGCATCTTTGTTATTCGGTTCCTTCCGAACAACTACTTTGAAATCTTTGAGTGCTTCACGGGAGTTGAGTATAGCAGTATTTGCAATCGCTCGCCTCCAGTATGCCTAGGCGATACTTAGACATTTCTCCGGGTTCTGGGATGTCACTAGTTCTAGATATCCATCACTTACCTTCACATATGATTCATCAAGCTCGATGGCTTTGGTGGCGTCAGCAATGGCATAACCGTATGCTTCGAGTTTGATATTTGCCTGACGAGCCGTAAGTATGATGACATGGGTTTTAACCGATAGGACTGACCTGGGCTCTATTGGCAAAGAACGAGGGGTCTTTATCATTGGCTTCTATGGCTTTTGTATAGAAATGTACGGAATTCAGCCAATCATGTTCTTTGAAGGCTTGGTTTCCTTTCTGCTTCAGGGCAAGCGCATCCTCCGAATCTGCCATGATCAGTCAAGCTTTTGACTTGTAGGTGATGGATCTAAGAGATAAGGTCGTCGAAGTTTATGAGACAGAGTCTTCGAGACTAAATATAATTATTGAAGATGCTGGTGCTCCCGTCTAAAAAGTTTGAAGACGGACTGATTGGCTAATCGGAGAGAAAGCGCTAAGCCCTATGTAGTATGATCGTCGACTTGGATCATGAAGATCTTCAAACGTCCCTGGTTGCGAGCACTCTCAATCCTCGAACAATTCTCCGACAGGCGCTTCACAGAAACGACTATCATTTCGACCACAACATCATGAGCTTTGTGCCCGGAAACCAACAACGCTATTTGCGCGCCTGCATGGTGTGCTCCATAGTCCAAGTCCAACAACGCTTCATACGTGAAGGTTGCCCCAACTGCGAAACCTTCCTCGGCCTTCAGAATCACCCTGACACAGTCCAAGAGTGCACCTCTCAAGTTTTTGAAGGCCTCATTACCCTCGCAGATCCAGCACAATCCTGGGTTGCCAGGTGGCAGCGGCTGGATGGCTATGTGCCCGGGGTATATGCCGTCAAGGTTGTAGGGCAGGTAAGTACTGCACTGGTTACCCGATCGTCATCATCGGATGCTGGGGAGGTTCTTCATATATAATCTCTTAGCTATCCGGGCGTGCAAGCGATCGATCGAGATGTGTCGGAGTCCTTATTTTGTCTTGATGTATCGATAGTTGATTGCCTGGATCTTATGCTCGCCAGGATGACGAAAGCTGATAATCCTGTCTTTTGATAGTTGCCAGAGGAAACAATACAGAGTATTGAAGACGCTGGAGGTCGATACATCCCGTAAGTATTGACACGTGGCCGTCGTGTCGACCAATCTCTGACAGAAAATCAGAAGGGATGGTACTGTTCACGATGATGATGCTTAGACTTTTGGGGGGTTAGATCTCACGGCAGAGGCTTCTTGACTGTTCTAAGGTCTCTCTCCCGGACAGGCTGCTGGCGTTATTAGGGTCTTTTCTAGATACCCCTAGCGCGATCTACTCAATCTGAATTGTCTTTCCAAAATCTCATCCGTCTGATGCTTTTGAATAGGCGAAGAAGCATCTTCTGTAAATGCCTCCCACTCGAAATCCAGCGTGAGACGATCAGTCAAGGACTCAATACTGCTACATCACTACGGTAACGAGGATTCTTCGTCCCTTTAAGTCACGAAGGGTTTCCAAAACTTGTTCGCCTCTAATTTGTCTGATTACGAGTGCTTAACAACAGTAGTATAGATATTTTAAATAGATTACCTCGTATATCGAGACCTGCTCCACCACGCTCCAAATGTTAGCTTCCTTAGAGCAGCAAATGCATACATGAGTGAAATACTGAGAGGCAATGATGCTGAAAGATCCAAGTGAAAGAAAATAGTGTATCGTAAGGTTACCGATGCCAGAAATCTGCCTATAACAATGGATCGTTGTACATGACTGCGTAGAAGTCGCTGACTTTTCGTATGCGCTCAAAGTTGCAAGACTAATACCGCCACGTGAAGTATATGCATCAAGCATCGAATCGTAAGAGACCATCCAGTCCATGCTCAACCACTCTGGAAATTCAATTAGGTATTAGGCTCATTTCTGTTCATGTAGGGCTTCGGGAAGATGCATGCTCGTT
>QQTW01003593.1_pt1 | contig 11482 bp, 10 predicted proteins | sample 1904831 | NCBI WGS metagenome assembly QQTW01 (sample SAMN09435610, study PRJNA476489) | Subsurface metagenome, whole genome shotgun sequencing project.
CCCTGGTAATACTGCTAGCGTATAGAGGTCTTATTTACTAGGTCGCTGGACGATCAGCTCCAGAACTCTGCGCTTGACCTTTGGATCAATACCAATCAGGCGTACATACGACTTACTGTGTTCCTCCAAAGTCGCTTCAAGAGCTGCGAGCACTTCCGATTCTTGGCTTGCCTGAATCGCGCCGCCACTCTGCCAGGAACTGGTCTTAAACCTACGCTCATCCGCATACTCAGTGCTAATCTGACATCCCTGGGCGAGTAACTGGCGAAGTTGCTCTACAGCGTCTTTACTCAAGCGCGTCTTATGGGACGGGCTGCTGAACCTGCTGGAATCGTCGGCTGAGGAAGGACTCGATCTCGTGCTACTTTTGCTGGAGCTCTGAGCAACCTTACCATCAGGTCTTTGAATAATTGTCTCCAGGACTCGCCGTTTGACCTTAGGATCGATACCAAACAGACGCACGTATTCTTCACCATGGTTAGCCAGACACTCTTCCAGCGCTGCAATCACTTCAGATTCCCGTTTGGCTTCAATGGGACTACAACTTTGCCAAGAACTAGTCTGGAACCGGCGCTTATCTGCATGTTCTGTACCAATTTGGTACCCCTGGGATAGCAAGGAGCGCACCTGCTCTACAGCGTCTTTACTCAAGTTCGTGCTCTGTGACTGAATGCTCTGTGACTGAGTGGTAGAGCCTTTTGCAGAACTCGCAGCAATAGTATTGGGCCTGGAAGAAGCGGTAGCAGCGTTAGCGTTTTTACCAGCCTGCTGAGTGTTAGGCCGTTGAATGATTGTCTCCAAGACTCGCCGTTTGGCCTTAGGATCGATACCAAACAGACGCACGTATTCTTCACCATGATTAGCCAGACACTCTTCCAGCGCTGCAATCACTTCAGATTCCCGTTTGGCTTCAATGGGACTACAACTTTGCCAGGAACTGGTCTGGAACCGGCGCTTATCTGCGTGTTCTGTACCAATTTGGTATCCCTTAGATAGCAAGGAGCGCACCTGATCTACAGCGTCTTTACTCAAGTTCGTGCTCTGTAGCTGAGTGCTCTGTGGCTGAGTGCTCCGTGGCTGAGTACTCTGTGGCTGAGTGGTAGACCCTTTTGCAGAACTCGCAGCATTAGTATTAGGCCTGGAAGAAGCGGTAGCAGCCTTAGCGTTCTTACCAGCCTGCTGAGTGTTAGGCCGTTGAATGATTGTCTCCAGAGTCCGCTTTTTGGTCTTAGTATCAATGCCAATCAGACGCACATATTCTCCATTGTATTCACTCAGACAAGCTTCCAACTGACTGAGCACTTCTGACTCCCGGTTTGCCGAGAGCGGAGGGCAACTCTTCCAGGAACTGGTTTGGAACCGACGTTCATCCGCATGCTCTAGACCGATCCGGTAATTTTGAGCTATCAAGGAGCGCACCTGCTCCACCACCTCTGCACTTAGACTTGTATCTTGGTAAGCCTGACCATTAAGTTTGTGACCGGGCTTAGCCTGCTTAGATTCATAAGTTCTGCCTACCTCATCCCGAATTGGGGCAATGCAGGCAATGTTCTCAGCAGAGTGATAACCCAAGCGCAAAGCATCATTGATTCCCACCACATGAGTCGCAAATTTGACATCAGACTCTTGCACATCAGGCAGACGATCTGCTTGCTGCTGGTTGGTAATTACAGATCCTGAAGGAACATACTTTCCTGGGGGAATTTCTACATCCTGGATCAAGGAATGCATCATGACAATAGAGCCCTGACCTATCCGAGCGTTGAACACGGTGGAGCGAAAGCCGATAAAGCAATCATCTCCAATGTATGCTGGGCCATGAATTAATACCAAGTGGGTAATCGATGCATTATTTCCGATCCAGACAGAGTAAGAATTGTTGTCATCTCCAACAACCCGACCTTTATCCAACCCATGAATCACGACGCCATCTTGAACATTTGTTCCATCCCCAATGTGGAAAGGATAACCTTCATCGGCTCGGATGGAAGTTGCTGGAGCAACTAGAACGTTGGCACCGATTCGGACATCCCCAATAATGTTGGAGAAAGAGTGTATATAGGCTGTCTCATGAATCTTGGGTTCGGCTAGATTCGACCAAGGGGTAGGGGGAGCCGCGTAACTACGGACTGCCATAAGTAAATCCTTTTAACTAAAAAATCAACGTATACTCAACTGCGGTTAGGGTTGTCAGAATATCTCTGCAAAACTTAGCTGTATTCATCTTTTTTACTGTAGAGGGAGCGATTTTCAACACTGACAGTATCAATAATCGCCACCACTGCAGCATCTAAAGGACGTTGCTCGCTTCCCCGAACCTGACGGGCAGCACTCCCACGGCTGACAAGAACCCACTCATCTACCCCTGCCCCCACGTAATCGGCTGCCACTTCGTATTTTGGTAATAAACGTCCCTCCTCATCCAGAAATTGCAAAAGGAGGAACTTTACGCCTGTAAGGCCAGGATCTTTATGGTTGCTGACAACAGTGCCACGAACTTTGGCAATTTGCATTCCTAATCTTAGGGTCTAGTGTAAGGACCAATATGAGTAGGTCTGCCATCACCCTCGCGGAACTGTTCGACCGCTTCGGTATAACGCATTGGCAAGACGTATTCGAGGTTCTCATGGGGACGGGCAATAATATGGGTTGATAGAACCTGTCCCCCACTCACTCGTTTCACATTGTCGACTCCAGCCGCTACCGAGGCTTGCACCTCAGAGACGTCTCCCCTGACAATAACGGTCACGCGACCGCTGCCAATTTTTTCGTAGCCCACAAGCGTGACTCGGGCCGCTTTGACCATCGCATCGGCTGCTTCCACAACGGCAGGAAAACCTAGAGTTTCTATCATTCCAACGGCAATTGCCATAATTTTTAATCCTTGATGAAGTTTCTCTTGAATGTACTAAAGTGAAGAATCTTTAATGAATATCAGTTGTCCTAGTTACATCCGGAACTGCAGAACATCTTCGGTGTAACGAATAGGTAGAACGTACTCAAGATTTTCGTGGGGACGAGCAATGATGTGGGTGGACAAGACCTCACCGCCATTCACCCGCTTAGCTGATTCCACCCCAGCCGCAACCGAAGCTTGAACCTCAGAGACATCTCCTCGGACAATCACAGTCACGCGAGCGCTACCGATTTTTTCGTACCCCACAAGGGTCACCCGAGCTGCTTTGACCATCGCATCAGCGGCTTCCACAATGGCGGGAAAGCCTTTAGTTTCAATCATTCCGACAGCAACTGGCATTTGGTTATCCTACAGAATTATTGTACAAGTCTTTGACGATACTTTCGGCGGCAATACCCATCAGGAAAATTTTGACGGGTAGCGCCATCTTTTTGCTTCATCAAATCTTTTAGGGTTCTAAATATAAGAATAGAGCGAATGTGCTCACTTTGACAATATAAATTCCAATTATACTTTTAAATATTTAATATAAGAAAAAACTATACAAAAAAATCTAACTTCTCTAATCCCCCAAAAATCCATAGTTGTTAGAATAGTTTTGCCGGTTTATATCTGCTTAGATATTTGTGAACAATTTGAAGTATGAGCATCTGTAATTATTTGCTGAACCAGCTTGCACGAGTTTTTAGATTCATCCTAGTTATTAGCAATTGCACCGCAGTCAGTCTCCTTACCTAGTATACATCAGTTTACTTAATAAAGGTAATAACTTTTGTAAACTAACATAGATAAGTAAAAATTAGAGACTCTATCGGTTATTTTACTCGCCGAAAGATTTACTTTTAGGGGATATCAAGATTAAGCTGAAATATAGCTAATGAAAGTAATTAGTCAAAAATATTCATTGCTCTTTGATAGAAGTCTATAACTCTGTCTGAATTCACTGATGCTGTTTTGGGCGAGTTCTTAGGGCTGCAACTACTCTAGAAATTTTCATGGTAATTTCAATGGTTCAATTCCTCCTAAAAATGAGTTGGTGGGTGCCTTGTTATGGCTTAATTGGCGCTGTTTTGACCCTTCCCTGGTCGACCGGTATCATCCGCCGCACAGGTCCCCGACCAGCGGCTTACTTTAATTTGCTGATGAGTGTCTTATCGTTTGTGCATGGCACAATTATCTTCAGATCGACCTGGAACCAGGAGCCGCAACAGCTAGTATTCCATTGGCTCAAAGTAGCAGATTTAGATCTCACCTTTAGTCTGGATATCTCAGGGGTGAGCGTCGGGGCAATGGAGGTGGTGACAGGTTTAAGTCTGCTAGCACAAGTGTTTGCTTTGGGATATATGGAGAAGGACTGGGCATTAGCTCGCTTCTTTGGTCTAATGGGATTTTTTGAGGGGGCGATGAGTGGTCTGGCGATTAGTAACTCTTTATTACTCACTTATGGTTTTCTAGAGTTACTTACCCTATCAACTTATTTGCTAGTAGGGTTTTGGTATGCTCAACCGCTGGTAGTAACCGCAGCGCGAGACGCGTTTTTAACGAAGCGGGTGGGAGATATCCTGCTGCTAATGGGGGTTGTAGCGCTGGCAACCTTAGCGGGAAGCTTGGATTTTCCTGACCTGTATAGGTGGGCTGAAACAGCAACCTTGAGTCCCACATCTGCAACACTCTTGGGTTTAGCTTTAATTGCTGGACCCACAGGTAAATGTGCTCAATTTCCGCTCCATCTTTGGCTAGATGAGGCGATGGAAGGACCTAATCCAGCTTCAATCTTGCGAAACTCGGTGGTGGTGGCTTGTGGTGCCTATGTGCTGATCAAACTCCGACCTATATTGGCGCTTTCGCCTGTGGTTCTGACGGTACTGGTAGTCATTGGCACGGTGACGGCGATTGGAGCCTCAATGGTTGCGCTCGCCCAAATTGACATCAAGCGAGCCTTGTCCCATTCAACGAGTGCTTACCTGGGGTTAGTGTTTATGGCCGTCGGAACCCAGTGGCCTGCTTTTGCCCTACTATTGCTGTTTACCCATGCCATTGCCAAGGCACTTTTGTTCATGAGCATTGGCTCAGTGATTACGACAACCAACAATCAAGACCTGACGGAAATGGGGGGGTTGTGGTCGCGGATGCCAGCAACGACAACAGCTTTTGTGGTTGGTTCAGCTGGTTTAGTCGGACTGCTGCCGCTAGGAGGCTTTTGGGCTTTACAGCTAGGAGTCTCTGACTTTTTGGATGATCAACCCTTGCTAGTAGGAGTTTTGCTAGTAGTCAATGGTCTGACAGCTTTAAATTTAACTCGCGTGTTTCGCCTGGTTTTCTTGGGTCAACCCCAGACTAAGACTAGGCGCGCCCCAGAGGTTGCTTGGCCAATGGCTGTGCCGATGGTGTTTTTGACAGTGCTAACTCTCCTCATTCCTTTGATATTGCAGAGCTTGTCATTGCTACCAAATTGGGAATATGTCGATAAAACATCTGTGCTGCTACTAATTTTATCTAGCTTAGTCGGCGGCTTTACGGGAGCGACAATTTATTTGCACAAGGTTTGGTCGCGCTCAACGTATCGGCCTTGGAGATTTATACAGGATTTGTTGGGCTATAACTTTTACATTGACGATTTATACCGATCGAGCGTGGTCTTTGCGGTTAACCTGGTTTCCCAATGTAGCGTTTGGGTTGACCGTTACGTGGTTGATGCAATGGTTAACTTTGTTGGCTCAGCATCTATGTTCAGTGGGGAAAGCTTAAAGTACAGCATCTCTGGTCAATTTCAGGGTTATGCACTAACCATTCTGATAGCTGTAAGTTTTCTAGGAGTGCTAATGAGTTGGTCATTATGGGGAGTTTAGGTTTTAGATTACCTATCCAACATCTAAAATTCCAAAACATTTGATTGTTAAATAGGTCTCATTATGCTCAGTGCTTTGATCTGGATACCTGTGTTGGGTGCTGCCTTAATCGGTTTCTGGCCCAGACCTCTGAATCCTAGTCGTTCCCGGTCCATTGCTTTGGTCGTGACGGGAATTACACTGATTTGGACAGTGGTTCTGGGAAGTCAATTTGAAATTGGTAATACAGGCTTCCAATTCCAGGAGCATCTCCCCTGGGTTGAATCTTTAGGTTTGAGCTATCAACTCGGTCTAGATGGCTTATCTTTTCCGTTAGTGGCTTTAAATAGTTTGCTAACCTGTATTGCGATCTATAGCGGTGAGAAGTCCGTTAATCGACCTCGACTTTATTACACATTGGTCTTGCTGCTAAATACTGGAGTTGCAGGAGCCTTTCTGGCGCAGGATTTATTGCTGTTTTTCCTCTTTTATGAGCTAGAACTGATACCCCTGTATTTGTTAATCGCTATCTGGGGGGGAGCTCGGCGGGGCTATGCGGCAACTAAGTTTCTGCTTTACACGGCTGTTTCTGGCATCTTCATTCTGGCAGCGTTTCTGGGGTTAACCTGGCTTACTGGCTCCAATAACTTTGATTATCAGCCGCTGCTAAGCCAAGCTCTACCCTTGGGACAACAATTCTTGCTGCTAGGGGCGATCTTAATAGGATTTGGGATCAAGTTTCCTCTAGTTCCCTTTCATACCTGGTTGCCAGATGCCCACGTCGAAGCCTCGACCCCGGTTTCAGTCCTTCTAGCGGGGGTGCTTCTGAAGTTGGGAACTTATGGTTTATTGCGGTTTGGTTTAGGTTTATTTCCAGAAGCATGGGCAGTCCTGGCTCCCTGGTTAGCAACCTGGGCAGTGGTGAGTGTGCTTTATGGGGCTTTCATGGCGATCGCCCAAACGGACATGAAAAAGATGGTTGCTTATAGCTCAATTGCGCACATGGGCTATGTACTGTTAGCTGCCGCCGCCGCTACGCCTTTAAGCCTTTTAGCGTCGGTGTTCCAAATGGTTAGCCACGGGCTGATCTCAGCGCTGCTGTTTCTGCTAGTGGGCGTCGTTTACCAAAAGACGGGTAGCCGCGATCTAGATATCCTGCGTGGGCTATTGAACCCAGAACGGGGTCTGCCCGTGATTGGTAGCTTGATGGTCTTGGGAGTAATGGCTAGCTCCGGTATTCCTGGCATGGTAGGTTTTATTTCTGAATTTTTAGTCTTTCGAGGTAGTTTTCCTGTCTTTCCTGCGCAAACTCTACTATGCATGGTCGGGACAGGTTTAACAGCGGTTTACTTCCTACTGCTGGTTAATCGCGTCTTTTTCGGACGCCTCTCAGAACAAGTCATAAATTTGCCACCTATACAATGGTTTGACCGCATGCCATCTATTATTTTGGCTGTTGTGGTCGTCATTCTGGGATTACAGCCAGGCTGGGTGGTGCGCTGGAGCGAAACTACAACGGCGGCTTTGATGCCAAATCGATTGGCAATGGTTACTACACATACCGTCGCCGCCGATGCGCAAATTTCTTCAACCACTAACCGTGCCGAAATCCCCAAGGAGTACCAGCAATGACCAATACCACTTTGAGTCCTTCCACTCATCCTTTAGCAACTTATATCGAGCGGCTGAAGGCTGGAGATGCTCTGCTTCCTGATACCAAGCAAAATGTGCTTGAGGTAGTTGGTATCCTCAAGAGCTATGGTGTAGTGCTGGATGCTTACTACCGGAATCTCATCTACATTGCCGATCATCAATTTTTAGTGCTTTTTCCCTTCTTCAAGTACTTTAATGGGGATGTAAGTCGTGAGAAGTTGCTGCGCCACTGGTGGCACGACCGGATTAATTTTGAGTACGCTGAGTACTGCATGAGAGCGATGCTTTGGCATGGGGGTGGAGGTCTAGATACTTACTTAGATTCTCTAGAATTTACTCAGGCTGCACGGCAGGCAATCAACACCAAAATTAAACACAACTGGCTGATCAGAGGACTGGATACCTTTTTTCCAGAGTTCTTGCTAGAACAGGTGCGGCAACAGGTTTACTACAGTGGGCTCGGTCAATTTTGGCAGGTAATGAGTGAAATATTCCTCACTCTATCTGACCTTTACGATCAAGGGGAGATTCAGTCGATTCCCCAAGTTGTAGAGCATATTAAAGCAGGCTTAGTTGCAGCAGCTAGCTTACCCATTACATATGCAGTCACGCTTGAGGATCAGGTATATGAAATTATTCCTGAATCGGCAGGACTCACGTTTCTGCCAGATGTTGCAGTGCCATACGTAGAGGCTGTTTTCTTTCGGGGTACACCCTTTCTTGGTACCGTCTCGTACAACGCCAAGGCACACCAAATTTCCCCGGACCAGGGCCGATTTACCTATGGAGCTCTCTATGCTGATCCTTTGCCAATTGGTGGTGCCGGGATTCCACCCACTTTACTGATGCAAGATATGCGCCACTTTTTACCAGAATATTTGCTCGATGTTTATCGCCACAGCCTCCGTGGAGAAGATGACCTCCGGGTGCAAATCTGCCAGACCTTTCAAAAATCAATGTTTTGTGTAACTACAGCAACAATTCTGGGACTAGCGCCCCATCCTCTGGATACCACTGACCCAGAACAACAAAAAACGAACCAATCCTACTTAGAAACCTGGATGAATCGCTTCCTCACCTCTCGCCTGCAAGCTGTTCAAGCTGGTTAGCTGCTTCCAGGATAGTCGCCAAAGAAGGGATTTAGTGGCTCTCTTCTCTGAGATCACTCTTATCCCTGACAAGCTAGTAAAAGGAGCCGTACAATTAGTTTCATATATTCAGGAGATTAATGATGGCAGCAGCAGTTGGTATGGTTGAAGTATTAGGGCTGCCTCCAGCTCTATCAGTGGCAGATGTAATGTGTAAAGCTGCTAGTGTGACGCTGGTTGGTTATGAAAAACTAAGCGGTGCTCGCTATACCATTATTATCCGAGGCAATATTTCTGATGTGGAAGCATCAGTTGCAGCTGGAGTTGACGCAGCCCAGAGAGTTGCAAGTTCGAAAGAGAAAACGCTGTTGCTCTCTTCCCATGTCATTGCACGTCTCCACGAAAACGTCGAGGCTGTTTTACCACTCCACTATCGAGTAGCTGTTGAACAATTCCGAGTGTAAAACGCAGTTGGCAAGAGCTTGCCAACTGCCACCCTTAGAGAGGAAATTATCTGGGAAATCCTTATTGAGGTAAATGGAGAGTATTGGCATAACTCTCTTGGGAGGAATGACAGAATTAATGAACGGAAGAAGGAGTTAGTAGCTGCTGGTTATCGTGTTCTAGACATCTGGGAGCACGAGTCTGAAAATCCAGATTCTCTAAAAAGGAAGATTTTAGATGTCATTGCACCCTAAAGTGATTGTTGTGGCTAATGGAAAAGGTGGAGTTGGGAAAACCACAACAGCTATGGCATTATCAGGTATTTTTTCAGAGACATACAAAGTTTTAGCTGTAGATGCAGATAGTCAAGGAAGTTTTTCTTGGTGGACTAAGCAGAGTAAGAAAGGCATGGGCTTTGACTTAGCCCAAGAGACAGACCCAGGACTTTTAGTTGGATTACAGAAAATTATAGGCTACGATTTAGTTGTGGTAGATACACCTCCAGCGTTAGGCTCTAAAGTATTGGCAGCAGTGGTGCCTGCGGCTGATTATCTGATTCTACCAACACCGCCCGCTCCTATGGATCTTGCTGTCTTGATCGAGACAGTTAAAGAAGCCGTCATGCCAACAGGGGTAGCCTATCGGGTACTGCTGACGCGGGTGGATCAGCGTAGTTTGGGGGAAGCACGGGAGGCTCAAAAAACTCTTATGGAACTGGGAATTCCTGTCTGTAATGTATTTGTGCGTGCTTATAAAGCTCACGAACGAGCGGCTCTACAGGGTATGCCAATTACTCAGTGGCGGGGAAAGAATGCACAGGCGGCTGAGGCGGACTACCGCCGAGTAGTAGATGAAATCCAGCAGGATTGGAGGAAATGATGACTAAGAAAAGTTTAGCAGACTTGCTACGGGAGGAGGCGCATAAGTCTCCAGATTCAGAAGCTGAAGCAGTTCAAGAGGCAGCCTTGGAACCTCTAGAACCAGCTCCAACTCTGTCTGAGACCGAGCCGACGACGACGAGCTATGAAACTACAGGTGAGCCGTCACCATTAGATACCGCAGCCCCTCGTGCTAAACGGATTCCAACCAAAGCTGAGTTGGAAATAACGGTGAGTGAGTTGAGGGAAGCGCTGAAGGACTCTCACGGCAAAGAAAACTCTCTACAGCAACAAATTGCTGATTTGCAATCAGACTTACAGGAGCAGAAAATATTGCTACAGAAGCTCCTAGCCGAGCTTGAGCAGACTAGTCAGATCAAAGCCGAGCTTGATCAGGCGAAAAAAGTGATCCTCCAACTTGTGGCTGATAGCTCCAAAACTACTCAAGAAGCTAATACTCGCTCCAAAGCTACTCAAGAACCTAATACTCCTAAGAAAGAAAATACGGGCTTGAGGCCACAAAAGTTGGCTTTGAAGAAATTACCTCAGCACTCAATTCAGCCAGATTCCCCATCTGGTGAAATTTTTGAGCGAAATGTTGGCTGGTTTGATTGAAATAGAGGTACTCTTAAGCCTACTCATCAATTTGCCAGAGGTCCTTCGTGGCTTCCTCGTCAAGGATTCTTTTCGGACGGACCACCAAAATAACGCGCCCAAGCAGCGGTAGGTCTGGAGCTTCTGCAAACCACTGAAATTCCAATTGACCTGCTAGATCAACGACAAAGTAGTTGTCTGGCTCCCATTGCCGCTGGGCACGGTCTATAACCACTAGTACCTCTTCTGGCTTCCCTGGTGGACTATTCGGCAGCGCGTCGCTGTCACTTAAGATCGCGACTGGATCTTCTGCATTCAGGACGACTTGCCAACCAGGTACGGTAACCAAAACCCCTTGCCCTGAAAACTTTACCAACCGCAATGGTCCCACCTCATCAATCAGGGGAACTGCCTGGAGATCTGCCTTGGTTAAGGGCAACTTCCCAACTACAGGAAGGATGCGGGGCAACTCCGCTTCAGTTTCCGAGCGGTAAATCGGCATTCGTGGGGCAGGACGCGTCTTAACTACAGTAAGGTCAGTTAGCAGTTTCTCAATTTGTTGCCGAGCAGTTTCGCTCTTGACAAAGTTTAATCCCCGCGCAATCAGACGAGCCCGTTCCTGGAGATCTCCCTTTTGCCGAGCCGACTTCCAACACTGGTAAGCCACTGCATCTCCCGGATCAGATGAAAACCCGTCCGGAAGCTTTATCATGGAAAACTCCTTAATCGCTTTGACAACTTCGTGAGCCCCCTCGGAATCGACATTCTTGGTCAAGAGTAGCTCTGCCGCAGCAACTCGTTCTGATTGGGCTAAAACACGTAACTCGTACAAACTATCGCTGCCCTTTTGCTGAAAGTGAGCTAACACATTAGCTGAAGCATTGCCGTTTACTAGGCTCATGTAGACTTGGGCTGCCACGATAATCTGATTTTGCTGAATCGGCTCGAACCCAGTTTCCTCAAAAATCCCTTGAGGAGTATAGCCTGCTTTCTGTAACTGCTGGCAGGCTTGCCCCCACTCGATCCAGGTTCCTTGTTTTTGACGAAGCGATCGCAAAAGCTCTTCAGCATTAATTTCAG
>QQTW01003594.1_pt1 | contig 11480 bp, 13 predicted proteins | sample 1904831 | NCBI WGS metagenome assembly QQTW01 (sample SAMN09435610, study PRJNA476489) | Subsurface metagenome, whole genome shotgun sequencing project.
GGTTGTCTGCCGGAATGTTGCGAGTTCGAGTCTCGTCACCGTGGTTGAGACTGAGTACCCAAGTGGTCTAAGGGGGACAATAAGGAGGAAAAGCGATCGCACTACAAGCGGAGAAAGGGGGATTTGAACCCCCGACGGGTTTTACGTATCTTCTTAGCAGGAAGACGCTATAAGCCTCTCAGCCACTTCTCCACAGTGGGTTGGGCTGGATTTGAACCAGCAATGCAATTATGCGGAGGTTTTACAGACCTCTGCCCGCACCCATAGGCGAGCCAACCCTAACACAGTAGCCCTAACGGGACTCGAACCCGTGTTATCCGATAGAAAGTCGGATGTCCTTGACCGCTAGACGATAGGGCCATAACAGGTCGGGATGACAGCGACGGGATTTGCACCCGCATCGACCAAGTTATGAGCTTGGTGCTTTACTGTTAAGCTACGCTGCGATAACTTCGGTAAGCTTCGCTAACGCATTTTAAGACTGAGGTGAGATTTGAACTCACGATAGAAGTTTTGCAGACTTCCCCCTTAGACCACTTGGGTACTCAGTCTCAACCACGGTGACGAGACTCGAACTCGCAACATTCCGGCAGACAACCGGACGCTCTAGCCAATTGAGCTACACCGCGATTAATGGTGGAATTATTTAGTTTTCAAGGTTCAAATGCTTGAGTTCTTTGTCTCTTGCATTACATTTATACTACAAACATACTACAAGTTTGTCAAGCGGGTAGGAAAAAGATTTTTCAAAATGCTACCAAAATGCAATGTTAAGGCAGTGTATATACATAGCGAGCCTTCCAAGACGCACGTAGGGACGCAAAGCTTTGCGTCCCTATTCATCCTTAAAGTTGGGTAGTTAGTTCTTTACTCGCTCAAAACCGAAGCACTAACTTGAGAGTCTTGCCACAACTTCAGCAAAAAGAACTCAAGGGAGTGAGACATCGCAGCGACAAACACACCCTCTGTACTGTCTGCGTTTGAACTTACCCAAGTACCTTCAATACTGACTTCGATATATTCAGCATCGCAGACACTCAAACTAATAACTTCTGGATCTTGCCGTCTGATTTCAAGCGCTAATGCGTCTAACCCTGGCAAATCCGCAGGTAGCAAAAAGGAAGCCGTACTCGGTTCAATGCACAAAGTTTCGCCGACGCGCAGCGCCAAAACTACCCGCCCTTGTACCCACTCCTCTAAGGATTTGGCTAAATATTCCAAATAAAAACCAGTCTCAATGTAGGTTAATTTCAGCATTGTCCTTGAGTTTCCTCCTAGGGAGAGCAGGCACTTTCGTTGTGCCAGAAGTTTTCGGCAAAAGCCACCGTTGGGTGCATGGGTGCTTTGGGTTTGGTATGTAGCGGCATACCCGCTTCAAGAGGGGTACGATCGCGTTTGCATTGGTTGCATGGTTCGCAAGCGGTGACAACGTTATCCCACTTATGCTGACCGCCTTTAGATACCGGAATCACGTGATCAAGCGTCAAACGTTTGTTGCTACCGCAGTATTGACAACTGTGGTTATCCCGCTTTAAAACTTCGCGCCGATTTACTGGGGGAATTTTCCAAATCCGTTCGGTACTGGCAATCGTTAAGCGGATGTGCTGGGGGACAGCAATAACCAAGTTAGGCGACTTCACAAACCATGTTTCGCTTGCCAAATCTAGCGCTTCCGCCTTACCTAGTACCAATAGCGCGATCGCGCGTTTGATATTGACGCGACTAATCGGTAAATAATTTCTAGAGAACACCACCACCGAACGATCTAATACGTGAGTTGCGCTTGTCACAACTATGCTCCTTATATAAAAACCCCCGCTTCTACTATTTAGAGGCGGGGGCTAAAAATGACTAAAAGTCTTTTATTGCTATATTGGTACGGCTATTTTTTTACCTGTACCCCCCACTTCTGCGATTGCTTTGCAGTGCCAAACCTAGTACGCGACTGCCTGAATATGCCAAGTCATCATGATTTCCCGGTGTAATTTCTCTTTGCTGTAGGCGATCGCATTCTATAAATAGACACTCCATTACCATAGCCGCCGATTCCCAATTTTCTAAAAAATTGGGTCGCCGTGAATTGGAGAGCGATAAATGTTTCAAAGAAAATTCCACCTGTGACATCCGAGACTTGAACATTCCTTTAAACATACTACACTTGTATTACTATCCTGTCCAGATATTTAGGAGAAAAGACTCGTGCATACATTAACTCGCACCACCACCACCGAAATGGAAGTTACCAGCATCCGGCTAGAGCGCGAACTGAAAGACAAACTCAAGGAACTTTCCGGCAATGTAGGCTATCAAGCTTTAATTAGAGACATCTTATGGAACTATGTACAGCAAAAATCTGGTGATTATCAAACCTCTTTCTCGTCCAATGACATTCGAGCGAGTATTGCAGCTACTGCCGAAAAAGAAGTTCGTTGCGTACTTACAGGACAATTAATTCGCCCGCAAGAATCAATGTTGCTAGGATTTACTACAAGCGGTGACTTAGTTCCCTTAAGTATAGAGAGCTTACCTGATTAATTTCTCTGTTTAAAAAGTATCAAGAAGGCGGGCTGGTAAACTTTCTCGTTCGCCTTCTTTAGCAATGGTTAGTAGCGCCATAATTGTTGATAGCCGCCTACCTAATTACTCTAAGTATCTGATAAAGCAAAGTCCCTTATAATCAGCAAAATTACCGATTCGATTGAGTTCAAGAAAGGATAATCTGGAGCATATATAGCTGGGATCGCATTGGGCTAATATTTGCTCTACTTATGCCTGTTTTTAGGTATGAATTTATAAAACTTTAATTTAGTTGAGAATGGTGGCGAGGAAGATAATTAAAATGAGAAAGCATATTAGCCCCAAAAAAACTAGAAATCAAAAGTCTGCTGCGCTCTACTCAACTAAAGGTAAAAACCAAGCAAGAGACACAGAAGATATTAAGGCACTACTGCCAAAATCATCCTTGCCAGCACAACCTTTACATTCATCAATAGATTGTTTAAATCAATCAACTCCCTTGCAAAAATCCCCAATCAAATTGATGCACAATCAAGAAGATTCCCATTTATTAGGACAAAAATTGAATCAAATCGTTGGGCATAGCTCTAATACCGCAACTATGCTCCAACAGAGCGCTCAAGCATGGGGAGAAGCATTTGCTGTAGATGGCTGTTCGATCGCGATTATTGATGAAGATCGACATCCCAGCCAAACTGGTTGTTGGGACAACGAAAACCTTTTTAGTAATACAGCATCGCAGCAATTTCAATTCAGCAACCTGGTATCGTTGCTACTCAGCCAGTCTGAATTGCTAGCAATTGATGATTTACAAACTACAGAAACAATCGACTTGCGTCAATGGCAAAGCTTCCCAATACCTATTCGGGCGATTTTAAGCGTACCAACTTATTTTCAGGGTAAGCAAAACGGATTAGTTATTTTATGGCGACTTTGCTCCTACCAGTGGCGAGGTTACGAGCAAGAATGCGCTCAAATTGCTGCCGAATCAGTAGCGATCGCTCTAAAGCAGATCGCCCAAGCTAAATCGATCGCTTCTTTAAAAGAACTTATAAACACTTCTACCCAGTATCAAAATGCGATCAATAAGCTTATTATGGCAAGCCGAAATACCTCTGATTTAAATCAAATTCTTCAACTAGCGATTTCTGGAACATCTCAAGCTTTACAAGTTGAGCGTGGTTTAATTATTACTTTAAAATATAGCAACTTACTTTTTAAAAATCGTCCTAAAAACTTTATTCCTAAAGCTAAAATTACAGTTGTATCTGAATCAATTAATAATTTAGATTTAAGTTTACCTAGCGACATTAATAATTTTACTCAATCTTCCACTTCTGCCATTGCTTTGAATCAATCATTTTGGGTGAATGAATGTTTTTTATGTCAGCAGGCTTTGGCAAATGCTCCTGAGCCATTTGTTTTTAATTTTGACGATCCAGATATAGTTGAAAATCGCTCTAAAATCAACCCGGTTTTTAGTATTGATAATCTACCTTTTGTATTAATGTTTCCCTTAGAAAATCAAGGAACAGTATTTGGTTTTTTATTAATGCAAAATTCAAATCATCGCCTATGGCAATCCGAAGAATTAGCTTTGTTAGAGTTAGTTAGCGTCCAAGTTAGTACCGCAATTATCCAAAACCAAACGCTGCGTCAAGTACAAAGCCTTGTAGAAGAACGTACCGCTCAGCTACAGCGTAGTTTAGAAGTACAATCAAAATTATATGAAAAAACTCGCCAACAAATTGATCAGTTAAGGCAAATAAACAAGCTGAAAGATGATTTTATTGACACAATTAGTCATGAATTACGTACTCCTTTAACCAGTATGAACTTAGCCATTCGGATGCTACGTACACCGGAAATTTCTGTAGAACGTAAGGCGAAGTATTTAGATATTCTAGAGCAACAATGCACTCAAGAAATAAACTTAATCACCGATTTGCTCAGGTTGCAAAAGTTAGAATCTAACCAAACTCCCCTGAATTTACAAACTGTTAAAATTGGCTCAAAACTCAACGATCTAGTCCAAGTTCACACAGAAACCTGGTCTGACAAAGGATTAACTGTTACAGTAAACTTACCTGAAAAACCTTTATTACTGCAAACGGACGTTGATAGTTTCGATCGCATTCTGCATGAATTATTGACTAATGCCGGAAAATATGCTGATTCTGATACGAATGTAGAGGTACAAGTTAGCCAACCATCCGAGCAAATTGTTATAAGTGTTACTAATATTGGGCCAGCTATCTTACCAGAAGATGCTAGTTATATTTTTGACAAGTTTCGTCGCGGTCATGGAGTTACCGATCGAGCTATAAAAGGTACAGGTTTAGGATTGGCGCTTGTCAAAAGTTTAGTGCAGCATTTAAATGGGACTATTGAGGTGGTAAGTACACCCATTGAGCCACCATCATTATCTTCTCAAATTTGCTTCACTCTTACCTTACCTCAGTTACCTGTACCCAACTAAACAACTTCTAACTTTCTGTGATTAAACAACCAGATGACTCAACATCCAAATCCGATATATCTGCCGATGAAAGTGCTGATATTGGGATCTTATCTAGTTTACCTCCGCAAGAATTAGCATCGCTGCTTGATACAGTAGAAGTGCAAGTAGAGCAATTGTCGCCAAGACAAAGACAAATCTCTGCTAAGATTCCAATTTCTCAAGCTGTTGAGCCAATTTGGCAAGTATTAACAGATTACGAGGCTTTAGCTGACTTTATCCCTAATTTATCCAAAAGCCAGCGCTTGGAACATCCTACAGGCGGTATTCGCTTAGAACAAGTTGGTACGCAACGCTTACTACGTTTTAACTTTTCTGCGCGTGTAGTTTTAGACTTAGAAGAAAAATTTCCTAACGAAATTAATTTCAATCTAGTAGAGGGGGACTTGAAAGCTTTTTCGGGTACTTGGCGCTTGCAGCCAGACATCCAATCAAAAACAGTTGTAACTAATCTTTTTTATACAGTGTGCGTTTTACCCAAGCGTACTATGCCCGTATCGATTATTGAGCGCCGTTTATCTAACGACTTACGCTTAAATCTTCTGGCAATTCGGCAACGAGTAAACAATTTATTTGGAACTATCGTTAATAGCTGATTCTAGCTATTGAAATACTTAGTATGGCGATAGAAAATAGAATAAAAACATTAATAGGGTAGTATATTTTACCTATACTACCCTACTTAATTATACCCCCAGGGGAATTCGAATCCCCGTCGCCTCCGTGAAAGGGAGGTGTCCTAGGCCTCTAGACGATGGGGGCATTTAACTCGCACTTTTACAAATATAATAAATTTACGCGCTGGTGTCAACACCCAAATTTGCTAAATATAAAGAATACTTTATGAATTATTAACTTCCTATTTATGCCAAGTCGGAGGAGTTACGCAAGCGCATTAGCTGGCGACGCATTTGTGGCGACGCTTCCAAGTCGGAGATTTCTTGAGTTGTAACCCAAGATTGTAACGGCTCAAGATACTCATCGGCTCCAATGATAAATGATTCAATGAGAAAGTCTAGTAGTTCGCTGCGATCACTTAATACAGCTTTGTCTTCAATTAGTCTAAATTTTAAGTGGATTTCACACTCGTAAACACCAACTTCTAATTTTTCGGATTGTGGTAATGCTTTATCGGAATTCATCTTAAATACATTCCTAGTTTTGTAGTATGCGAACAGTAGCCTTCTTTGAGAAAAAAGTATTTTGGCTTTTCATCTATTTCAACTAGGGCAAGCACTTAAGACAGGAGCTACTTTTGGGAAATAGCAGTGTCATAAAACTACCTAGCCGGATTTTAACTGTAGCCAAACTCAATTAACCTTTGACTTGGGCGGTAGATGCCTAAAGCATTTATTAGTTGAGCTTACGATTACTATTATTCAGCTTTTAAGAGGGAATATAGTAAAGTTTATGTAAGGAGTTTGTAAGTCTTTCAAAATACTTTTTAAAAAGCTTCACTTGTACAGAGATGAGCAGGTTACAGTTGCTACCAAGCTAGTTTTGACACTCGTATAGCTCGATGCTACTTAGTAAAATACGTACTCGATTAACACGTCTAAAATAGATACTTATCGGTACAAATGCGGAAGTACAGTTTGCTAACTACCTAAGCTTTAGCAATCTTAGCTACTGTTTTTGAAACCAATATCTTAAAATACTAGTTCTATAAATCTGTAGCTTGATAAAAAGACTATTACTTGGACTTAAAAATAGACTAATAAGTATTTCTATTGATTCATTAATTTTAAGAAACTGCCACAGTAATTACACGCAAATCGACTAACCTAATTAGACTAAATTATTGTTCGACTTATTAAAGTGAAAGGTAATAAAACGATTCCAGCCGCAACCGCAGCAACGTCTAAATAAAAGATATGATATAAAATTTAACTGTTTAGACAAGTGAGATTTTGTAATGAATAACTTAATTCGCGGTGTAATTTTTGTTGTCGATGATAATATAGATACCGATCAAATTATTCCCGCCGAGTATCTAACCTTAGTTCCTTCCAAGCCTGACGAGTATGAAAAGCTAGGTAGTTATGCCATGATCGGTTTACCCGATCGCTTTGGTAAATTTATTACCCCAGGTGCAACGAAAACAATTTATCCAATTATTGTCGCCGGAGAGAATTTTGGCTGCGGTTCTTCGCGGGAACACGCACCGATTGCCTTGGGTGCGGCGGGAGTAAAGGCGGTGATTGCTCAATCCTATGCGCGGATCTTTTTCCGTAATTGTACGGCGACAGGAGAGCTTTATCCTTGGGAATCTTTAGAGCGGTTGTGTGAGGAGTTTATTACGGGACAGGAAGTTACTATTGACTTCGAGCAAAATCAGCTAACCAACCACACTCTAAATAAAGTTTATCAACTCCAGCCCTTGGGCGATGTCAAGCCTGTAATTGATGCGGGGGGAATTTTTGCTTATGCTCGTCAAACTGGCATGATAGCTAAGGCTAAGTGATGGTTTAAGATGAGGTGGAGTGCCAAGGGTTTGTTGAGAATTTTTATTTATGGAAGATCAGTTACTTAAGTCTACAACTCGCCATATTCGGATTTTTTCTGCAGAAGTTAACACTGATGGCGAACTTGTTCCTAGCAATCAAGTTTTGACGTTGGATGTCGATCCTGATAATGAATTTAATTGGAACGAAGACGCTTTACAAAAGGTGTATCGCAAATTTAACGAGTTTGTAGAAGCTTATAGTGGGGCAGATTTGACTGATTATAATTTGCGGCGGATTGGTTCGGATTTAGAGCATTTTATCCGCAGCCTTTTACAAAATGGTCAAATTAGTTACAACTTGAACGGAAGGGCGATTAATTATAGTATGGGCGTACCCCAAGTAGCCGTTGAGTAAAATCTATCTTGAGATAAATGGCAGCTTGCAAACTGCCATTTATTTAAAAGCCTTTTTGGGGGATTTTGAGTAGCTTAACAATTACCAAACGCGATCGCCGTTTTCGTCTACTCTTGCTTGACGGATAACATCGGAAATTTCTTCAGCGTCTTTAACGTGATGTAAAGCCTTTTCTTCGCCGTCTGGTTCATCAACTACAAAGTAAGTAGGCACTGTAATATGGTCGCCCGTAATATCAGGAGAATCTACAGCAATCTGTTGGGATTTTTCTTCAATACTTTCGGGTCGATCGCTAATTACATCGCCAGGGTTTACTGAACGGTGTGTTTCTTTTTCGTTAGTCATAAGTTCAGTTGAGAATTTTTGAGCTTGATTTAACAGTAGATAACGATCGCCTAAGTTCGCATCTTTCCAATGGTGTAATTAACGCTAAGTTGCAAGGCGATCGCCTTTCACACCCTTTTTCCTAGAAACTTTGAGTGGATTGTTAGTAAATTAATTTACCTAGCTGAAATTATCTAATCTATCAAAATATGGCAGTCCTAACTTACAAGTATTCCTATTTTAAGATTTAGGTGCGATGAAATTAGTTAACTTTAGAAATTGCCATCACGGCATTTTGACCGCCAAAGCCAAAACTAAAACATAAAACTTGCCTGATATTATTTTGGTAGGGTAAGGTAACTAAATTCAAGTCAAATTCTGGCGACTTTAAACCTACGTTAGGCGGTAGTATTTGCTGCTCGATTGCCTTTAAACCTATGGCCGCGCCTATAGCGCCAGAAGCCCCCAAAGTATGACCTGTAGCCCCTTTAGTCGAACTAATAGGTACAGTGGGAGGAAAAATACTGCCAATTAATTGAGCTTCGTAGCGATCGCCTTTTTGAGTTGCGGTCCCGTGAGCGTGGATATAATCAATGTCCCAAGAGAGAAAGTTAGAGCGTTCTAAGCATTGCTTAATAGCTAACTTGGCACTGTCGCTGTGAGGTGCAGGTTGAGACAGATAATAAGCATCAGAGGTTAAGCCAAAACCGCAAATTTGTCCGTAAATTCGCGCCGATCGCGCTCTAGCTAATTTAGCTGATTCTAGTACCAATACTGCCCCCCCTTCTCCCAACACCAAACCTTGACGCGAATGGCAAAAAGGATTTGCCCCCGTTGGTGCTAAAGCTCCCATTTGCTTGAATCCTGTCAGAGTAAGCGGTGTAATTGGAGCTTCAACGGCTCCGGCAAGGACGCGTTGACAACGCCCGGTTTTAATTAGTTCAAAAGCTTGAAAAATTGACCAAATACCCGTGGCACAAGCCGCCATCGGCGCAACAACGGGAACCAAGGATGCCCCAATAAGTTGAGCTACAGAAATCGCATTCCTGTGAGGCAAAATCTCTAAGCAATCGCTGTCAAATTCACCATTTCGCGCGAAGTTTTTGGCTAGTAGTTCCCAGGAAGCTTGATAGCTGCGACTAGAGCCGATCGCTACACCGCAATCAAGTAATGGCAAATTTAAGCCCGCATCGGCGATCGCATGGCGGACAACTAAGCTAGTTAAAGTATTTAGAGAAATTGGGCGATCGCCAATTAAAGCTAATGGAAGCGGCGGAAGTTCGGGAAAAGGCTGCTGTAGTTTGATGGCAGACTTTCCAGCTATTAGCTGTTGCCAATTAGCTTCAAAGTTGTCACCCAAAGCCGAAACTAAACCAATACCCGTAACAACAACGTCTTTATCGTCCACTTGATTAAAAAAAGGACATGGTGTTAAGCCATGCCCGATTAACAATTTTGAGCGTAAAAATTAGTTGGATTACTAACTTTACTTACCGCCGTTTTTTAAGTTTTCCGCCCCCGATGTGACTTTCGCCGAGTCAATGCGATCGCCTTGTTGAATTTTATCTACTACATCCATGCCGCTAGTAACCTTGCCAAAAACCGCATAACTGCCATCTAAAAAAGGTAAATCTGCTAGAGCAAAGTAGAACTGAGAAGAAGCAGAATCGGGAGATTGCGATCGCGCCATTGCTACAGCGCCGCGAGTATGCTTTAACTGGGGCGAACTTGTGATTTCACTATAAAGGGGAGATTTCGCGCCTGCGGGGGTAATTTCTAGGGGAATCCGACGCTCGCTGCCTGTATTTGGATCGGTAAAACCGCCTGTACCTAATCTTTGAGCGGGAAACTTAGGATCTTTACCTTGAGGATCGCCGCCTTGAACTACAAAGGGTTCGGGTTGGCGCACAACGCGATGAAATACTAAACCATCGTATACGCCTCTTTGAACCAGGTCTACAAAATTGCCTGCCGTAATGGGCGCATTTGTGCCATCAACTTCAATCGTAATTGGTGCGCCTTTCACGGTCATTACTACCGTTGCTTTGCCTGTTAGAGTTGGTAAATCTTTCATTAGTGGACTAGTTGCTTGAGTAGGTACTGTTGGCGTTTCTGAGCTTGGTGTGCTTGTAGTTTCTTGGGCTGGGGAGACTGGAGGAGTCGTTTCTGAACTTGCGCGATCGCGATCTGTACATCCCCCAATTGCGATCGCAGCCAAGAGTATAAATGATATTAAACAGGTTTGAATTTTTAGCTGCATTGCCTTTGTAATTTAACTACAGTCTTTCCTTGAATATTTTATAGTCCTTCAATTTGGACTCCCAAAAACCGCGCTAGTTCCGCCGCTTGATTTTCAAGTTCTGTTAATGATAGCGGTTGACCGACACGGGATAAAGGAATATCTCGACGACCTTTGACACGCAAGTACAAACCTCGACGCGGATTTATCCCTTCTTTGATATCTACTTTCACTCCTTGCACGTCTTGAGTTTTGCAGTCGATCGCAATTTGGCGGTTTTTGCCCAAAAATCCCCAACGAAAGATCTTAACAGTGCCAGTTTCTTTATTAAATTCGTTGTAACCGCCACCTACATCTAAAATAATTACCATCCATAGGTAAGCAGCTAAGAGCAATCCAGCGACACCGTAAAAACCCATAGCAATTCCTTGGGGGACAAAAACTAGCTCCGTGGGATTAGCAAAAGGTAAAAAATTTACTTTCAAGTAACTAGAGAGCGATGCGAGGAAAAAGCCCATAGCTCCGATGGAGACGACTGTTGCCCACCAGTAATTGCTAAGTCGGCGCGATCCCAATATTGTTTGACGAAACACGGGCGATGTTATATCCGACGATGGGGAATTGCCTGTATTAGCAGTTGATACGCTCATTTGGCTGAAAAAGGTATTTAAAATAGGATTCACTGCAAGTTTAGCGGCATAAATAGGGCGAAAACTGGAGAAACTTGTGTCAAATTGTAAATATTTCTGATATTAATTATATTAATAGGCTGATGCTAAACACCTGATAACCACCCTGTGGATCGGGATACTAGCATAAATAATGTGATAAATTAACAAACATTAAGCAGCGATACACTGGACTGCCATTTACTGGCAGTAGCGGTTAGGCAAACCCAAAGAGAAGATTTTTTTAATCTACTCATAAATCTCGAATGCTTTTGGCAATTGAGAATGTCTTAATGTTAATTCCTCAGAAACGTTGCAATTTTTAGTAAACGAGAGGATTTTAGATCGATGAC
>QQTW01003595.1_pt1 | contig 11480 bp, 14 predicted proteins | sample 1904831 | NCBI WGS metagenome assembly QQTW01 (sample SAMN09435610, study PRJNA476489) | Subsurface metagenome, whole genome shotgun sequencing project.
GTTAACCAGACATACAACATCACAAGTCGAGAAAGCACCCCACCTCCATCTCTTGCACGACGGAGCCAAGCCGCGAAGGTACGTTGGCCCCTTTGCTATGCAGACGATCCAGCCAATCATATATGCACTGAGCAGCATTCCGCATATCCACATCCTTGAGCAGCGGTGAGTATAGGACGACAGCCTGATGTTGGCCGCTTAACTTACCTCCGGTTTGCTCGGTCCGTTGTTTTCCAGCAATCTGGGTAACAGCCTGTTGCAAAATTCGAGAAAGTCTTCCCCATTGATTTGGTCTGGAGCGTCAAGGGGGGACGTCATGACGAGGGTGGCGGATAAACGGTGACGTGAAAAGAAGACAATGAGAACTCGATCAGGATTGATCGAAGTATCGAGACACGGTCCGCCGATGATAGCTAGGGTGGGCAACCAGGTCTTATATGCTGGAGTCCAGGGGAGGTCCGGTAGGTTTCTGCATCATTCCCTGGGGGAGGTCGTTGGTCAATCCGTCCTGGATTTTGTCTCTCCGGAAGAATTGCCGGCAGCAGTGATCAGTGGCACAATATTGACAGCGGTCGACCACAGATGCTATGGCATCTGACCGTCCGAACGTTTGGCACGTTTTCTGGGGTCCTGATTGGCTCATATCCCATAGACGGCGTTGATCCTCGACCGGATACCGGCTCGTTGATGCAGACATGACTCTTTTCACATGCGTCCAGCAAGGTGCTGGCACAGCCCTGCAATGCAAATGCCCGTGTCATACGCACGCCGTGTCATACAGGGTGCACTCCAAGAAGGAATACCATGTGTGTCCGTCGACGAATAGGTGGTCACGGCTGTTCTCTTGCGCGTATTGATATCGACCCCCAGACTCGCTTCGTATCGTCATGTTTGACATCAACACGATGACCGTTAACTTACGCGTGTCCGGTACGACGCACCCTGTACAGTAGAGCGTGATTTTTTCCCCGGTCCAAGCTCGGACCGTTTTTTCAAGATGCGACGGTCATTCTTAAAGGGCGAACGAGATCTCTTGTTGTTGAGTTCATGCCATGCGTGCGGCCGTCGTCCTTGGACATCCTCAAACCTGTTGGAGCTCAATGTCCATGACCCCGAACTCTGCTCCAAAGCGTCACTCATCATGCGTCTCCTGCGAGGCATCCTGCTGGTAGTGGCACTGCAAGCCATACCTATCCTGGCCAACGCCGTGCCTCAAGACCCCAGGGTCTTCGTGGAACGGCAATTCAACGATCATCTCAGCGCTCTGCACCCACGCATCTGCGGGGATTGTGTCGATTACTGTTGTGACCGCAGCACCCAATTGGAAGGGCCGAAGGAGTATGTCGAAGACATCAAGAGCATGGTCGTATGTTTGCCCGGGTTTCTTTCCTCTCCAACCATATCAGTCAAATGGCCATGGAACTGACGTGTCTTCGTTTCACCGCGCCAGGCATCCGTTCCAGAAGGACAAGGTCTCGGCGGGTGTCTTTCGCCCTGCACTCAAGGTCTGCAAAAGAAACTCCGGGTCGAATTGGCCAAGTTCGTAGGACGTTTCGGCGCGCAGTATCCGCAACTAGGAACGTATGTGCTTGCTCAGTCGCAGGTGGTCGTGCCTCAGCTTCCGGGATACCAATGCAGCGGGGATGATCGAGGGAATGTCAAACGAAAGCCCAAACGATCACCGAATTCAGGCGGTGATTCCGTGAGAGCACTGCCGCCAGGGTCGAAACCGCAGCCGCGGACGGGACGACCGAAAGGGGAAGGATTCAGCCTCAATGATTTCGAACGACGTAACAAAATCGATCAGCAGAATGGAGATGAGTTTCCTTTCATGAACAGAGGGAAGTTGCCTCAGTGGTCGGAGATCGGAAAAGAGGCGGGAAGTATGTTTAGACAGCAGATACAGTCCGTGAGACAGGACCCGATAGCAATGGCCGCAGCTGCGTGGAGAGCGGTCAAGGTTCCGTCGCCGATGGTGAACAATCCAGGCATGAAGGCGGTGCCGGTGCTTCCATAATACATTTGGAGGTGGTTGAGGGTGAATGGTGCAGCCACAAGCCCTGGGGAAAGGCAACAAGACTGGGAAGAAGAGCAAGGAAAAAACGATAACCATCTTGTAGATCAAGATGTAGATGTGCTGTGACTAGCAAAGAAGACGTAATGTAAGAAACAGAACAATATTTGATGGTCTCCATTGCGCTAATAGAATGCAGTGACGCAACTTTCATTTTGAGCATATCAACCTGATGATTCTAAACATCCCACGATTGGTCTTCAGTCTGAGCATTATTATGGCCAAAAATGTCAATTGATTGACCTTCCCAGACTGCTGAGACGTGTAGACAGCATAGCAGACATGAGCCTATTAGACCGCAGAGCTCAATGCCAGAGGATAAATTGAGGGTGGAAGAGGGGCAGGGCCATGGTGGGCTTTCAAGGCGACGAAGAAGAGCACAAACCTAGTGTGGCCACTTAGCTTGATGTGAAGAGTGTGTATGGTAGAGGTAGAGATGTGGGGAAATTTACGATGGTGTTCCCAAAAGTAGTTTCGCGCCAATAAGAGGCACCGACGCACGAGCGATGTGACCCTCAGCGGAGCATTTTTCGGAGAGAACGATCTGTGTATGTATATATTACGTGAACTCATCTCCAGGTACATTACATCTCATCTTCATCGAGATGATGTGCCACCGTAACGGGGCGCAGGGATAAACAGTGCAACAATCTTTTGCTAAACCTCTAAAGGGAGTCTCTCCATCAGGCGTTGCCGGTGATGATCAACATCCCCAATTTGCGCGTGGAGAGTTCAAGAGATTTGAAATGGAGATGTAGAGATCAGATGATGACAACCAGACACACAAAGAAAAGGATCTAATTACACCGTGTATGAAATACGGTCAGGAGCTTCTTAGAACAGGAAGAGAGCAGCGACAATGGCACCACCCAGGACCGTCACGATCGACGAGACACCGACGCGACCGGCGGCGGCACCGATGAAGGGAACACCGGCGGTAGCGTTGCCTGAGGGCACAGGCGAGCCCGAAGGGACGACCGAGGGGAGGACGGTGGTGCTCGCGAAGGTCGACGGAGCAGCAGGGCCAGTCGGGTACGGCGCTCCAGCGGGCGTCGTAGTGGGGCCAGTTGGAGCGGCCGGTGTCGGGCTCGGGGTGCCGGCCACCAACACGGCGCTCGAGGACTGGGTGACCAGAGCGACCTGCGGGACGGTGTAGGTGTTGCTATTGATGGCGATGGTCGTCACCGGCGGCGGGACAACAGCAGCAGGGGTCGAAGGCTGAGCAGCGGCGGTGGAGGCCGAGGTTGAGACGGTGACGGTGTTGGTGTCGGCACCGGGGATCGTCGCCGAGACGGTCGACGTCGTGGCCACCGGCGTCGTGGCAGCCGGGGTCGGCAGCAGCGTGATCGTCGACGGGATGTGCGTAATCACAGCCGGGTTCGAGGGAACCTGAGGAGCGCAGATACCTGCCAGGTACGATAGCGCCGACTGGATCTCCTCCTTGCTGACACCCCACGCCTCAACGCAGTCGATGATGCTGTCGGTGAACTCCGGAAGCACGCAATAGCAGTTGCTGTCGGCGTTGTTCTTGCACTGCGTCACGTACATCCAGGTGTTGAGGCAGCGGGGGAGCACGGCCGGGGCGGGAACGGGGGCCGGGGCCGGCGAGGGAGTGCCTTCAACCTTGGGAGTGGTATGGACGGGGACACCGTGGTCCGTGGAACTGCTAGCCGGGGCCGACGGCACCGTGGGAGTGACGCAGGCGGTGCACACCGTCGACGTGGTGCTGATCAGGACCGTGGACAACGACGAGGTCGACGACACGTAGGTCGAGGCGCCCGAGGTGATCGTGGTCTCAACGGGGCAAGTCGTGATCGAGGTGCCGACACTGACGATGCAAGTTAGCTTCAACTGCGCCTCCAGTATTTCAGTCGGAGATACATACACGACAGTCGTGATGCTTGGCTGCAGAGGAGCCGGCGTGCTGGGGACAGGAGCCTGAGTCGAGGGAGAAGCCGTGCACTTGTCACAGATGGTCCAGATTCCGGTCGAGGTGTGCACGATGACAGACGGGGTCGCAGTCGTATACACCGATGTCACGGAGCCCGAGGTCGTAGTCGAGATGACCGGGATCTGAGTCGTCGAGGTATGAACCCTGCAAAGTCAAACTTAGCATGCATCTCGAAGCAAAACGGGAATTAGACTTACACTTCGGACGTGACGGTCGACGAGCTGGAGACCGAGGCCGGAGTGGTGGTCTCGGGAGAGACAACGGACGAGCTGGCCGGAGTAGAGGGAGCCGGGAAGTAAGTCGTGGACACCGGGACGGACGAGGTCACAACCACGGTCGACTCCTTGGGGCACTGGGTCACCGTCGGCGCGCAGCTGGTGATGGTGTGCAGGGTCGTGCTGTAGACGACGCTCGTCACCGGGGTATGTGGTCCTGGGGCCGATGGAGAGGTCGAAGGAGACACTGCCGGGCTCGACGGAGAGCTGGGGCCAGCCGCCGTGGTCGATGAGGCTGATGACGTCGTTCCGGAGGGCATCGATGGGGTGGACGAAGAGCTGGGGCCAGCGGCCGTGCTTGAAGGAACGCTGGTGGTAGACGTGTGCGGGGCCGTGCCGACGCTGTCGACGGGGCAGGTCGTCGTGGAGATGGCGATGGTCGAGGTCACGAGCACGGTCGAGTGGGCCGGGCAGCTGGTGACGGTGGGCGCGCAGCTGGTGATGGTGGCGACCGAGGTGGCGTAGATGGTCGACGTGGTCATGACGGGCGACGAGTGGGGCGCGGTGCCGTTGACCGATGGGTAGGGCGTGCCGGCGCTCGGGACGGGCGTGGTCACGGCCGGGTTGGTCACCGCCGTCGTGGGCGCAGTACCTGTGTAGGGGACAGTGCTGTTGGAGGCCGGCGTCGATTTGACCTCAGAGGTCTTGGCCTTGCTCTTCTCCTCGTGGGTCTTGGTCTCGGGCTTGACCGGCGGCTTGCAGTCGAAGTCGATCTTATGGATCTTGACGTCGCAATCGCGCTTGTCCTGCTCGTCGGGGTGCATCTGGACCTCCACGGACTTGGCACCACCGCACTGGGTGTTCTTCACATCAGCACCACCAGCACCGCACTTGGAGGTCTGGTGGCACTTGGAGCCATCCTCCATGTGGTAGATGAACTGCAGCTTGGTGTCTCGGTCGGCTGACACGTGCATGTTGGTGATGGACATCTTCTTGTCCTTCTTGGACTTGATCGTGGGATTTCGCCCTTTCTTCTTCTCTGGGGGAGAAACTTTGCAGACCAACTTTTTGCCCTTCTTGCTCTTGTTATCGACCTTCTTATCGTCCTTCTTGTTATCCTTCTTGTCGTCTTTCTTATGCTCGTCCTTCTTGTTGTCTACCTTCTTATCGTCCTTCTTGTCGTCCTTCTTGCTGTCGACTTTCTTGTCATCTTTCTTCTCGTCTTTCTTGTGCTCGTCCTTCTTGTTATCAACCTTCTTATCGTCCTTCTTATAGTTATCCTTCTTGTTATCGTCCTTCTTGTTATCGTCCTTCTTCTCGTCTTTCTTGTCGTCCTTCTTGTGCTCTTCCTTCTTGCCGTCCTTCTTGTCGGATTCCTTAGTCTCTACGGTCTGGCATTCCACTCCGCAGTCCTTGTCCTGGTCGTTAGCATGTCTCGAGGAACGATTTACGATCGAGATACGATGCACATACATAGGTCCGCTTGGTCAACTTCTTGTCGTCGTCGTCCTCATCCTTGCATTCGAAGTCGTCGAGGTCGACGTCATCGTAGTGGGTGAGGGGTCCCGTGGCGGCATTTTCGAACGAGTAACCCTTCTTCTGCAGCTCCGAGCACTTGTTGTCGGCCTGGTCGGGCGACACAAAGGCCTTGGATCCCTGCCAGTCATACTATGGTGGGAATTAGTCAGGCTCTCGTCGGATGTGAACCGTATGATAAGGCTGATCACTTACCGTAGCGGCAACCTGCTGGGAGACGAGAGCCCAGGCCACGAAGGCACAGGCGGACGCGGTCCGCATGATGGGCAATGGATGTGATATAGGGGGTAAATCAACGAATGTAGTGGATCAGATGATCGAAGCACAACAAAAACAGTGAAAGATGATTCAGGCAACGAACGAGTGACTTCAAGTCAACAGCAGCAGCAACCAAACGAGAGTGTATTGAATTAGAGAGATGCAGCGAGCGTCACAAGGAAACAGGAAACAGTAGAGGAAAGAGAATGGAGAGAGAAACAAGACAAGAGGAGAGGATGAGGTGCTGAGACGTCGACGGTGGGAGGTCCAACAGATATAGGTTTCTCCACGCGCCCTGGGCTCCATAGCATCCTGTGCCTCCTCCCTGCCCTCCCTCCCCTCCATCGTGCTGTGTTCATGCTTGTGCTCGGCCTCCGAGTACCATTCCCGGTACCGAATCCTGATTCATGTGGCCCAGGATGCCCCTGTTCATCTCCACGGAGGCCATGTCAGGGAGGGTTGGGTGAATCCCACTGCCGGAGGGCACCTCCATGGGACGATCCAGTTGTGCACGCTGCTTCTTCCACGACCCAAGTTCCGAGACTTGTGTCTCCGCCCGAGTCCAGATTCAGGAACCAAAAGAAACGGCGAGACAGGATGTTCCGTCGGTGCGAGACGAAGTCCAGCGTGCAGCAATGCATCCATCGGTTGGCCTGAGCTCCCCTGGCGTCTCCGGTATGGGATACCGCCGGGGCGAGAAGCCTGGACCTGAACGCTGCGCCGTGGCCAACGGGCGATCGGTCATCGTCTCGGCTCGACACGGGATGCCCTGGCCCTGGCCGCTAATGCAGGAACGCGGAGCGCCAACCGGACGGCGAAGGTCAGCGTGCGCCGCCCGCGTCCCGTCGACCACATGTTTGAGCGCCGTCGCACCAGGCTCGAAGCGGTCGTCCAATCCCGCCCGTCCATTCTACCGCGACTTCCATCGCGCTTCGCCGTCGTGCGACAGGCGCCACTGGATCCCAAAGTCGCTGGCCAGTGGCAGCTGGCGCCCGGTCCGCGTCTCGGTCGGCGATCAGTGCGCGCAAGCAAGCCCCCAGCATGCACAACAGCCAACGGGACGGGACGCTGAAGGGAGGGACCAGCGGCAGCCTCAGACCGGGTGACCTTACGTAAGGTGCTCCATCGGGGAAGCGGCTGGATCAGAGCGAAATGAAGAACCACAATGGGCGGTGCTGAAGGCAGTCTGGGTCTTTGCCACATGAAACCAACACCGCTGTCACGAACCAACACGGCGATAATGTGCGACAATAAACGCCCCAATCGGTTATCGGGCCCGAAATAGAAACTGGAAATCAACACAACAGTCCAGTGATCACGTCACTGGATATGCTTAAGAGGAATCAGTACTGGACCATACTGAAGAATATAAGAAGCTCTTGAAAGAGATCAAGTAGAAATAATACTACTTCCCTAGTATTATCGTAGACGCGCCGAACTCACGCGCTAAGCGCGAACTCCATGGGATTCATGGCGCAAGCACGTCCAGACCAGAATAGTAACCGCATGGCAACCATATCCAGGTCCAATCCAGTGAGTTTCCGACGGCGAAACAGAAAAGCAACCCAATCAGGGGGTCTGTTCAAAATCGAACGAAACCGAGAAGAGAGAGAGCTTGGTCTCCTTGTTGCTTGATGGTTGTGCTCCTCGTTGTGCTTGCTCGTGATCATGCCCTGAGACAGCGGCCCGCGTGTTGCCTTCCCATCCCGTCGTGAACCGCCTGTGGTGTTTTGTTGAAGAGGTGGCAAGGAATCTGAATCAACTGGGGACCGCGGACGATCTCAAACAGGGGGAAAATCGGGTAGATGTCTTGATCCAGTTGTCGGCCTGTAACCACCTTCCAAGAGTGCACGAGTTATGACTGTTTTGACGGTGATGAACCAAGAACAGCATCAACATGTGTTTCTTTTCGGCCGGAAGAGAGAGCTTTTCGGTTGGGCCCAAGCTCCTGAAAAACACGAACAGCGGCTTGGAAGATAAGGAGACCGAGGTTGACGATCGACAACAGACGAACGAACTCCTGTGTCGCAGACGTTCAAACGTGGGTGGATAGTCGAGCTCGTCGGTTTCGACGATGCCGGATCAGGGAATGGACCAAGTTCGAGGATCCTCGAAAATGCGGAGGTGACACGAAGAGAGTTCAAACATGCCGTCTGTTGTCGGAGACTTCGACTTCGGGGATCTAAGCCAGATCTGTCGACACTCCAACACATGTTCGATCGTACAGCAGCCGAGCGTGTCGGCATTGAGGGATGAGCCGAAGATCATGTTGTTGTTGCTGATATTATATACGGGCTTTGTGAATAAACCAATTGCAGTGCAGCTTGGTTATTCCCTTCAGAGGACCTTTGAAGCATTGAATCCTCCTCCACAGACCCAACAAGTCTGCACTCGAAGACACCAAATAAAATCTAGCAACCATCACAGATTGCAGCTATTGTAGCAAACGGAACGTTAGAATGTTACGTCCTACCATCTGGGCCAAAGATTACTATATCGACGCTTGAGAAGTATCGATATACTACTAGGGATCTATCCCGCTGGGTTAAGGCCCTACAGCTGTCAATTAGAGGTTTTTATACCCTTCTAGATCAGTTCTTAGGTTACTTCTGTATATAAAAGTTATCAGTTGGATGTCAGCATTGGAAAAACTTCAATACCTGATTCAACTATACTCTCCCTAGCTTTATTGTCTACCAGTATAATTTTCAATCAACTTGATTCCAGCCGTCGAATGTTTTCCTAGCACCATAAGATCTAGTCTCAAATGTCATGTCCAAAAGTCTACCAGAGGTTATTCTCGGTATTGCATCGACTGGCTCAACTGCTGAATGTTTCGTGGTCCAGATTGAGCGTCCTAGATTAGATCGCCCCGGTCACAAAAGGTCTACGAACAGGGATACATACGAAGGTTCATCATAGCGAATTTCGCTTGTGTGAAATATATTGCTGTCGTTATACAACATGAACAATTTGTAGAAGAGAAGGATCATGCCTTGACAAGACCCTGCCAAGAACATCTCCTAATAACTCCCGAGATAAATTCTTTGCTCGATAAGGGGATATCAAATTCGTGACAGAGTGCAATAACCAAAACATGAGGGAAGATTATCTGTAAGTAAAATCTGAAAACATAGCCAAGAGTAGAAAAACGCGAGATCGTTTTGCATAGATTACAACGAAAATTCTTCCAACATCATCACAAGGGAAGAGAAATGACGCTTTTCGAAGTCGCCCCGTCCATGGCGAGTTGGACGACAGCTTCATACCTCCGACCGAGACTCTCGCTTCGATCGTCTCGATGATCGACTGTGCGTGCGGTGGTGGTCGTGGTGCTCACGATGCTCACGATGCTCACGATGTTCACGGTGCTCACGGTGCTCACGACGCTCATCTTGGTGGCGATCATGGCGGCGGCTAGGGGCTCTTTGAACTCGGACGTCATCCTCGGACTCATCGTCATCCAATTCTTCAAACCGATCCGCATCATCAATGAAACCGGCCTCAGCCTTTTCCTTGGCCAAACGCACTTCCCGGCCCCGCTTGTGGCAATACCAGAAAACCAACAACAGAACTGGCAGCAGTCAGCATGCTGTCCTCAATCTCGCTGCAACTTGAGTAGACAGAATACTGACCGAAGATACCTAAGCTCCAGAGAACGCTCGTGCCCATGAACGCCGGCCAACGCAGCTTCAAGAAATTCATGATCGCACGTAAAATACCCGCTACGGCACCCGGCTTGGTAACCATATCTTGCAGACTCGGCAATCTGACACCGGTTTTCTTGGCGGCATGCTTCATGTCGTCTGCCTGGGACGAGCTGACGCCTTGATTCTCGGCGGCTGTTGCAAGCAGCTCCGGCCCCATCGTCGTCGTGAGCTTCTTCGGTAAGGACCGGACGAGTTTCTTCAGATATGGAGGGAGACGACCATATGACTTTTCCAGCTGGTGCTGTGAGTCGTCCAAGAGGTGAACCAGATCGTCATACGCCGTTGGAACGCCATTGACCACGTCTTGCAGGACGAGGGTGAATTTCCGGACTAACTCGCGAGATTCCTTGGACAGCGAAAACACCTTGTTGTTGTCGGCAGCTAAATTGAGCTTATCCAGCACGGCGCTGAGGTCGTCCTCTTCTCTGTCGGCTACAATATCGTTAGCAATGGCACTTAATCAACGGCAGGGGCCAGTCATACCTTCATTGGGAGTAACGTCCCCTTTATCCTTGCTGTGGTGGTGGTGATGGTCGCCATGATGGTGGTCATGATGGTGATCACTATGATGATGTGACTTTGACTATAATACAGACTAGAATGAGCAAAAGGGTACATAGCTATACAGATATTAGGTGACGAACCTTCTTCGAATTGAAGCGATCCAGGAACGACCATCGGTTCTTGCTCTTATGCGAATGATGATGATGTTCCTTGCCCATTGATCTCTCCGACTCTTCGTCCCCGTGTCGACCTTTTCGATTCACGAGCTGCGCCGGATTATCGGTCGCGTCGCCAGCTTCTCTCAGTTCCGATTCTGTCTCTAGCTCCGGTACAGCGCGATCGTCGGCAACGATTTGCTCCAAGAATTGTTCGTCTTTGGGAGATAAGATGGGCGAGTCGTCTCGTTCTTTGGTTGCGACTTGAGGCTTCTTGCCCTTCTTGGAAGTGAAGTAATCCAGCATCTTTGACGAAAGTGAAGTAAGAATGAGCGATTGGATTGAATGTGTGTTTGCTCAGAGGCGATATGCACGATGATTCAATATCGGATAGCGACTGAGATCTGAAGAGCGCGATAATGATCGAGAGGTCATTGAATTTATTGCGCGCAGCCCGTCGCACTCGCCACTAACAAAGACGTCATAAGCGGGCACCTGACGCGGGCGTTGGACCAGCCACAACGCGACCTGTTATCGATAACTCTAACCTGTGTCGGCGCGCTAAGCTCGCTTAGGCAAGGTACGCGTAACCGCTTTCGCTCGTGCGAGGGTGGTGAGTTGTCTTTGGACGATCTTAGTGCGCTAAAGAATGTAACTATCCATGTCAACCTAGCTCACTTTATTAGGCTGATTAGCGTTCTCCGCTGAGGATGAAGTCTCGCTAACAGTCATGTATATCAAGCAGCATTGCTCAAAGAACTTTGATAAGCAGGCTCAAGGCGAATTATATAGCAACTAGACGTCTATTTGGCACGTGACTGGCTAGCTTGAAGCTAGTCAGAAGGCAAGGAGGAGGGTAGAATTTGCTGTATTGATTCTAGCTATTCTACTGACGAATTGAGAGCTCTTATAGACGTTGACTCGAAGTCCTGAGTCGAGCCCGGAGCTCCCCTAACCGCCTCGGTCCGGTGCGGGTAATTGCTCGCTCGTACGCGCCTTTATTAACGCCTATATAAGAGTGCCTAGACCTCGACTGTCAGGCCAATTGACGACCCCATTCAACAAATTGTAAGCAGC
>QQTW01003596.1_pt1 | contig 11480 bp, 9 predicted proteins | sample 1904831 | NCBI WGS metagenome assembly QQTW01 (sample SAMN09435610, study PRJNA476489) | Subsurface metagenome, whole genome shotgun sequencing project.
GTCTCTTTCACCTGCTGGCCCGTTTCCCGCAACTCCTGCTTTACTTCGGGTGCCCGCTCCTCGGCGCGGTCTTTCAGCTTTTCGGCCCCTTCTTTGATATCTTCCTTCACATCCTGCGCTTTCTCGCGCACCTTCTCCTTCGTTTCCTCCTTGATGAGCGGTTTGTCCCGTACGTTTTCGTTTTGGGCAAATGCCGCCACCGACAGTACAGTCAGTAGAGTTGTCGTTGCCAGTAAATTTTTCATAGTCGTTGCTATTTATGTGCCGTTGAGTAGTAATTACTCCATTAACTATAAAGGCATAATAAGGTTTGTAGAGAATTAGGCAGCTTTCCCTGCTAATAAAAAAGCCCAGCCTGCCTTCATTGATGAAAACAAGCGGGGCTTAAAAAAGCCTGAAAAAGTGGATTACTTCCCTAAAACGGTGAGCAAGCTCTGTACCTGCTCTGGGGATACGGCCGGAAAATTGGCAATCCGAATCTGCGAGTCTTTGAACTTGCCGTATCCACTGCCGACAATCATGCCCGCCTGCTTGGCATTGGCCAGCACGTCGGCCGGGTGTTTTGTTGTCGCCACAAGGACCGTCTGCGAACGGTGCCGCTCTTCACCGACCGATGGGTGGAACCCGTTCGACTGCTCCAGAAATTTGTAGATCATCCGGGCTTTTTCCTCGGTTTGTTTGCGAATGACGTCGATGCCGATCCGGTTGAAGTCCTCGGCAATCTTGCCCAGCAGGTAAATAAACAGCACGTTTGGCGTAGCGGGCGTCTCGTAGGTCTGGTAGTGTTTCCAGAGCGTCGGCAGGGTGTGGTGCGCCCCAGTCGTGATGGAATCGTACTTCTGTAATCGTTCCGCTTTGGCCAAACACGCCTGATTAGCAATCCAGACGCCCAGCCCGGCGGGCATTCCAAACGCCTTCTGTACCGAAAAAAACGCCGAGTCAATCAGGCTGTAGTCGAGATTTGGGTGCGGAGCCGACGAGACCATGTCGACCACAAACAGCTTTTTGGGGTACTTGCGCTTTAGTTTGTGCATGTCGGCGGGGCGCATCTGCACCCCCGACGAGGTTTCGTTGTGCGTCAGGCAGACCAGCTCGGCGTACTCCGGTACCTCAATATCGGCCACGTCGAAGCCTTCGCCAAACGGTTTCTCCAGCACGTGCGCGTACTTATGCAAGCTGCTGGCGTAATCAAAGAATTTCCGCGAAAACGACCCGTTCACGAGGTGGAAACTCTCGTGCTCGACGCAGTTGAACAACACCCGTTCCCACACCTCCGAGGCTGAGCCGGTAAAGAAAATGCCGTGCGTAGCAGGGATGTTCAGCAGCGTTCGCAGTTGCTCATCCGTGAACTTGTAGATGTCGCGGAACCGCTGGCTCCGGTGCGAGATCGACCCGATCTGCTCGTCCATAGCCGTTTGCAGGTGCCGGGCAAAGGTCGGGTACAGTTCGGCCGGGCCGGGCGTGAAGTAGGTGTGTTTCATGGAGAGCGAAAGATTGAGAGAACGGAAGAGTGAAAGAGCGAGAAGAGAATTGGCATCATCCGTTCTTCGCTCTTTCGCTCCTTCATTCTTTCACTCTTTAATACAATAGTCTGAACTTAATGGTCTGATCAATGCTGCGGAGTTCGCTCACCACGGCGTCGGCGTACTCTTTGGCGATGTCGGTAATCACGTACCCAATCTGCTCATTGGTCTTCAGGTACTGCCCTTGAATGTTGATGTCGTAGCGGGCGAAGGTGTTGTTGATCTTGGCCAGAATCCCGGGTACGTTGGTGTGGATGTGCAACAGCCGGTGCGATCCTTTCAGCAGCGGCAGTTGTAGTTCGGGGAAGTTGACGCTGCCGTAGGTGCTGCCATTGTTCATGTATTCGAGTAATTTGCCCGGCACGAACTGGCCGATGTTGGCCTGCGCTTCCTCGGTGCTGCCGCCGATGTGGGGCGTTAGAATCACGTTGGGCTGGCCCCGTAGCGCGTTCAAGAATTCCTCGTTGTTGGTTTTTGGCTCCTGCGGAAACACGTCGATTCCTGCGCCAATCACTTTGCCCCGCTCAATGGCGTCCACCAGCGCTGGAATGTCGACGATGTGGCCGCGCGACAGATTGAGGAAGATGACGCCGTTTTTCATCAGTCCGAACTCGCGGTAGCTGATCAGGTTTTTGTTTTCCTTCCGGCCGTCGGTATGCAGGCTGATGATGTCGGCAACGGCCAGCAGTTCGTCCAGCGACCGGCATTTGCGGGCGTTGCCGAGGGCGAGTTTGTCGACGGCATCGTAAAAGTACACTTCCATGCCCAGCGCTTCGGCCACGACCGAGAGTTGGGTGCCAATGTTACCGTAGCCGATCAAGCCCAGTTTTTTACCGCGCACTTCATAGCTATTCTTGGCCGATTTGTCCCACGCGCCCTGGTGCATCAGGTTACTTTTCGGCACAATGCCCCGAATGAGCATGATGATCTCACCGATGGCTAATTCGACCACCGAGCGGGTGTTGCTATAGGGCGCGTTGAACACCGCAATGCCGCGCTCGGTGCAGGTGCTGAGGTCGATCTGGTTGGTGCCGATGCAGAACGCGCCAACGGTCATGAGCTTATTGGCGTTTTCGAGCACCCGGCGCGTCACCATCGTTTTGGAACGGATACCCAGGATCGACACGTCGCGGATGGCTTCGATGAGTTCGTCTTCGTCGAGCGCTCCTTTACGAATCTCGACGTTGAAGCCTTCCTGCTCAAACAATTGCACGGCAATGGGGTGAACGTTTTCCAGCAGTAGCACTTTAATTCGGCTCTTGGGGTACGACTGGCTGCGGCTCAGCTTATTGTCGAACAGAAAATCATCGAGCGAGGGGGTAATGTGGTCGGCTTTAGCCATTACTTTCGCCCGCGCCACGTTTTCGGTGAAGGCGTAGAATTTATTGGCTAAGCCCGCTTCCCGAATTTCATAGTCGGTGTAGCCATCACCGATTACGTACACGTCACCGTCGAGGTTGAGGTTGCGCATGAGTTTAACTTTACCACCGTCGGAGGCTAATGGGTTTTCTTGGTCGCAGCCGATGATGTTGCCTGCGTCGTCGTAGGTAAACGTGTTGGCAAAGACGTGGCTTTCTTTCACGCCCAGCGAGGTGACAATGGGCACGATGAACTCGCGGAACCCACTCGACACGACGTAAATCTGGTCGGCGTTTTCGGTGATGAACGCCCGGTTGCGCTGAAACGAGTCGGAAATTTTGCCCATCAGCGTTTCCACCAGCGCGGGTAGGTGGTCGCGGTGGGCGTGGAGCAGTTTCAACCGCAGGGCCAGCGAGTCGGCGAGGCCAATTTCGCCCGACATGCCACGGTCGGTGATGACCTTGATCTGGTTTAGCACGTCGTCGCGGTCGGGGCGGCCGATGAGCGAGATTTCGCCCAGCACGTCCAGGGCTTCAACCTTGGTGAAGGTGCTGTCGAAGTCAATGATGTAAAACGTTTGTTCGGCGGGGCCGGGGGGGAACAGGTTGGGTAAGCATAGTTGGGATGAAAAACGATTTAGGTCAGGCAACAATCTCGATGCCCGTGCGGTCTACTTCGTTAACAAAAGGATCTTTACGCAAATAGGCATCGGTCGGATACGGGTGCGGTTCAATGTTGTAGAGTTGCGCCGTTATGGGGGCCAGCATCCGCCAGTTCTGTATTGAATCGTGGGTAAACTGATCCGATACCAGCAACACATCGACGTCAGAGTCTGGTCTTGCCGTGCCAGCCGCTACCGAGCCAAAGAGAATGACTTTGTTGAAGTGAATATTGCGCCTGTTGCACAATAGCACGTATTGTTTTATTAATTCGACGGCAGTAGACTGATTAACCATGCTTTGAGTGGATTAATCCCTTAAAAATGCCACGGCCCGCTCTTCCGACCAGTACGCACCCCCATTGATGCCAGATGCCCTCGACGCAAAGCCGCAGTGACCACCCTGTTCGGGGAACTCCATCCAGACGTTGGGTAGTTCCCGCGCCAGGGCTTCGGGAAAGCATTCGGGCGAGAGAAACGGGTCGTTTTTGGCGTTAACGATCAGCGTTGGCACGGTAATGGTCGGCACGAATTGCAGCGAACTGCTTTGGGTGTAGTAATCCGTTACGTCGCGGAAGCCGTTCATGGGCGCCGTGAACAGGCTGTCAAATTCGCGAACGCTACGGGATTTACGGACGGCTTCAGTTTGAAAAACGCCCGGCATGGCAAGCGCTTTTTGCAGTACCTTGCGCTTGAGCGTCCGGTTAAAGCGGTAATTATAAATCAGACTGTCCCAGCGTTCGAGCCGCCGGGTAGACCCCATTAAATCGAGCGGCACCGAGAACGTAACCGCCTTTTTAATGGCCGGATTGATGGTTTCACGTTGTTCGCCGAGGTACTTAAGCGTGACGTTGCCGCCCGCGCTGAATCCCACCAGATAAATGGTCTGGTAGCCTTTGGCAGTGGCGCACTGAATAACGTGGTGCAGATCGCTCGTGTCGCCGATGTGGTAAAAGCGCTGCTGCCGGTTCAGCTCGCCACTACACGAGCGGGCGTGCCAGGCCAAACAGTCGAATCCGCTGCGCGTCAGGTGGCGCACCATCCCGGCCAGATACGTGCTGGTTGAACTACCTTCCAGCCCGTGGGAGAGAATGACCAATTTCCCTAATGATGAATTATTAATGATGAATGATGAATGCCCAGAAAGACATTCATCATTCATCATTAATAATTCATCATTAGAGTACGCCCAGTCCAGATCCAGAAAGTCATCGTCCGGCGTCTCGATTCGCTCCCGGACGTAGGTAACCGTAACCTTGCGAAACAGCGAAGGGATAATGGTTTGCAGGTGGCCGTTCCACAGGCGGGCGGGCGGTTCGTACGTCGACGGGGCAATCAGCGGCATTGGGGGCGCGGTCGATGAAGCCGCAAAGGTAGGCGAAAAGGGTGCAGACTGCCTATCTGTGTTCAAGAATTAGTCGGATGGGGGCCTTATCACCGGTTTGTCCCAAAAATTAGTTACCGGGTACTGCGTTAAACCTAAGCAGGAGATTGTCTGTCTGACTACCTTTAAACCATCAATCCAGGGCGCACCGCCCGTCGCTTATTTACCTGCTCTAAATCTATGAACAACACGGTCAATATGACCCGCCAGCAGTTTCTTAAACTCGGCGCATTAGCTACATCAGCCGCCCTGTTGCCCCGTTTCGAGGGGCTGGCTGCCACGCCCAAAACCGTTGGGCTGCAACTCTACACGCTCCGCGACGCGATGGCGAAAGACCCCGACGGAACGCTCCAGAAAGTAGCCGAAATTGGCTACAAAGAAGTTGAATCGTTCGGGTACTCAGATGGTAAATTCTTCGGTAAAACGCCCAAGGAGTTTGCGGCTAAACTGAAAGAACTGGGTCTGACGGCTCCCAGCGGTCACTACACCACCGGCAAGGTGATGAAAGGTAAGGGAACTCTGACCGACGACTGGAAACGGGCCGCTGACGATGCGGCTGCCATTGGTCAGAAATACATGGTCTGCGCCTTTCTGTTCCCGCCCGAACGTACCAAGCTCGACGACTACAAACAGTTTGCCGACCTGTTCAATAAATCGGCGGAGGTGTGCCGGGCCGCGGGTATCCAGTTTGCCTATCACAATCACGACTTTGAGTTTCAGCCGCTGGAAGGGCAGGTACCGTACGACCTATTGCTAAGCAGCACCGACCCGAAATTAGTGAAGATGGAACTGGACCTGTATTGGGCCGCTTTTGCCAAGCAGGACCCCGTTGCGCTGTTCAAAAAGCACCCCGGTCGCTTCCCGCTCTGGCACGTTAAAGACATGGCCAAAACGCCCGAACGCGAGTTTGCCGAAGTGGGCACGGGCAGCATTAATTTCCAGCGCATCTTCGACGCCAAGAAAACGGCGGGGCTGACCAACTACTTCGTGGAGCAGGACGTGTGCAAACGCCCGCCGTTGGAAGCCATCGCCATTAGTTACCAGAACGTGCAGAAGTTGAGCGTGTAGAACTTTTCCATCTTAATCAACGAGTCAGAGGTTACTAACCTCTGACTCGTTGATTAAGATGAATGCGGGATTAGCGAACGGTCCGTTAGGCCACCTGTTTGAGTAATTCGGTAACCGAAGCGAAGGATCCCGAAAAGGGACCGAATGAGCTAATTTTCAAGGTGGCCATCGCAGCCCCGAATTCGCCGGCTTCTTCCACTGGAGCACCTTCCACGCGTTTGGCTAAGTAGCCTGCCATATACGTATCTCCGCAACCGGTAGCATCCACAACGGCGGTTGGTTTGAAGGCCGGAATTTGGTAAAACGTACCTTCGGTGAAAATCAGTGATCCTTTGCTGCCTAAGGTTATAATCACTTCCGGCACACCGAGGTCGGCTAAGTAGCGTGCCCCTTCGTATGCGCCCTTCCGACCCGTAATCACTTCCATCTCAAATTCATTTGCTTTTAGAATACGCACCATAGGGAGCACGTCTATCTTTTCGGCCCAGTCGCGATACACCACTTTCCGATTGACAACGTGCCGCAAATAACCCTGGATGTCCAAGGACACCCATCCTCTTGTGGCTATGTCCTCAACCAGCTTCGCCGGAATATCGTCGGCCAGCAATGGCCCTAAATGGAACACCTTAGCCGTTACCTCAGGCATTTGACCCGTGCTGAACGGAGCCGCCTTGGCCAGTACCTGCTGATCGCGGTGATTCTGGTCGGCGCTGTACACGTTTTCAAAGTAGACCGTATGGTCGCTTGGCAGTGTATAGACGGTTATTCCCAACACCCGCAATGCGTCGACAATGTGGTATTCCTGGGGGGATAGTGCCGTTACCAGTCCGTACGTTAGGGCTGAATTTACGAGCGCTCTGGAGAAATAAAAGGAGGTACCACCCGGCATGTATTGAGTCGATTGTGGTGTGACAACCTTGTCTAACGATAAGTGGCCGATGGTGCAGATGTCGAGCATAAGGAATGAGTACCGGTGGTTAATCGACCCGGTGAGATTCGGGTGTCCTGAGCCTGCCTATCCGGTTATAGTCAGCACTTGGGCTTATTAACAGGGAAATAAAAAAAACGTGTCAATTTTAGTCAAGTATTTAACTAATGTCGCGAACCCGATGTTCACCGCTCAAGTAACGCATGAAAATCAACGACAACACGTCAATGAAGATTAGTGATTCGACAGAAACTCAGAAGGAGTTTGCCCACATCGTCATTCAGGTCAATACTGCTTTTCGACAGTTTGTTCAGCAGAAGCTGAAACAACACAAAGTCGACCTGACCTTTGAAATGCTACAAATTATGGGGCATCTGTGGGAAAACGACGGTGTCAATCAACAGGAGATTGCCAACGCAACCCTGAAAGACAAAGCAAGCCTGACTTGCCTGATTGATAACCTGACCCGGCGGGAACTGGTGTACCGGCAGGAAGACAGCAACGACCGGCGAAACAAACTTATTTTTTTAACCGATCAGGGCTGGCATCTTAAAACGGTGGTCCGGCCGTGGTTAGAAGACATGCACGTTGCCGCTAATGCAGACATACCGGCCTGTGAGTTTGCTAAAGCAATGCAGATCCTGCGTAAGGTGATCAACAACCTGAAAATATGCTAATGTTTTCAGGAATTGGTTAAAGTCTTTACAGTTAGTATCTGTATTAGTGTCGGTGTAGGAGTGAAGAATAAAGATACTGTCGAACAGATTGACGGTTTAAAATAGGGTTAATCGATGGGGCTGGGTTTGCCTTGATTACGGAAAATGGGGATAAAATCGATCTTTACCCGGCACGTAACTACCTCCACAACCCGTGGTATCGCTATCCATAAAGGAATAGCGACTGGGCTGGGTGTTGGCTATATCCGCCGAGGTGGTGGTACGGTGGCCTCCGTTCTGTGCTGCGGTGCCTGGTATTTGGCCCGGCCAATCCAGGCCGGGCCTGAATTAGGTCAATCTGGGAGTTACGCGCTGGTTGGCCCGTTACTGATTACCGGCTTCATCACGACTATTGGCATTTGGTCGGCTACGGTGGTTGAACCCCAGTGGGGGAAAGACAGCTACCGGGTTGTCATTGACGAGATCGCGGGGATGTGCCTGAGTTTATTGTTCGTCCCCATTCACGCAAAAAGCCTGCTGGCCGGGTTGGTTTTGTTTCGCCTGTTCGATATTCTTAAACCGCTCGGTATTCGCAGATTAGAAAAGCTGAACGGGGGCTGGGGCGTAATGCTGGATGATCTACTGGCCGGGCTGTATACGAATCTGGTGTTACAGGGCGCTTTGGCGTTCAAATTTCTATGAGGTTTATCTACCCGTTCGTTCGTCAATATTGAGCGTATCATGAATCATTCACTACATCAGGTAACTATCCGAACAGCAGGGCTGTTCATCGTATTGCTTTTTTTGTGTCTTGGGTTGACCCACGCCCAGACCACAACCGTTACCGGAACCATTGTCGATGCGGCTACGAAGCAGCCGTTGTCATTTGCCAACATCGTTTTCGTCGGCACTACCAACGGGACAACGGCCAACGAACGGGGCGCGTACACGTTAACGGCGACCGGCGATTTTACCAAAGTCGCCGTTTCATTCATTGGCTACAAGACAGTTACCAAAACCATTACGCCGGGCATCTCGCAGGAACTACGAATCAGCCTGGAGTCGGATTCGCAGCTTCTCAATGAAGTGGTCATCCGCAGTGGCAAACGGGAACGCTACCGCAACAAAAACAACCCGGCCGTGGAACTGATTCGGAACGTCATCAGCCGTAAAGAACAGAATCGAATTGGCAATTACGCCTACGCGGCTTACGAGGAATACGACAAACTGCAATTTTCACTAAGCAGTTTATCGTTGAAAGTATCCGAGCGAAAAATCTTTCAGAAATACCGCTTTCTGCTCGCTAACCGGGATACGACGACTTTACCCGGAAAATCGCTCCTGCCGGTTTATCTGGAAGAAAAGCTCGCCGAGCACTACTTTCGGAAAAGCCCCCAGAAGGAAAAAATCATCGTTAAAGGCAACAAACGGGTCGATTTCGGCCAGTATTTCGACAGCAACGGGCTTAGCCTGTACTTGAACCGGATGTACTCAAAGGTTGATATTTATCAGAATTCGATTTTTCTGATGACCAATCAGTTTCTGAGTCCCATTGCCAGCAGTGCGCCCACCTTTTACCAGTACTTTCTGGCTGACACCATCACCGTTGGCAACGCCAAATTGGTTGGATTAAACTTCGTGCCGCGCAACGCAACTGACATGCTGTTTGAAGGCAAAATGTACGTGACGCTGGACGGTAATTATGCCGTACAGAAAATAAACCTGTCCGTTAACCCAAAAATTAACCTGAACTGGGTGCGCGATCTGCAGATTCGCCTGCAATTTGAGCAGCAACCGGACAATTTTTATGAAGGAAAGGCAGAAATAGCGGACGCCAGTGCCGCCAGCCGACCCGAGCAGTTCTGGCAGACCAGCCGCCACGATACCCTTTCGGCCGCGGAATCGAAGGTGTATGCCAACATTGATAGTCTGAAACGAATGCCCTCATTCCGGCGCACCATGGAAGCCTTCACGTTCGTATTCGCCGGTTATAAATCGTTTGGCCCCTTTGAAATAGGTCCGGCCAATGCGTTTTACAGCTTCAACCCTGTGGAAGGATTTCGGCTGCGGTTGGGTGGGCGCACTACCCCGGAGTTAAGCAAGCGCTACTACGCCGAAACATACGCGGCTTACGGGTTCAAAGACCAGCGGTGGAAGTACTTTCTGAGCGGAACGTACTCCCTAAATGACAAATCGATTTACCAGTTTCCCCAAAACTACGTGCGGGCCAGCTACCAGCGCGATACCAAGATTCCGGGGCAGGAGCTTCAGTTTGTGCAGGAAGACAACTTTTTGCTTTCCTTCAAACGGGGCGTCAACGACAAGTGGCTGTACAACGATACCTGGCGCGTTGACTACGTCCATGAGTTTGAAAATCACTTTTCCTACAGCTTAGGCTTTAAGAACTGGAAGCAGTCACCCGCCGGGGCATTGGAGTTCAAGCGACTTGGCGACGATGAAAACACGCCTTCGCCAACGCTGACAACGTCCGAGTTTTCGCTGGAAACCCGCTGGGCACCCAACGAGCAGTTCTTCCAGGGTAAAATTTACCGGGTGCCGATTGTGGGTCGTTCTCCGGTATACACCTTGCGTTTCACGGCGGGCGTTAAGGGGCTGTTCAACGGGGCCTACAATTACCAGAATCTGACGGGTACCGTCAGCAAGCGGTTTTTGTTGTCCCAGTTAGGATATTCTTACGTAACTCTGCAGGGCGGCTACACGTTTGGTCAGGTGCCGTTTCCTCTACTGACCATTCACCGGGCCAACCAAACCTACGCCTATCAGTTAAACTCGTACAACCTGATGAACTTTCTTGAATTCGTCAGCGATCATTACGCCAGTTTAAGTGTTGATCATTCATTCAATGGGTTTTTTTTTAACAAAATCCCGTTGCTCAGAAAGCTAAAATGGCGCGAAGCGGTTTCCGTTAAAGCCTTGTATGGTGGTTTGCGCAGCGAGAATGATCCGCAGCAGCATCCTGCCCTGTACCAGTTTCCAGTCGATGCCTTCGGCGTTCGGTACACCTACACGTTGAGCAGAATGCCGTATGTCGAAGCCAGCGTTGGAATAGCTAACGTATTGAAGTTTTTCAGGATTGACTTAGTCAAACGACTCAATTATTTGGATCACCCTAATGTATCGCAATGGGGAATCCGTGCCCGCGCCACGTTCGATTTTTAACGTTTTTACGCCTACCCTTATGCAACCGGCCATCCCAACCCGAACAAGAATTCAACTGGGTATTTATAGCCTTATCAACCCTGTCGTCCGGTTGCTGATCCGGCTGGGGTTAACGCCCAACATGGTCACTACCATTGGGTTATTACTGAATGTAGGGGTCGCTTTTATTTTTGTCCTGGGCGCCAAACAGGGCAACCGGGGCGACCTGAGCTACGTTGGCTGGGCGGGCGCATTGGTGCTGTTTGCCGGTTTGTTCGACATGCTGGACGGTCAGGTGGCCCGCCTGGGCAAGATGAGTTCGCTCTACGGGGCGCTCTTCGACTCGGTCCTGGACCGGTACAGCGAACTGATTCTGTTCCTGGGTATCTGTTACTATCTGATTTCCCACCACTATTTTTTTGGTTCGCTGTTTGCCTTTATTGCGCTGATCGGCTCGATGATGGTTAGCTACACCCGGGCGCGGGCCGAAGGGTTAGGCATCGAATCGAAAGGAGGGCTGATGCAGCGCCCCGAACGGGTCATCACCATTGGGGTATCGGCGCTGGCGTGCGGTTGTTTTGCCCCCCTGCTCGGTCCCGACTTCAAAATCTACGTACCCGGCATTCCGGTGCATGTCTTTGAAACGATGTCGATTTTTACCCTGCCGCTGACCATTATGGCCGTTATGACCAATCTAACGGCTATTAACCGGTTGCGGGATGCCAAAAAGGCGCTCGCCCAAAAG